>ERZ773110.614-NODE-614-length-35042-cov-5.468374_pt1 | contig 35042 bp, 30 predicted proteins | sample MGYA00580568_ERZ773110 | MGnify/ENA primary metagenome ERZ773110 (study PRJEB29015, sample SAMEA2737870) | human gut metagenome | biome: human gut; feature: human-associated habitat; material: faeces | place: China | collected 2012 ... | reverse complement strand
CATGGAAATAACGGATGAATGGCTCTATCAGCATATGCCTGTGGTGGACAATGCCATGATAACAGCATTAGAAAATCAGGTTGATCGGGAATATGTATTTTCAAAACGTTTTGAACAAAAAATGCAAAAAGTGATCCGCCGGGAAGCCCATCCGGTGCTGACCGGTGCACAACAGCTCCTAAAACGCATGGCAATCTTTTTCACCGGTATCGTATGTGCCGGACTGGTTCTGACGTTAAGTGTGGATGCCTATCGGGATAAGTTTTTCATGACACTAAAGACCCTGCGCGAGGATGCTACGCAGTATAACTACTCTTCCGAGGAAAAAGATGCGGTACTCACTCCCACGATACCGACCTGCATCCCGGAGGGCTATACAGAGACAGACCGAAGAGACAGTCCTCTTTTTTGTGAAATTTTCTATGAAAACAATGCCGGAGAGCAGCTCATCTGGGAGCAAATGCTAATTTCCGCAAATAATGCCCTGACACTCGTATTAGACAATGAATACGATGCCGAAGAGGAACATGTCATCGGCGGTCACATTGCCACGGTATATACTTATGTGGATGGTTACGCCATGGCTTATTATGAAGCTGACAATTATGTATACGTGATCACCGCAGATCACATGACCGCCGAGGAAATGTTTCAGCTCATTGCCAGTATGGATATCTGATTGTATAATAAGATAAAAAGGAGGCAAGAACCATGATGCGAAATAAAAAATTAAGAACCGTTTTCTGCGGCATTCTGATTTTTCTGCTCGTATTTGCCTTATTTTGCCTTGGAGACTACGGGATCCGCTATTATCATACTCCCATCAAAAAGGATTATGACTATACCGGAACCGGAATGCTGGTCAGTCTGACGGAACCGGATACCTTCGAACAGGTATCGGTGGAGATCCACGGGAAAGCCTTACATTATCTTTGGGGGAATCAGGAAGACGCCATAGCGGGAAATGTCTGGATGAACGGAGAGAGGCTTTTCGTGGAAGGTGCGGATGACATGGGATTCTATGCACCTTTTATCGATGAAGAACCCTATTACTCCTGCCTGACCGAATCTGTAACAAATATCCCGGGAAATATGTTTCTTATCTCCCGGGATCTGAAAACCGTATTCTGCGGTGTACTTATGGATGGGAAAGAATTTCTGCTGATAATACCGGCAGAAAATAAATCGGATGCCGACCGTACCCTGAAATCCGGTCTGGAACAGTCCCAGCCTCTTTCCCGTTGGCTGAGTGACTATCCCTTATTCCTGTAACTGTCCGTCCACAATACGCACGATCCGTTTGGCAAACTGGGCAACACCCAGGTCGTGGGTGATCATGACGATTGTGTTGCCCATATCGTTCAGTTCCCAGAACAGTTTCAGTACTTCTCTGCCGCTGGTCTGATCCAGAGCACCGGTAGGCTCATCCGCCAGAAGGATTGCCGGCTGTCCCACCAGTGCTCTGGCAATGGATACTCTCTGTTTCTGACCACCGGACAATTCATTGGGCTTATGTCCGATACGATGATCCAGCCCCAGCAATTTAATCGTATTTCTGCACTTTTCCTCTGCTTCTTCGTGGGTCATTCCCCGCATACAGGATACCGTCACTTCCGATAAAATCCTCAAACGCCTGCAGCTGTTCTTCTCTTTTTTCTTTTGTCTCTTCCGCTTCCTGCAAAGTCTCTTTCAGATCTTCCACGGTAGCATTATAAGTGGTCTGCGCATTCTGCCCGGTAATCACGGTTTCCTGATAAGTTTCTTCCATGTCGAGTTGATTGATCTTCTGCTTTGCCTGCGCCGCAGCCAGTTTTTCCTGAAGGGATGCTGCGTTGGCCTGCTTCTGCTCCAGCTGCACCTGTAGAGAAGTTACGTTATTTGCCACACTGCTTGACGAAGTATTCCGAATGGACGACGCATAGGAAGCACTGATCTTCTGGGTATCGTAGTCAGTCTGGGCTTCCAGCAGGGATAATTCATAGATGCTCTCTGCCTCCGCATAGTCTGCCAGTGCGGAGGCAACAACATTCTTAAGCAATGCCCGGACTGCTTCCACGCTGTCGTCTGTGAATTTCAGAAGTTCCTGCCCCTCGGTAACTCTCTGCACGTTCCGCCATAGACAGTGCCGTCTCGTAGGTCAGCTTCGCCTGTGCCTGCTGGATTTCCTGATTTTCCTTTGCCTCCGTGACTGCCTGCTGAAGGCTGGGAATCTTTAACTGTAATGTTTGTAAGTTAAAAGAAGCATTAGTGACAGCATCGTCATATTTCTCCTGTGCCTCTTCCAAATCCTTCAGGTTCTGCTCTAAAATGTTGTAGAGAGATGCCAGAGTTTTTACATTCGAAGAATTGCTGTCCTGTCCACTGCTGCCCAGCACATTGCCTGCGGTTCCACCTGCTTGCACAGATCCGGCTGACCCGCCGGTGATCTGGGACCAGCCAATTCCCCACTCATCCAGTTTATCCGTCAATGCTTTCAGGTTCTCATCATAGATTGCCTGATATTCATCTACCTTGAAATAACTCTTATAGGAACCGTCATTAACGTATGACTCATATTCCGCTATGTCATCCTCCGCATCCTGCAATTCCTCTTCCGCCCTGGTCACAGCACTCTGCAGACTTGCTACCGTCTCATCATAGACATCCTTAGCCTGTTGTCCGGTAAGAATGGCACTGTCTCTCGTATACTCCGCTGTGATCAGGTTCTGCTCATATTCGATAGCTCCGGTGCGATACGCAAGCTCCGCATCCTCCAGCGCTCTTTCCAGTTCCTTTCTGGCTTCCTCCACACTGTCCTCCGTAAGCTTTAAAATCTTATCTCCTGCAGTTACCTCTTCTCCGGAGGCCGCATAGACTTCCTCGATCTCTAGCACTGTCGTCAGATTTTCCACATCGAAGGTCTCCTCCGTGATACCGACATTGGTAACACCTGACGTAGCAGTCATATCCTCCGTGAAGCTCAGCCCCGCCATATTACCCGGCATGGATAATTCTGACCGATTGCCGTTTCTATGTAATATCACCACTACTGCCACAGAACCTCCACCCAACGTAAGTACCAGTACCAGCGCAACGATGATCCATTTTTTGTTTTTCTTTCGGGAAAAAATTATCTGTTTGATCTCTTTGTTTTTCACGACGAACCTCCGATTGCTATTCCGTCCAAATTCCGTTGTTTTCTCAAGTATAGTTGGATTTTGTATTGAAAAAGTGTTCACTCTGCGAAAAATCTGTGTTCTGTATGAGCTTTTCCCCCTGCTTACGTCTATGCAATTGCGCAAGTAAAGCACTAAAAAAACAGTGCTACAGGATCCCTTTTGGGGAAGCCTCTAACACTGCCTCTATTATAAACTCATGTATAAATTCACAAATTCGTGCTATCGCGCTAATATGCCCGGAAAAACAAATCACCGCTTCCGGGAAATACAGATATCCTCCAGATTCTGCGCGCCCTCCGGTCCGATGGGTCTGCCGCCTGTGGTGATACCCCATCCTGCACGGATCTTGATAATATCGTCGATCTGTCCCTGGGACAACAACGTCTTCTTCCCTAAGATAAAGTTGTTCATCATCAGGATCTTCGCATAATATTCCGTGGTCTCCATGCGGTAATATGCCTGCATGAGGTTATCTCCCCAGGTCAGCGCGCCATGGTTTGCTAACAGTACTGCATTGTATTCCCTACAATAGGGAGCTACCGCTTCCGGCACTTCCTCTGTGCCGGGCAGAGCAAAATGCACTAGCGGCACACAGCCCAAGGACAGTACCCCTTCCATCAGCACCGGTTCTTCCAGACTGATGCCCGCACAGGCAAACGCCGTCGCCGTCAGAGGATGTGCATGTACCACGCCTTGTACTTTCGGGTTCTCTTTGAATACTCTGAGGTGCATCTTGATCTCGCTGGAAGGCTTGTGCGTTCCCTCCAACACGTTCCCGTCCAGATCCAGCTTTACCAGCATGTCCTCTGTCATAAATCCCTTAGAAACTCCCGTAGGTGTTGCCCAGATCTCATTATCTCCGACTTTACAGGAGATATTCCCGTCGTTCGCTGCCACAAAGCCGCCCTGATACATTCTGCGGCCTACCTCTAAGATCATCTGTTTTGCCTGTGCATCTGATATATATTCCATACTAATCTCCATTCCGCAGACGATTCCTTCCGTCGGAGGAATCCTCCTTTTCCGTTCCGGCATGCAATAATATATTACCTTATTGCCCTTCTCCTTGTCCAGCTGATATTCCCAATAATCTTTTATGCATGCTTCCTAACATATTCTTTCGTAACTAATTATCTTTCCCTAGGTATTGTACCACATTTCTATTCTTTTTTATGATACTAAAATACTTATGACCCGCCCCGATATGAGCATAAAAGTGGGATGAAATATCTTCTCATGTCTATACAAAAAAACGTCAAAATGCTATAATTAAATTTAAATCATTTTGCCAACACATACGAAGGAAGCATAGCACTATGACACGGAAGAAAGTTAAATTTTCTCATACCAAATGGCTGCTGCCGTTATGGATACTTCTTATCGGCAGTATTGTCTTATATATGATCGCTCATGCGGTACAGCAGAACGACTCCAGGCACATCCGCACTCTTGCGGAACTAAATGCTGTAACCTACGGTGATAACATGATCGCAGATCTGAATGCCGGTATCAATATCACGGATACACTGGAGCAGCTTCTGATCAGTACGGACGGCAGAATCGACAAATTTGATATCATTGCGGACAGAATGATGGCAGATTACGTCCGGAGCATCCAAGTGGCTCCCGGGGGCATCGTAACAGATATCTATCCCGCCGAAGGCAACGAAGCAGGTAAAATAGACCTGATCCATGACAAATACCGCGGAGAGACTGTAAAATACAGCATTGCCAATGATGCGCTTATCATACATGGTCCTTTTGAGCTGGAGCAGGGAGGACACGTTCTTTCAATCCGTAATCCAGTTTTTTTACAGGATGAGAAGGGAACTCCATATTTTTGGGGCATGACTATGGTTATCATCAAGGTTCCTGATATTTTTCAGCATTCCGCTGATGCCTTAACCAATTTCGGTTATCAATACCGGCTATCGAAGACCATCTCACCTCTGACCGATGAATATACCGTGGTAGACCAGTCGGAGGAGACTCTGATGGATCCCGTCTCTTATGATTTTACTCTGGGAGGCTGTAGCTGGAAGCTGGAAGTCATGCCCACCGGTGGCTGGAAGAATGGCACACTTTTACAACTGATAGTATTATGTGGCATTGCAGTGATCCTACTACTGGTGGTTCTAACGATATCTATACTATTCGTTGACGAGCAACGCAAAAAATTTCGCAGACTCTCTCTGACGGATTCTATGACCGGTCTCTTAAATCGTAACGGATTTAATTTGCAGCTGGAGGAGTATCTGGAGGGAAACAAGCAGAAAAACTGTGTCGGTATATTACTTGACGTGGATAATTTTAAATTTATCAATGATGTCTATGGTCATACTATCGGTGATCAGGTTCTATTGCAGCTTTCACAATCCTTAGTGCAGGCTTTTCCGGATAATTCCATTATTGCCAGAAATGGCGGTGATGAGTTCTGTATTATCCTGAAGGATTGCAGTGCAGAAGAGGCTGCCCCAATGATAGACGCTTTCAGCAAGGCTTCCCGCTCTTTTTCAGCCAAAGGCGTCGAACACAATTACAGCATTTCCCTGGGCTATGCGGAATACCCCGCCAACGCAGAAAAAGTCTCTGACATTCTCCGTTATGCTGACATTGCACTCTATGAGGTAAAATTACAGGGAAAACATGGTGCTCTGGCCTACCGGCCGGATTTCCACAATTCGAAACGGACACAGCTTGGTTTTTCATTATCGGATGTTTCTGACAACCTGCCGGGTGCCTTTTTCATCTACCGGGCCGAAAAGGAGGATGAACGCATCCTGTATGCTAATCAGGAAATGCTTCAGCTGACAGGATGTACGGATCTGGATGATTTTATGCATTTTACGAAACATCAATTCCGTAATCTGGTGCATCCTGAAGATCTGACACAGGTAGAAGAAAGCATCTGGCAACAGATAGAATCCGGCATGAACGGATACAATGATTATGTCAAATACCGACTTGCTGTCAAAGATGGAACGTATAAGACGGTTCTGGATTATGGGCGTATCGTGGAGAGTGAACATTATGGCTCGGTTTTCTATGTGTTGGTAGTGGATTGCGAATTTATCAAAACACACTACGATGATTAATCATAAAAATAAAAGAATAACAAACTTTCCTCCGGGGCATACTGGTTCCGGAGGAATTTTTATATGAAAGATCAGATTAAGTCTTACTTACAACGTTTGAATCACGGAGAAGCTCTGGAAAATGTCCAGGCGGATTTCGTCCGGGAATGTAAGGATGTGGATCCTTCCGCAATTATGCAGGCCGAACAGGAGCTGCTACGGGAGGGTACTTCCATCGAAGAATTGCAGCGGCTCTGTGATGTGCATTCCGCCCTGTTCCATGGTTCCACGACAGAAGAGAAAATTACCAATGCCGAAAAAACAGCAGCCCCTTCTCTAGCTGCCCAGAAACTACACTCTAAAGACCTAAAGGACCAACGGCTCTCCGCCGCTGCCGCCCTGATCCAGATCTCCGGACATCCCCTGCAAACTTTTACGCTGGAAAATGCAGCACTGGAAAAGCTGATTGCCCGTGCGAGGCAGGCATTGGAAAATAATGGAATTTCCAATGAACTGCTTGACGAGCTGCGCCAGATTGCTATCCACTATGCCCGGAAGGGAGACTTACTTTATCCACATTTGAAGGTACAATATGGGATCAGCGGCCCCTCTGCAGTCATGTGGACAGTGGATGATGAGATCCGGGATGAACTGAATGCCCTTGCAAAACAAAAAGACCAAAAAGAAACCGATGCATGGAAACAACGTTTGAAAGCCGTATTATCCCGCATGGAAGAAATGATCTACAAGGAATCCAATATCCTCTTCCCCAACTGCGCACTGAATTTCTCGGAGGAGGAATGGTATCACATTTACCGGGATGCCAAAGATTATGCGGAATGCTTCGGTATCCGGGGTGATAGTTGGGAGGCTGCGGAAGCACATCTGACCGACACTGCCTCTACGGCTGACACCATGTCTGCGGAACACGCTTTTACAGGTAGTGAGACCAGAATCCACCTCCCCAGCGGCAGTCTGACCCTGTCGCAGCTGACCGCCATGTTGAATACGATTCCTTTGGAGATCTCTTTCGTAGATATCGATAATATCAATCGCTACTTCAACGAAGGTCCCAAGGTATTCAAGCGTCCCGGTATGGCATTGGGCCGGGAGGTCTTCACCTGTCACCCGCCTAAGATCGAAGAACGGGTTCGCCGCATTATCGGAGAATTCCGTGCAGGGAATCTGGACCAGGTACCGGTCTGGATGGACAAGGGCGGCCGGACATTCTTAGTGACTTATTACGCTGTCCGGGATAAGCAGGAGCAATATCTTGGAACACTGGAACTGGTACAGGATATGGAATTCGCAAAAGAGCACTTCCGCTAGGGAAATGCTCTTTTTGCTTATATGCCGCCAGAAGAAAGCAAATATTTCTGTGGATGTATTGTAATTTTAAGTTGCAATATGCCGTAATTTTTTTACACCATATTACTGCAGAGAAGCTAAAATTTGGTTATACTGTAAGCATAGGAGATTACTCATTAGTGCTTTTGTGAAGGATGGTATAAGATATGCTTAAAAGGTTCACCTTGAAAAATTATAAAAACTTTAAAGATGAAATTACAATAGATTTTGAAAATATTGCAGGTTATCAGTTTAATACAGATTGTCTTTCGGATGGTGTTATTGGAAAAATGTTAATTTATGGGTGCAATGCAACTGGAAAGACGAATCTGGGAAAAGCACTTCTGAATATTACTTTAACAATGTTCGGTATAATAAGATATACAGGTAATGGAATTTTACTTAATGCAGATTCTAAAGAGGATGCGGCAACGTTTCAATATGAATTTCAGTTTGATGACACAGAATTAAGTTATAAATACTGACTCATTTCCCAAAGACCAGAACAATATAGAAGTATGATTTTTTAAAAGTTTCATAATTGCTTTTAGCCCTATCCAGTACAGCTTCTTTCCACTGAGGCAATGATCCCGGAACATTATAGGACGGTTCTATTGCTCCCATTTTTTGCCATGAGCCATGACTTTCCAGATTTGTTTCCGCCATCATATAGATCCCCATCTCATCGCACATATAATAAAAAGGAATTTGATTAGGATAATGACTTGTCCTTACCGCATTAATATGATTCTTTTGAAAATATTCCAGATCTAAAAGCATTTCTTTTTCCGTAATGCATCTACCTACATGTGGTTCCCATAGTCGCTATGTGCATCCATTCGGTTTACTTGGTATATTTCTGGATCATCTAGCCATCTGATATCTGCTTTCATCTTATACCTCGCTTTATATTTGTCCATTTTCTGCATTTATCCTTTTTGATTTTTAATTATTTCAACTATCTGAATCATTCTTTCCAGACATATATCAAAAAATATTCGATAACTTTTGCAAAAATAATTTTCATATTCTCCATTCATGGCATTAAAATCCTTATTTCTTCGGCATCCTCCTTTACATATTTTATAGAATTTGCAATTTTTACAATTTTCTGCCACTATTTGAGACTGTTCCACAAATGCAATTTCTTTTCTTTTCTTATCAATTTCTTCCAAACGATTGCAGTTAAAGTTACCTAGTTTATATTCGTCTAACGCATAAAAATCACAAGGGTACACACTTCCATCTGCTTCCACAACATTCTGTATACCACAGCTTCCTCTTTGCTCACACGATTCCGGCTGATAGCCTAAAAGAATCCCTATATAATTTTCGAACTGTCTTATATACGGTTGTTCACCCTTTTTCCAGTCCTCATACCATAAGTTGAACAATTCCGTCAAAAACATCCCGTATTGTTCAGGATTTAAAGCATATGGTGTCTTCCCTCTGTCTTCTCCCAAAGGATCCAGACATGCAATATACTGTTGATATTTCCATCCCTGTTCCTTATAATAATTATAAATTTCCGCTGCGTGACCGGCCGTTTTTTGTGTTACTACTGTGAGAATATTGTAATCCACACCATATTGATCCATAAGTTCCGCTGCCTTCTTAATCCTGTCAAATGTCGGTTCCCCTCTTCTGCCATGACGATAAAGGTCATGTATCTGCTTCGTACCATCTACCGAAAGGCCAATCAAAAAATGATTCTCCCTAAAAAATTTGCACCATTCATCATCTATCAAGTACCCATTCGTCTGCATCGCATTATTTACACGTATTCCGCACTTATTGTAATGTCTTTGATATTCCATCGCTTTTTCGTAAAACGCAATTCCACGTAAAGTCGGTTCACCACCTTGATACGCATAGCTTATCATGCCTTCCGCATGAAACATTGTTTTACGAATAACATTCTTAAGTGTCTGCTCTGTCATGAATCCATAGGATTCCCGCATCCTTTTTTTCATTTCATCGCAATAAAAGCAATAATCGCATTTCATATTGCACATTCCCGACGAGGGTTTTATCAGTACACTAATTGGTGGCATATTGTTCTCCTGTCTTTCGCCTTATACAAGTGATACAAACACTTTAATTACCCCGGCCAATACCATAACCCAGATAGGATTCATCTTTGTTTTTCGCAGTATAACTACACATATGGCAAAAATCAATACCATGACCCATTTTGTTCCAGTAAAAGTTATCGTATTGCTTCCCCAGAAGGCCGTCATAAGAATCAAAATTCCAGCTGATGCAATCATCGCCACTACTGCCGGACGAAGTGAACACAATACTCCCTGTAGCATATCCATACTCCGGTATTTCAAGTACAATTTTGCCAACACTGTCACAATAATACAGGACGGCAAAATACATCCAAGTGTTGCTACTACTGCCCCAGGTATACCTGCAATCTTCAGTCCTACAAAGGTTGCAGAATTAACCGCAATCGGCCCCGGTGTCATCTGTGATATCGTAATAAGATCCGTAAACTCTGACATAGTCAGCCATCCATGGTCAGTGACTACCTGTCCCTGAATCAAGGGCATGGCGGCATATCCACCACCAAAGCTGAACATCCCAATCTGAATAAAGCTCCAGAATAATTGTAAATATATCATTTTCCGCTTCTCCTTTTTGAAAGAAGTGTACGTATTACACCAATTATTCCGCACGTTAGCACAATGTACACTACATTTATGCTAAACACGCATGCTACAATAAACGCTCCCACCATAATGACCAGAGATAAAGGATCCTTTTCCTTAATAATAGGCAGCCCCATATCCACCGTAACAGAAGCTATCACTGCACCAACTCCTGCCTGCATTCCCTCCAACAACTGACTGATCAGCCAATTATTTCTGAAAGCATTATAAAATATAGATATTACTGATAAAATGACAAAAGGAGGCAGCACGGTCCCCAAAATTGCCACAAAAGTTCCTACAGCTCCTGCTAGTTTATAACCTACAACAATCGCACCATTTACCGCTATGGCTCCCGGAGAGGATTGTGCTATTGCCACCAGATCAAGCATTTCATTTTCCTCTATCCAATGATATTCGTCCACAAACTTTTTCTTCATCAGTGTAACAATGACATATCCCCCACCAAATGTAAAAGTGCTCAAATATAGCGTAGATATAAACAATTTCAATAGTACTATTTTTTTATTTTTTTCTTCCATAGACTCCTTTTTAGAAAAATCGCTTAAATCTTCCGACTTAAGCGATTTTTCTATATCTCTACTTATTTTCTTCTATTACTTCATTACCACGATCCATCAAATTCTTGATGGTGTCATCCAGAGACTGAGATCCGAGAAGATACTTATCTGTTTCCTCTGTAAGAATGCTATCAATTTCACTCTGATAATCAGGAATGTATGTTCCATAGCTGTCAACCCAATCCGGATCATCCATAATCTTGGTTAAGGTATCTGTGTCAAGCTTATCCTCAAATCCGGCAATAATCTGCTTTACACTATCAGATTTCACAGCTCCCTTTTCATTAGAAATAAACATTCCCTTAATATCTACACCTTCCGTTGTCCAGAACCGTAAGAAATCATATGCTTCCTTGGGATGCTCGGATGTCTTTGCAATAGAAAAGATATTTCCACCTGCTTCATTATAATGTTCACCATCTTTGTCCCATAAAGGCTGGCGTGCAAATGTAGTTACGAAATCATGTGCATATTTTTCATTTCCAATGTCACTAAGCATAGCTGTTCCCATGGGAAGCATTGCAATATTTCCATTAAAGAACTGATCGCGATAATTCATGTTCAGAGCTTTAACATCTGCCAACGGTGTAGAACTATGATCTACATTTTCCATATCATAACGCAGCTGCAAGAACTTAGCTAAGTTGGGATTATCAAAAGTTAAGGTTTTATCATCATTAAAGATTGTGCTTCCACCCTTTCCACTACTGATTCCCCATAAGTTACAGCTCCCCCAAGAGTGAAAATAGGAACCATATTTTGTGTCCGCTCCACTTCCACTTGTCAGCTTTTCAGCATATTCACGATAATCATCCCAGGTCCAATCCAAAGAAGGTACATCCAGTCCGGCTGCATCCAACATATCTTTGTTGATAAGAACCAGATTATATTTCATTTCTCCCGGAATACCATATGTCTGATCGTTTACTCTTACAATTACATTGTATGCGTCCTCTGCAGTAGTTCCTTCCTCAGTAAAATAATCATCGAGAGACAGGTAGGATCCAGACTCCGCACGCACAATATAGGAAGCGTAATTAGGCGCCATCAGAATATCCATTGCTTCGCCACCCATCAGCATAATATCAGTCTTTGTCAGATAGTCATTACTGTTCATGTCACCTACATAATCAAACTGCACATTAATATTAGGATGGAGTTCCTTGTATGCTGCCGCAACCTTTTGGTTCTGTTCATCATGATTGGTCTGCCAGCTGACAAAACGCAGAGTAATTTCCTCCTGATTTTCATCTGCTACCTGAGTAGTTCCTGTTGTTTCCTTGTTCTCAGTCGTGGTAGCTGTATTCGTTGTTTCTGTGTTTTCTCCACCGGAACATCCTACTAAGGCGGTTGCCATAATGGAAGCCAGTACCAGGCTGAGTCCTCTCTTCATCTTTCTCATAATAATTCTTCTCCTTTCATGTGTGTATATGTAAATGTTACAAATACCCTTACATCAACCCTTTACCGCACCCGAAGCAATTCCATCAATAATATAACGTTGCCCGAACAGGAACAGAATAATTAATGGTATCGTTGCTGATACAGCTGCAGCCATAGTCAGGGAATAGATGCTTCCAGATTCAGAAGCAAATAATTTCATACCTAGCTGAATTGTAAATAGTTTACGGTTGCTTAAAAAAATCAATGGTGTTTGATAATCATTCCACGTCCATACGAATTTCAATACCGCTAATGTAGCAATAGAGGGCTTTACCAACGGGAATATAATTTGAAAAAATATTCTCAAGTGACCAGCACCATCTATTTTGGCAGATTCACAGAGCGAATCCGGAATTGCCATCATGGCCTGACGTAGCAAAAATACTCCATATAGGCTAAACATGGTCATCATGATAATTCCCATGTGTGTATTATAAAGGTTCATTTTCTGCATAATTACAAATCGACTGACAATCATAACCTGTGCCGGGATCATCATTGTTGCCAAATACACTAAAAAAAGCTGATCTCTGCCTTTCCACTTAATCTTTGTAAATCCGTAAGCTCCTAAAGCTGATACCAAAATTTGAAGAACCGTGGATATTACCGTCACCTTAATGCTATTCAGGTAGTACATTCCAAAATTATAGGCAGATCCCCACACTTCTTTATAGTTGGCAAGTCCGACACTGTGTTCCGGAATCCATTTGATAGGAAACTGAAATACTTCGTTTTCCGGTTTAAATGATGTGGAAATCATCCATAGTAACGGAGTCAGCATAGTGAAGCCAATCGCAAATAAAAAAACTGTAAAAATCACTTTGTGTATCTGTATCTTTTTCATATACTGCCTCCTTCCTATTCATTAGCAAAACGATCTTGGAATTTCCACTGTACTAATGTAACTGCGAAAATCAAAAGGAACAAGACCCATGCCAGTGCACAGGCGTAGCCCATTTTAAAATCTGTAAATGCTGTCTTATATATGTAATAAGCCATTACTGAAGTAGAATTTCCCGGTCCACCTGCTGTTAATACGCTGATCATATCGAATACCTTAAATGAACCGATAATTCCCATTATAGCCAGGAAAAAAGTCGTCGGACTTACCTGCGGTACTGTAATATACCGGAATTGCTGAATGCTGGATGCGCCATCAATCTGTGCTGCCTCATACAAATCAGCAGGAACATTTTTAAGTCCTGACATATATACCGCAACATAATATCCTACCTGCGACCAGATATTAATCAACATAATTGCAATCAATGCCCAATGTTCATCAACCAACCATTTCGGAGGGTTTTCAATTCCAATAGTACGCAGGAACTCATTGATCGGGCCGTAACTCGGTTGAAGCATTACCTGCCATACTGTACATACTGCTACTACACTGGCAATGTATGGAATAAATATCATTACCCGTATAGCAGACCCTCCATATGTATGTCTGTTAATCAAATCTGCCATCACTAATCCCAAAATTAACAGACAAGGTACTGTCACCGCAGTAAATAAAATGTTATTTCTTAAGGATACAACAAACCAATCATCTTTAAACAGTTTCAAATAATTTCTCAATCCTGTAAATTTTATTGAATCCCACCCCTTCAGAAAGTTCCATTCCGTAAAACTGATTCCCAATGACATGATCACGGGTATCAATATAAATATGATGAATCCAATCAGCCCTGGAAGAACGAAACAGATTCCTGTCAACGTTTCTTTTCGTTTCATACAATGCCTCCTCTTTGTAATTGTCAAAATGACGAATTCACGTATCATTTTTGTGTTTTTTACTCTAAACTGCACAATTAAAAAAGTAAAGTTGACATTTTTCCTTGGCAATGAAATTAGTACACTTCCATACGAATTTCACTTTATGCCATTGACATTCCTTTCAAACATCCTATATTATGTATACACATTACAAAAAATTGAGGTGATTATATGGAAAAAATATACAATTTTGCCAAAAAAGATTTTTTTATTTTTGCATCTACCTATGTTGCAATTATTTTTTTGGTTCTTTTATGTTTTTTTCCTGTATGCCGGGCATTTGAACGTTCTGAACAAAATCAGGCTATTGCGGAAATACGTGATTACGCCTCCAGTATGTTAGGAGAACTGGATCTCCAAGAGCAGGCTATTTTTAACGCCACCAGAAATCTATACAGTGATCGCGATTTTACGTCCATTTATTATAACAGTACGCGCAGTTCATCTTCTTCCTTATTCTATGACATGACACTGTTGCAAAAACGAATTAAACTGTACTATCAAAATCTTGAGTATGTTCAGGATGTATTGGTATACCTTCCCAAATTCAATTATGTACTTACACAAAATTATATTTTTGACAGCCGAGATTCTTTTTATTCCTATATAAAATCAAGTGCCTTCGAAGGAACTCCTGACTGGTTAGAAACCTTTCCGTTAAATAATACTGGCATTTCTTTTTATAGTGACCAACTAACAGATTGCGTTAATTCCGAAGAAATAAGAAACTCCTTGAACTTTTCCTATTATTTTCCTACTTACGGAGATCCCAATATAAGAATGCTGGTGATTGTTCAGTTAGACCCGGATGCTGTTGCTAAAAGTTTTCTCTTAAAGTCTGCTTCTGACTATGGATTTACTGTATTGAAAAATGGCGATGGTGAGGTTCTAGTTCAACATAACTATCCAGATAATTTAGCAGAAAAATCGTGGGAAATAATAAATTTACCGCAAAGCGATCAAGGTTATCTTACAATCGGAGTCAAAAATGAATACTTCAAACCAATTCATCAGGCTACGATCCGTTTAATTTTTGCTGATCTGGGGATAGCATTTCTTTTAGGCACGATTGCATCCATTTACTTTGCTTACAGACGCTCGCGCCCTATTGAACGAATCCTTCATATCATTCACGATATGGATCGACAGCCCAATGTGCAGAATTCTTTTTTGGAAATTGAAGGCACTGTATTAAATATGATCTCGGAAATCAGTCATTGCAAGACAACCATCGAAAGTCTTGATACTATGGTTGCCGACAGCTTAAAAGAAAAACTTTTTATTTCTGGTCTAAGTACAGAGCAGGAGATTCACTCTTTTCAACAGTATTTTGGGGATTTTTCTTTTTCTATGAATGCCCTTGTTTTTTCTATACCGGAAAAAACAGCTTTTTCCGAAGAAATATCATTAAAAGAATTACTTTACGAGCAGCTTTCACAGCTGAGTCAGAATACCATTATATTATATCAGGCAGAAAACTATATATACTGCCTAATGGAATCTGTTTCAGGTCTGTCAGATCTGTTGAGCAATTGTTTAAAACATATACGTGAACTCCATAATCAGTCTGTTAAAGTGGGCATCAGCAATCCTTTTCAGGATATTTCCTACACCCAGCATGCTTCCACTCAGGCAAAACGACGTTTATCCGCCGGATACCGCATTGACGGTGTATATGTATTTACTCACACTTATTCCTCTCGTGCTGTCCGCTCTTTGATTAGCATTCAGGATCTTGACAACCTTCAACGCGCTTTGCTTAGTGGAAATGGTCAAAATGCTGATCGGATTTTGGAAACCATCCACCAGACAATCAGTCACTCCGAACAAAATTCTGTAGAACTGCGCCAGATGTTCTTTTCTCTTCGTTCCGTTTATGCAACTGTCTGCAATCAGTTTTCATTGGAAGCAGAACGAAACGGGGAAACACGCTACCACGCTCCTATTCTTCCAAATGATTTGGACGAATACGATCTGGATTCCGTTTATGAAGTATTCCGTAGTCTGAATATTGAATTGCAACAGCAATATGAGATTGTAATGGCTCGTACCGCCAGAAGCCTCGGGACAGATATTTTGGCTTACATAGATCAGAATTATACCGATCCTAACCTTTGTGCAGGAGTCATTGCAGATGTTTTCCATATCTCTGAAAAATATGTATTTCAGTTACTAAAAAGTTGTTGCAACGAAACTTTAAACGACAGAATACTACGCCTTAGAATTGATGAGGGGATCCGGCTTTTGACAACTACCGATTTGACGATTACTACGATTGCAAAGAAAACAGGGTTTTCATCCAGCAACACAATGTACAAAGCGTTTATGAGAGTAAAAGGAATTTCCCCTTCTTCCTATCGTGGTAAAGAAATATAAAACAGGAGGCTATATATTTATGAAAGCAATTATGATAATGTTTGATTCCTTAAACCGGCATTTTCTTCCCAACTATGGCTGCAGCTGGACCGTCATGCCACAATTTCAGCGCCTGGCTGAAAAGGCTCTTACTTTTGACTGTTTCTATGGCGGAAGCATGCCCTGTATGCCCGCACGCAGAGAATTGCACACAGGGCGCTACAATTTTCTTCACTCATCCTGGTGCCCTATGCAACCGTTTGACGACTCTGTCATTAAGCGTATGAAAGATGCGGGAATTTACACTCATATTTCCACGGACCATTTTCATTACTGGCAGGATGGCGGCTCTTGCTATTTAACCAAATTTGACAGTCATGAAATTGTTCGTGGACAACAGGGAGATCCATGGATGGGACAGGTTGCCTGGCCTGACTACCCTGATACGCTTTCTCGACGCAAAAATACACAAAGTTGGCGTCACGACTGGGTAAACCGGCAATTTATCACAACTGAAACTGCTATGCCACAATGTAAAACCTTTACAAGCGGCCTTGATTTTATTGAACGAAATCATAATGAAGACCTGTGGTTCTTACAGATAGAGGCTTTCGACCCTCATGAGCCTTTTTATACCCAGAATGAATATAAAAAATTATATCCTGATAACTACCATGGTAAAAATCTGGATTGGCCCGATTATGGAAAGAACGAATATGGAGAGGCCGCTACCAGACATGTCCGCTATGAATACGCCTCACTTATGAGTATGTGTGACCACTATCTTGGAAAAGTATTAGATATGATGGATAAATACGACCTTTGGAAAGATACCATGCTTATTGTCAATACTGACCATGGCTTTATGCTTGGTGAAAAAGAATGGATGGGTAAAAATGTTCAGCCTATGTATGAAGAACTGATCCACATCCCGTTCTTCATCTATGACCCACGAAATCCCATTCAAGGTGAACGGAGGAATCAGCTTGCCCAAACTATTGATATTGTACCTACATTAGCCGAATTCTTCCAAATTGCTCCCCCAGAGTATATGGATGGCCATAGTTTGACCCCTGTCATCAGAAATGATACACCCATACGTGATTATGCACTTTTCGGTATCTTTGGTGGTCATATCTGTATTACTGACGGGCGATATGTCTATATGCGTTCCTGTAAGGATCCAGAAAATCAGCCATTATATGAATATACTGCTATGCCTTGCCATATGGATCGGCCTTTTTCCCAGGAAGAAATGTCAGAAGCAGAACTTTGTGATAAGAATGCTTTCAATTTTATGAAAAAAAGTGGGGTTTTTAAAGTTCCTGTTCACCACTCTACAGATTCTTATCGTTTTGGTACTATGTTGTTTGACCTCCTTACAGATCCTGAGCAAAAATGCCCTATTCATGACAGCAATATAGAAGACCACCTCTGCCAAGCAATGAAGAAAATGATGAAGGATAATCAGGCACCTAAAGAACAATTTGAACGAATCGGTTTAACCGAATAGGCAACTACAATAATTTCTCACATTATAAAATGCCAGAAACAGATTTTTACCATTCTGTTTCTGGCATTACTTAATGTGCAATTATAACATTTTTCTCCATCGTTCACGTATTGCAAACGCTGCTGTCTTAGGCTGTCGTTCCCTCGTAAATATACCCTTTTTATTACCATCAACCCTCTTTAGTCCAAATGCCGTCATAAAATCTGCAAATGCCCAAATATGTTCCCCTATCACAAAATCGCATTCATCCATGGCTTTATTGTTTTCTTCAATACACCTCTTTTGATATTCCTCTGAAAAAATCACTTCGGGGAGTTTATGCAATCCTGCTATTGTATCTGCACCATATTCTGTCACAATGACAGGTTTTCCGTATTTTTCATGCCACTTTATCAAATCTGTCTTTAGGCTAGGATATATCCGTTCTATTTTGCCAGCTCCGACATACCAGCCAAAATATCTGTTAATGCATACTACATCAAAAAACTGTGATATCTTATCATCCTCCACATCAACATTCATGGTTCCCGTTATTGGTCTTTCACTATCCAGTTTTCTAATATATTTTGTAACTTCCTCAAAATAATTTCTTGAGGCCTCTTCGCTGGAATGCGGTTCGTTTGTAATACTCCACATAACAACACAAGGATGGTTCTTATCCCTTTGGTATAATTCCTTCAATACCTGCTTATGATATGCTAGTGTTTTTTCATTTACTTTATCTTCTGTGAAAATACCTCCATTTTCGCCATCAAAAAAGTTCATTCCAACCGCCGGTACTTCATCAATAACCACAATTCCTTTTTGATCGGCCATTTGCATCATTTCTTCTGCGTAAGGATAATGTGAAGTTCTAAAGGAATTTGCACCGATCCATTTCAGCAATTCACAGTCTCTGACATTTAATGCCTCATCCAATCCCTTGCCTCTGATATCACTGTCTTCATGTTTACCAAATCCTTTAAAGTAAAAAGGCTTTCCATTGATTAAGAATTGTTTTTCTGTCAGCTGAATCGTCCTAATTCCAAATGGCAAAGTATAATGATCCTGTCCAAAATAAATATCCAGTTTATATAAATAAGCTGATCCCGGCTGCCAGAGTTGTGCATCCTTTACCAAAACCATATCTTTCATCTCATTACTCTCAGCAACTACCTGATTCTTTTCATCCAGGATATATACTTTTATGGATTTCTCTTCTGCATTTGTTTTTATTTCATAATGTACCATCCCATCCTTATCATCTACTGTCGTTCTAACCGAAATGTCCTCAATATATTCTTTGGGCGTACAATATAATCTGACCGGTCTATGAATACCCGAATAATTAAAGAAATCAAAATCAAACTTTTGTTCCATCTGGCCTTCGGGATGCATCTCATCCCTGACATATTCTATATGACCAACAGGAAGGCAATCCCATTCCAGTATATTTCCTACTGCTACTGTCAAACGATTTTCCCCTTCATTGGCCATTTCCGTCACATCTGCCTCAAAGGGCAAAAAACCACCCTTATGGCGAGTAATTTCTTTTCCGTTCAGATATATTACAGCATGATGCGTCACACTTCCAAATCGTAGTACAAGCCTCTGATCTTTCCATAATCTTGGAACTGCAAATTTTCTCTCATACCATACCCACCCTACATGATCTCTCAGTTCTTGATCTGTAGTAATATCATTATAGCTTGATGGTACAGGCATATCGATTACATCTTCCAATGGTTTTTCAAACCATTTTTCTTCAAATCCCTGTTTATAATAGTTATCTCTCTTAAATTTCCAGATACCGTTTAACTCTTTCATCTGTCTTGCTTCATTATCTACCGGAAATAACATATCAAATCTCCTTTTCCCTGGCATCATCTGTTCTTATCCACATAGTAACTTTTCATCTTCAAAACGTTTTGATATCTATATTGTACCTCAACTGTAAAAGAAATCTTTGCATTTTCTATTGTGTTTATGTCATATCATGCTATACTAATGTAAATAATTTAGGAGTGGATATTATACGGTATTTACCATGTCAAAAGAGAGGATCAGCTTGTCAACAGATTTTCAGGAAAACAATTATACAATAGAGGAATTAAATCTGCCCATCAGTATCTCCCATGTCATTTCAAAAGGAGAAGACTGCTCTGACTTACACATTCACTCAGATCAGTATGAAATATATGTATTTCTTAGAGGAGATATTGATTACTTTGCGGGTAACATCAGAAAGCATCTGGTTCGCGGAGATGCTCTGATAGTATCTCCTAACGAACTCCATCGTCCATATCTTATAAAAGAAACGGCGTATGAGCGTGTCATTATCCATGTAAACCAAGATGTAATAAAGAAATTGTCTACTCCTGTCAGCAATATATACAGATTTTTAGAACAGTATAACTGCTGTTTCTTCCATCTGCCCGATGAAATTTTAAATCAATTTCTAAATAATGAAAGGATGATTCAACAATATTATAATACCAAAAATGAGTTTGGATCCGATATTCTTTTGGAAACATGGTTAAGTATCACGCTGATACATTTAATACAATTTCTCCAAAAAAATCAGAATAAAGTAAATGAAGGGATTACTGTTTTTCCTGATCTTGTTAAAAATGCTATCCAATATGTAGATGATCATTACACGGAAAATATATCAGTAGCTTCAATATCCAGATACCTGAATATAAGTAGTTCCCATCTCAATCACCTTTTTAAATATTACACTGGGAATACTCTGTGGAACTATGTAATATCCAAACGTATGCTCATGGCTCACAAAATGATTCTTGAGCAAAAATCAATTACCGAAATCTGTTATGCGGTTGGCTTCAAGAACTACTCTCATTTTATTAAAACCTTTACAAAAACCTTTCATGTTTCTCCAAAAAAATATGAAAAAGAGATTCTAACGGATCGCATTGTGTAACTTTCCTATTAAAAAACTTTACACCACTATTTTCTGTCATATTAAAGATATAAAAAAACAGGAGGTTACTCAATGAAACAATTATTTTACAAAGAACATCTTATTGAAAATGAATCTGTTCGTATTGCTGAAAACTTAGAAAAATTTTTATTAGGTATCGGCCTAGAACAAAATGACATTGATCATGCTAAAAACCCTATTTTGGTATCTCCCCATCCTGACGACTACTATATTACCAGTTCTGGCTGTACTACTAAAATAACGGTCATTCCTGTGAGTAAAATTATCGGCACAAATCGCTCTACATCAGGTAATAGTATTTATGAAAATATCCGTTGCATCCCTGATACAGGTCTGGATTATTCAAAATTTCAACGATGTTTTAATGAGTTCTCAAATTATAATTCGCTGAAAGAATGGCAGAGTTCTTTTTGTACCGAAATAGAGCCCATCCGTGCGGACTACTATCCTGATACAGATGAGTACTTTATTTGTGGCGATGGCAATCACAGGACTCTTACCGCCATGTTAATTGGTGCACCTTATATTAAAGCTAAAGTTTGTGTTCGTGAATGTAATTACTATATAAAAGAAAGATATGATATCGAGCAATCATTTAAGAAAAAATACCATATTAGCAAGATGCAAGGCTACCTCCTACCATGCCCTTGTAAGATAATTATTCATTTTCAAAATCCCCCTGTGATAATACATGGATTTGAAATAAATGGAGCCAAGTCACAAATCGATAATATTAATTTACTCTCAGAACAAATTGATAAGGATTTAAAAGAATATAAATTCCTAAATAAAATCAAAAACCCTATTATCCGAAATTTATTAATGAAAATAGCAGATATTAACAATCCACGTATGCATCAATATTTTGTAGATGATCTACTTACTACTTCAGATCCAGAAATCAAATTATATAAATTCAACAGCTAATATCAACTAGCAAAGATTTTCGTACACTCTCATAAGATATAATTTTGAATATAGTTTGCTAAATATTACATTATTTGAAGAGCACTTCCGTTAAGGAAATGCTCTTTTTATCTCTTCCTGCGCCTCATCCACATAAAGTTGCGCATTCTCCAGATTCCACCGGATCTCTTCTTCGGTAACAGCACGTTTTACTTTCCCGGGATTGCCGACGACCAGGGAATTATCCGGGATCTCCACATTCTGCGTCACCAGTGCTCCTGCACCGATGATGCAGTTTTTCCCGATCTTACAGCCGTTCATCAGAATGGCTCCCATACCGATCATGGTATTGTCGCCGATCTTACAGCCGTGGACGATCGCACCGTGTCCAATGGTCACATGATCTCCGATCTCCACCGGATATCCACTGCCCAGATGCACTACCGCATTGTCCTGAATATTGCTCTCTTTGCCGATGACAATGGAGTCCCTGTCGCCCCGGACCACCGCATTGTACCAGATTCCGCTGTTTTCTCCGATCGTCACATCTCCCTGCACCACCGCACCGGGAGCTATAAATGCTGTATCATGGATCTGCATAAATATTTTCTCCTTGTACTTTTATCTACTCATTACAAAGTGCACACCGCATATAACGGTACATTTTTCATCCAACCCTGATCAATATATTTCTTTGCCGAAAAGCGGATAGCTTTCTGCGGATGATATTTTTCACAATAACATTTCAGGCTCTGCGATTTCAGGTTTGTCTCTGCTTTTACTTCGATGGGAACAACATCTTTTCCCATTTGTATCATAAAATCCTGTTCAAAGGTTGCTTTTTCCGTTCCGTAATAATAAGGTGTATATTTTGTATCCGAAATAATCTGTTGTAATACGTATTGTTCCGTCAATGCGCCTTTAAATTCAACAAAAATATCATTGCCCTCCAGAATACTCATGGCATCTAAATCACTCATTGCCCCCAGCAGTCCTACATCCAGTACAAACAGTTTATATACGTTCATCTCTTTGTATGCAGCCAGCGGTACATGTGGCTCATTCACACGATTTACCTTGTAAATCAGTCCGCAATCCAAGAGCCACTGTATCGCAATTTCAAAATCTGCACTTCTGGCACCTTTTTTTATCTGTCCGAAGAAAAATTTCTTATTTTCCTTTGCCAGCTGTATCGGAATGGATTCCCATACCATACGAATTCTGGGAAGATCTTTGGCATCTATATGTTTTCCAAAGTCTCCCCGGTACTGACGTACTATGTCTTTTTGTAACTCCCGAACACCGGCATAGTCCTTCTGCTCTCTGAAAAGGTCAACTACTGCAGGCATTCCACCGGTATAATAATAATTTTTTAGCCAAAATAGGTATTTATCCGAAAAGTTGTCTATAATGGAAAAGTCCTTGCTGTCCAATGCCCCAGACAAAGCTTCTTCCCCCATGGCGCATAGAAATTCCCTAAAATTCAAAGGATAGAGGTCCAACAGTTCCACCTTGCCTACCGGATAAGATACTCCCTGATGAATCGCTACTCCTAACAGGGACCCCGCTGCAAGAACATGATACTCCGGTGCATCTTCGCAGAAATACTTCAGAGATTCCAGGACTCTCGGTGCATCCTGAATTTCATCCAGAATGATCAACGTATCTCCGGGAGTAATTGTGACCCCTGTTTCGATATTAAGATTCATAAGAATTCTCTGAATGTCAAAATCCATCTCAAAGACATCGCTCATTCTCTTATTATTATAAAAGGATACATATGCCACTTTGGGGAAAAATTGTCTTCCGAATTCCTTCATTAACCATGTTTTTCCCACCTGTCTTGCGCCCATAATAATCATGGGTTTTCTTTTTCCCTTTTCTTTCCAGCTTTGTAATTGTTCCATGGCAAATCGTTTCATTGGCGGCCTCCTTTCTTACATAATATAGTTTACCACATTTTTTCCGATCAAATCAATTGTATATTCAACATTTTTTCTGACCAATATTTTATGATTTAATACATTTTTTCCAATCAAAAAGGAACAATCCTCCGAATTGAGTAGAGCACCGACAGACGAATCTGTCGATGCCTTTTTTATATCCTTATTCCTTACTGATATTGTGAGATCACATCATATCCCTGCCGGTCCATCCGGACGAGGATCAATCCATGCACTCCTGCGCTGTAGTAATCGATGCCGTTCCCGGCGGCATACTCTACGAGGAGGGGATTGCCGATGTCCTCGGAATCGGTGATGATCGCTCCGGGTGCAACAGTCTGGAGCCAGGTCTCTCCGTTGGATGTGTAGACGCCGTGGTGATTGGACTTCATGACATCCGCCCGTAGTGCGGTGCCGTACCGCGCCGCCAACAGCTCCTCTTTGTCGATACAGAGATCTCCGCTGGTCAGATAGGACGAGTTGCCGTACATGAATTTCATCAGAATTGACACATCGTTCACGCCTTCGTCCGTGTTATCACACCGATCCAACTCCTCCTGCGTCGGATAATACGCGTTGATCCGCACCTCTCCGATCGTCCACTGATATCCCTCGAGAACCTCCGAATAGATATGACTTCCCTTCTGCTTCAGATATTCCTCGAATTCCGGCTCCCTCTTGCTGGACTTCACATAGGAAGACCGGTAAAAGGCATCTATGCTGCCGCCGTGGTCGTACAGATATTCTGCCACCGCCAGTGCACCGCCCGCATGGTCATCATGTGCATGGGACAGGACGAAATAGTCCAAATGCGTGATCCCCAGATCCTCGAGCAGACGGATGATATGTCCGCTGCACGCGATGTACCCGGCATCGATCATCATCGTCCTGCCGTTGGGGAAGATCACCAGTGTGCAATCCCCGCATTTTGCCCGGATCCCCGGCTCTGTCAGCTGGGGAGTGAGCAGGTACAGATTGCCGTCTCCGCCGTAGGACAGCGCTTTTTTCGCACAATGAACGATCTCTTCGTAATGATCATAATGATCATAGCGATCGACCACGGATTTCGCCGCAGCCGCCATTCCGCCGCCGAGATACTCTCTCTCCGCTCCCAGCAGACACCGGTTGTCCGATGCCGTCATGCTAATATAGATCCGTTCCCACTGCGCCGGTGTACCCTCATACACCACCGTGTGCAGCGCCTCATCCCCGGCAAATGCCCGCATATCCACGTAGCGCAGGCTCGCCGGCAGCCATATCTGCTCCAATGCCGTGCATCTCTGGAACGCTTTCGCTCCGATCATCCACAGCCCTCTGGGCAGTGTGATCTTCTGCAGCACCGTACACCCGCGGAATGCAAATACGCCCAGCCGTTCCACGGTATCCGCCAGCTCGACCTCCTCCAGTGCCGTACAGTCACGGAAAGCTCCATCGCCGACCGCAGTGATCCCGCTGTCTATCGTCACACTGCGAATCTCCTCCCGGAATGCCTCCCAGGGTCGTTCCTTCCACTCACCCCAGTCCTCCATCGCTCCGCTGCCGCGAAGTGTCAGATTCCCCGTGTTTGCCCGGAAGTCCCACTCCATATTTATTATTTTACCCTTCATGTTATCAGAATACTCCTTATATCTGATGCCCTACAGCTTCAGTTTCCATACAAACTTGTTCCGCTCCAGGGGATAGATACTCTCTGTCACATCGATCACCTGACCTTTGTCATTCTTCGTAATAGAGGTGATCAGCATCGCCAGAGAGCCCTCTTTCATCCCCATGAGATGGCTCTCTCGTCCACCCAATGCCAGTGCCGTCATTTCCTTTTCCATACTGTAGCGGTTCTTCTTGTGCTCATTCAGAGCTGTCGTCAGGGAAGCCTTCGTAAAATCATAGTCGAACAGGAAGGAATCTCCCTCCGGCAGATAGGAAGTCGTCAGTACGATCGGTCCCTTGTCAAAGGAATCCTTCGCATATCTGAGACGGCTCAGCTTGATCACTTTTGTACAGTCCTCACCGAACTTCTCCGCCAACTCCTCCGTCGCCTCCATATAGCGGAACTCCAGCACCTCTGTCTCGACCTCGATCCCTCTGCGGAACATCTCGTTGAAAAAGCTCTCGATGAATACCGTGGTATCCTCCAGAACACGGGGAGCCGTCACGAACGTTCCCTTCCGCTTCACTCTCTTGAGATGCCCCTCCTGCACGAGCCGCAGCATGGCAGTACGCACTGTGGAACGGCTGACGCCGAACTGGTCACAGAGCTCTACTTCCTTGGGGATCATATAGCCTACCGGCCATTCTCCCGTATGGATCTTGTTCATAATATATTCTTCGATTTCTGAGTATCGTGCTGCCATATTCCATATCTCCCTGTCAACATTTAAATAGCGCCTGTAGCCGCTGTTTCTAACTGGTTTCCATTACCTACAGTATATCGAATTCCGGAAATCAATGTCAATAATTGGGCGTGTAATATGTACCAATTTAATGTAAATATATCACTAATAAGTACGTATTTCCAAAATACGTGCCCGGTCGATCCCGTATGCTTTGTGAACCGTCACCGTCAGCCGGTCACAGATCACGTTATCCACATCGATACGGTTCAATCGCTGATAATTTCCACGGATTTCCTTACAGAGTACCTCTTTATCCTCTCTGTAAAAGCGAATATCATAATCGCAGACCAGCTCATCCGGCAGTCCCTTCACCTGACGGTTCCGGACATTCCTCGTCATGGACGGCATGATCTCCTTCGTGAGATTCGTGTCAAAGGTCAGCTGCACCTGCTGCAATACCAACTTTTTGCCGAAATCCAGAGAGATGCTCGCTCCCTCTTCCCCGATCGGTGCTTCCCAGCAGTTGCTCTCGTCCCCGACCGGTCTAGCGACGCCGTTCAATACCTTCTCCGGCACATTGTCCCCGGTATATCCGGAGGCAGTCACCTTCGCCGACCGTGCAAAGTCCATCGGATCCTCATTGTGGAAGCCGGGGATATAGCAGTCGTCGCGGAGCAGCTCCTGCTGCAGCTCTGTGATATGTCCGCCGATCTCTCTCGGGGTGCATCTGTATTTTACCGCCATGGCTGCTGCCGTACCGACCGCCTGCCCGCCGATGGAGCAGGTACCCATGACTCTCGTCGTGCCGTATGCCATCTTAGAAGTGCTGATATCTCTTCCGGCGAGCATGACATTCTCCAGCTCCTTCGCATAATAGCATCTCCAGGGGATCGTATAACATCCGGTGAAATTCAGGATCCGGGAGGGGATCTTGTCCAGATCACGGATACCACCCCGGACGTGCTGATCCATCTGCCAGCCGCCGTAAGCGACGGCATCCGGGAAAATACGGTTCTCCAGTACATCATTTTCATTCAGGAGATAATCGCCCTCGATCCGTCGGCTCTCCCGATAGCCCGGCACGATGCCGACCCAGTCGAGATCCAGATTCTCCACCCCGTGATCGCCGACATTTTTCAGATGATCCCAGACACCGTAGACGCATTTCAACAGCTCATCACGGATGACCTCGCCGTCCCGGATGATGTCGTCATACTGTCCGCCCAGCTCGATCCACCAGTAACCGGAGTCCACGTTGGAGAAATGCGGCAGTCTGCCGCTGCCCTCCTCGAACTTCGTCAGCTGTCCGCCCTCCATATGGGAGCCGATGCTGTTGCCGTGCTCTCTGTATTTCAGGTCTTCCTCGGTATATTGATATGCCCAGTCGGGACGGATGAACTTCACCGGCTCACCGCGATCCACAGCGGAGAACATCAGCGTATTGCCCATCGTATCATCGTTCGGCTCCTCGGGTGCATCCGGCTCGTGGAACTCGTCGCGTCCCTCGCTGCCCATCCGTCCGGTGGCGCCGCCCATGGTCGCCAGTGTGCCGTGACCGGTGGCATCGACGAAGATATCGCCGTAGATCGTAAATTCCGTCTCCGTGGTGTTCTGGTGTCCGATGATGGCAGCAACTTTTTTACCGTCCATGATGACATCGTCCATATCAGTGTTCAGATAAGCGTCCAGATTCTCCTGAAAATGTACCTTTTCCCAGATCACGGAATCGAATACCGGGAACGATGCGTAGGGATTGCGCCGCTTATTTTCCAATAAGATCTCCAGCAAAATGCCGGTTTCTCCGAGATTTTTCTTGGATCCGTGGGCGTTTGCCCCAACGATATGCATACGGATCTCCGAACTGGCGTTACCGCCGAACATGGAGCGGTTCTGCACGATCGCTGTTTTTACGCCTTTTCTCGCAGAAGCGATGGCGGCACAGACACCTGCCATTCCTCCGCCGACGACTACGACTTCATAATGCCGTTCTTCCTTATGTACTGACATAATAATCTCCTTTTCCGGATCAAAATACTGCTCCGATCGCAAAGCAGGCAGGAGATGAGAACTCTCCCCTCCTGCCTGCATACTTATATTCATATATTTTCTGTTCTGTTTATCATTTATCCCTTTACGGCACCTACGGACAATCCCTTGAGGAAGAATCTCTGCCCGCAGAGGAACACGATGAATACCGGAACGACTGCCAGACAGCACGCTGCCATAGTCAGGTTGTACTGGGTTACCTCGGAACCTACGAACTGGTTCAATGCCAAAGGAATCGTCCACTTTTTCCAGTTGGAGATGAATACCAGCGGATCAAGGTAGCTGTTCCAGGCATCGAGGAACTGTACGGTCGCGGTCGCTGCGATGGCGGGCTTGACTAGTGGCAGCATAACCTGTGCAAAGGCACGGTACTCACCGGCGCCGTCGATACGTGCCGCCTCCCGCAGCTCATCGGGCGTTCCGAGGAAGGACTGACGCAGCATGAAAGTAGAGGATACTGCGATGATCTTCGGAACGATCAGGGACAGATGGGTGTTCATCCAGCCCAACTGGGAGAAGATCACGAATCTCGGGATCAGGGTCAGCTGGGAAGGTACCATCATCTGCGCCAGATAGATGATGAACAGTACATTGGAACCCTTGAACTTCAGCTTGGCAAAGGCGTAACCTGCCAGTGTTGCAGAAGTGATCGCTACGACGGTACTGATCACCGCCACCTTGATGGAGTTAAAATACGCCAGCGGGAAGTGATAGTTGGTCGAGCTTGTGGTTCCGATACTTAATACTTTTTTGTAGTTGTCGATATAGAAATATTTCGGTATCCACTCAATGGGGATCTTCATAACATCCGCTTCTGTCTTGAACGAAGCAGAGAGCATCCAGACAAAGGGGATTACCATGACCAGAGTCACTGCCACGATCAGTATCGTGATCAGCGCTGTGGTGACTTTTTTAGAAACAGGTGCTTTCTTCATTTTCATCCCTAGCCTTTCTCTTCTTTACTGTTATGTACCCACTGGATAATGGTTACGATCAGCAGCATGATAAACAGAATCACTGCGATTGCGGAGCTGTAGCCCATCTTGTAATACTGGAATGCCGAGGTATATATGTAATAAACCAGGGTATAGGTAGAGCTTCCGGGACCACCCTTCGTCATGACGTTGGTATAACCGAATACCTTGAAGCTGGAGATGATACCGGTGATCGTCAGGAAAAATGTGGTCGGCTTCAGCAAAGGCACGGTGATCTTGAAGAACTTCTGGATCGGATTCGCTCCGTCGATCTCTGCCGCTTCGTACAGATCTCTCGGCAGTCCTGTGATTGCTGCACTGTACATGAATACACGGTATCCGAGACTCGCCCAGATGACTACCAGCATGATCGAAGGCAGTGCCCATTCATAGCTTGCGAGGAATCTGGGAGGATCCTGCCATCCCAGCGCTCTCATCAGCTGGGTGAAGGGGCCGTATTTGGAATACAGAGCCATCCACACTACGGAGATTGCTACGATATTACAGATGTGCGGCATATACATTGCCACTCGTACCACGCCTGCGACCTTTTTGTGACAGAACTCGTCGATCAGTACCGCGATCACGATCGCCAGAAACAGTCCGATGGGAACCGTGACGATGGTGAAGAGCAGGGTATTTTTCACAGAAGCGATAAACCATTCATCTGTCCACAGATTCTTGAAGTTGGTCAGTCCTACGAAGTTCCAGTTTCCGATTCCCTGTGTGAAGTTCCAGTCCGTCAGACTTACGTACAGGGAGATCACCAGCGGGATCAGACTAAAACAGATTACACCGATCAGGCTCGGCGCCAGAAAAGAATATGCAACCAGATTCTGATGCAGTATTTTTTGTCTTTCCCCTTTGCTTTTCTTTTTCTTGGTCTTCATTCATTTTCCCTCGTTTATGCATTTCGTTTCAGATCAGGGGCGGTTCGCCCGGAATGCGTCCGCCCCGTTCCGCCGATTTTGTTGTGAGTTGTATGACTATTATTTCTTGCTGTCCAGTTCGGTCTTGATCAGCTCGTTGCTTCTCTTGACCATATTCTCGATGGTCTGGTCTACAGACTGTCTGCCGTAGCACATTGCATCAAATTCTTCGTTCCATACGGCACTTACCTCGGTGGATGCAACACCCTGTACGGTCTTGACACCCTGAGTTCTGTCGATGGAGAGATAATTGTTCATGGAATCCAGATCAATGGTGCCTTCTGCATTCTCCTTCAATACATCAAGGAAAGCCTGCTTGTCGATACCGTTCCACAGAGGGATTCTGCCGCCCTTAACCAGAGGAGCCATACCACCCTTTAAGTACCACATAGCGAACTTGAAGCAAGCTTCGGGATATTTGGTGTTGGCTGCGATACACATCAGGTCGCCGGCACCGGGAGTACCTGCATGGGTTCTGTAAAACTCGGTGTTGTACTGCTCGTCATCGGGCACGGGAGCGGGTACCAGTGCGGTTACGAAGTCATGAGGGTAATTCTCCTGATCCATGCACAGACGCATCATGGGGATACCCAGTGTGATGGCACATTTGCCCTCGAGGAAGGTGTTGGCAACGCTCAGATCCTCGGAGTACTCGTCTTCGATTGGGATTGCCCAGCCGTTGTCCAGAGTCTTCATTACCATCTCAAAGCCGTCGTGATATACCTTGTTGTCGAAGTTTACTTCGGTACCTTCATCGTTCTTGTAGGACTGATAGGAGCCCAGTACGGAGTTCAGCATCAGCTGTACGTATCTGGAGTTCTGCTTACGGCTCCAGCACAGACCGTATACCTTGTCCTGTCCCTCGCCGTGGGTCAGCTTCTCGACTGCGCTTAAGAATTCGGAATAGGTCCAGCCGTTGTAAGGAATATCAATACCGGCTTCCTTGAACATATCCTCATTGATCATCAGCCATCTTGCGTTCTCGTACTTGGTCGGGAAACCGTATACAGAACCGTCATCATATTTGTAGTCCAGCATATTGGATTCGCCCAGCTCAGTCTCCAGATCGAAGCCGTAATCCTTCAGCATACCGGACATATCCAACAGCAGGTTGGACTCTACACGCTTGTCCAGCTTGGAACGTCCGCCGTATCCGAGGAACAGGTCTACGTCGCCGCCGCCCATCAGATAAGTCTCCAGCTGCAGGTTACCTGAGCTGTCGTTGACATAACGTACATATTCTACCTGTACGCCCTTGTCCTTGTACTCTTCATTGAAGTTCGCGCACACCTCATCGTAGCCATATTCCGGCTGTACGCCGCCCCATAAACGGATCGTAACAGTCTTGCCGTCGTCGGTACCAAACCATTCCTTCTCCCCTGCTTCCGTACCCTGGGCTGTCTCTGTGGACTGTGCGACTGTGGTGCTGTCCTTCTGATCGGAAGCTGCACCGTTGTCGTCTGCATTCTGACCGCATCCTGCGAGACAGGATCCCAACATAGCCATGGTCAGTACTAATGCAATTTTCTTCTTCATAACTTGTAATCCTCCTTTGTATGATTATCATGATTGTCTATGGTCAACCTGATCGTCCCCTCATGGTAAGATTTTCAGGAATACACCCGTACTTCGTAAATATGTGCTTCATTGCTGCCATTTGTCTGATTGACTGTTACCGTGATCCTGTCACATTCTGTCTTCGGAAAAGTAACGATATTCTTCCTCTGGACATTCCTGGTAACCGTCTGTTCCGCCACCTTTTTGTCCCCCTGCCAGAGTGCTACGGTGTAGTCTCTGACGAGTTCCGGCGGTACTCCGATCCTCTGCTGTGCCTGTCTCTTGCGGGACAGTGTGATCTTGATCGGGTAGTGGAAGTTCGGATCGAAGGTCAGATGCACTTCGGAGACCGGCTGTTCCTCCGCCAGCTCCAGGCTGAGCGTCTCTCCTCCTGCTCTGCCCTCACCGGAGATCCACAGGTTCCGATGTCCATCCTCATCTCTGGAGATGCCGTTGATCACGTTCTCCGGAGCGAAGCCTTCCTGTGCGGAGGTTGCGGTGACTTTTGCACCTCTCGCCAGATCCGCCGGATCCTCATTGCGGATGCCTGGGATGTAAGCGTCATCCTTTAATAATAACTGCTGCAGCTCTGTGATGTGTTCCCCCACTCCTCTGGGGTTGCAGTCGTATTTGATGCAGAGGGCTGCTGCCGTTCCGGCTGCCTGTCCGCCGATCGCGCAGGTTCCCATGACTCTCGTAGATCCCATCGCCATCTTGCTGGCGCTGATATCGCGTCCCGCCATCATCAGATTCGAAATATTTTTCGAATAATAGGAGCGGTAGGGAATCGTATACGCGCCGTCGAAGCTGATGACCTTGGAAGGAAGCTCATCGAAATCGTAAAGTCCCTTCGCCGTATGGATATCCATCGGCCAGCCGCCGTACGCCACGGCATCCTCGAATTGTCTGTTGCTTAAGACATCATTTTCATTCAGGATATAATCGCCAACGAGGCGTCTGCCCTCTCTGGAACCGGGCAGCATCCCGACCCATTCGAGATCGTAGTTCTCTGCGCCGTGGTCGCCACCGTTTTTCAGGTGATCCCAGATACCGTAGATACAGGATACCAGTTCATCCCGGATCTCCTCGTATTCGTCTATGATATCATCCGTCCTGCCGGGAAGCTCAATCCACCAGTAACCGTAATCTACGGAGGAAGTACTGAAGGAGGTCATTCTCACATATGCCTTGTCGACCTTGCCCTTGATCTGCGCTCCATGTACTGCGGAGTGCGTCCGGTATTTCAGCTCCTCCTCGGTAAAGGTTCTCGCAAAATCAGGTTTTGTGAACTTCACCGGGTGTCCTCTGTCCACTGCCTTGAACAGTAACGTGTTGCCCATGCGGTCATTGTTCGCCTCCGCCGGAGCGTCCGGTTCATGGAACTCGTCCCTGCCCTCGCAGCCTGTCCGGAATTCCGCCCCCGCGTAATATCCGAGGGTTGCATTGCCGGTACAGTCGATGAAGACTTTGCCGGAGATCCTCCAGTGCGTCTCTGTCGTCAGCTGGTAGGCATCGATGCTGCGGATCGTGGAATCCTCCCCCATCTCACAGCTCTCCATTGCGGTATTTAAGTATACCGTGAGATTCTCCTGTCTCTTCACTGTGGAAAAGAGGATCATATCCCAAATCGAAAAATTATAATAATCATTTCTGCTCTTGTTGTCCAGCATAATCTCATACAAGATTCCGCCTTCCTCCAAATCCGGCTTCGCAAGATTCTCGGAAGCTCCGCAGATATGCATCCGGATCTCGCTGGAACCATTGCCTCCGAGAACGTGCCGGTCATGCACCAATGCTGTTCTGACACCGTGTCTTGCGGCTGCCAGTGCTGCGCAGATGCCGGACATTCCTCCGCCGACGACTACGACATCATATTCAGCATTTTTTACTTTCTTTTTCTCTGACATTTCGCCCACCCTTTTATGTAGTAACATTATGGCTATATAATATTCCTACTTGGTTATTATGTCAATACATATTTTTTAATTTTTTAAAACATATTTGTGATACTGCGCAACATAATATTGTTTTTAAATGATATTTAGTTCATTTTTCCTATATACCATAGTTTATGTGCGTACATATACGTAAATTTTAGGTAAAAAATGACTAACTTTGGATTTAAGAAGTATGAACTACACTTCTTCGAGATAATGTACGCCTTCCAGCTGGCTGACTTCGGACAGGATTTCCGCGTGGTTCCGGCGCTTTTTGAGATCCATCATAAGGATCAGCACGATATCGGAGCCTTTGAGTGTCTTGTCTCTTTTCTTCTCGATGGAGGACAGCTCGTAGCCGCAAACATTGATATAGTCGTAGACACTGCGGGTCATGGTCTTATCGATCTCCATATACAATCCGATGTAACGGTTGTATTTCTCCTGTACACGGCTGATCCGTGCAATGCCGAACATCGTGCTGAAGATAAGTACGAACAATATGAGACTGATCTCGAACATCCCGGAGCCCAGCATGATCCCCAGCGTCGCAGTTGTCCACAGCCCTGCTGCCGTCGTAAGTCCGCGCACCTGGTTTTTGCCCGTGATGATGATCGTCCCCACGCCGAGGAAGCCGATCCCGCTGACAACCCCCGCCGGGATACGGCTCAGATCCGTCCGCCCTGCCCCGAAAGCAGTCCCGAGATAGATATTGACAATGGCGGACGCCGCCGCTCCGAGGCATACCAGCGCAAAGGTGCGCATTCCGGCAGGGTGATGCTTCGTCGCCCGCTCCAGCCCGATGATGCATCCCAGTACCGCCGCGAACAGCAGACGCAGTGCGATCGCCCCTGTGGTAAAGCCCGCAAAATATTCCGTAAAATTACTTATCATCTTTCTCTCCCCTTTCTATTATTTTATTTTGATGTCTTATTTTAGGTACAGAAAACCGGCACTGCCCGATTCACATACATGGGCTGTGCCGGTCATTTTGTTCTGTCTGTCACTCCCGCAGCAGATAACTCCCCAGTGCATAGGAGAAGTCCACCTGTGCAGGCTGTACCTCCTTCGGGTACATACTGGTCAGATGATGTATCTCGAAGGCAAAGCACTCCTGATAACCGATATCACGCAGTGCCTGTACCGTCTCCTTCCAGGGGATTGTACCGTTATAAGGCGCAAAATGTTCGTCTGTCTTCCCATGGTTGTCATTGATATGTGTCGCCTTCAGATGCGTCCCCACCTGCCGGATCATCGCCGGTACATCCAGTCCGACCATATTGGCGTGTCCGGTGTCGATGCAGATCTGTACCGCCGGATTATCGACGGCGTCGATCAGCTCCAGCAGCTCGCCACGCCGTGCGTTCTCCTCCGGCACCGCCTGGAGCAGAGGCAGGGCAAAATTCTTCATCACCGACACCTCATAGGGCAGGGAGGAGTCGAACACGATGTCCGCCCGGTTTTTATAGGGGGAGATGTACAGCTTCTCCCCCCGGCGCACATTGGCCCACAGCTTCAGGGTGCCGGCCACCCCGGCCCCCCGGAAGCTATAGTCCCGCACCGCAC
>ERZ773110.612-NODE-612-length-35127-cov-3.710567_pt1 | contig 35127 bp, 22 predicted proteins | sample MGYA00580568_ERZ773110 | MGnify/ENA primary metagenome ERZ773110 (study PRJEB29015, sample SAMEA2737870) | human gut metagenome | biome: human gut; feature: human-associated habitat; material: faeces | place: China | collected 2012 ... | reverse complement strand
ATTTTTTTCTTAAAACCTATTGACAAAGCCGAACTTTTGTTATACAATGAACTTGTGTTTTTAATGGGTGTGTTCATTGTAAAGCAATGAATGCTCTGCCTCCTGCTTGAGCGGCGGGGGGCTTTTTTTATTCTGCTGTGAGGAACATATATGCAGACAGTATATGTGTTGTCTGTAAAATCACCTACACGATTTCTGATTTTCTTCTTACGAATGAATTTGCCTTTTACAAGCTTTTCTATCGTCCTGAGAACGTCCTGACGGCTCATGCCAAGAAGCTTAGATAGATCATTATAGCTTTGGAAAAAACTCTTGTGCGAGCTGTCAGCCAGCTTACAGCACACTGCATAAACTCTGAATTCATTTCCATTCAATCTGCTCATAAGCTTTTTATCGATGGTAAAATATTTAGAAGCTGTAGATACGGCTTCAATAGTGTATGTATATGTGCCAAGCTTTCCAGGAGCATTTGTCTGGCGCTTCTGTGACTTGATAAATCCACTCTTGAGCAGTGAGCTTGCCGCACGCTTAACAGTGGATACTGAAAAGCCGCATAGTGACACAAGAGTTGTCTGCTTGACTGTGATCTCATAGCCAAGCAGATTTCTTTTTGTATTCTTGTGGATAAGACTATAGAATACACAGGCAAGCTTCAAGTCTGATGCCTGTGTAAAACGTGTAACAAAGCTGTTAGGTATTCGCATTTTTCAATTCCTCATTGTTAATGTATTGTTCCAGTGCCGCCCATTCATCGGCAACAAAATTGCTGCGTATATCAGGACGTTTCTGTATTTTCTTTATGTAGCCCCTTGCAGCGGCATAGTTTTTCTTTTCAATAAGGCTGCTAAGCTCATCTCCTGCAAGTCCATTGACCTTATAGAGCAGTGCAGATATATCTACATATGGGAGTTCGCTTTGAGAAGCAGGGAAGTTATCGGGGAGATAAAGCTCGTCTGTGCTTTCATCAAAGCCGTCCTCGTCATCCTGAAAGCCATTGTCAGAATAAGCCTGGGCAAATATTTTTCGTGCTTCATTATCACGAAATTCTTTTAGCTGTTGGATATGCTGCTGATACTCTATGACCTGACGCTGCGCCTGACTTGCCTGTTTTTCAAGATTCAATGCAGTCTTATACACAAGCTCAGAAACTGCTCCGCCTGCAGCTTTTATTTTCTCAATATCATTAAGCTGCATATAGTATTTGTTCATAGCACTTTCTGCATTATTTTTCAGCTTATCAAGTCTATATTGATTGCCTATAACGCCCAAACTGTCCCAAAGCTCATCATATGGGTAAAGCACAGCAGAGAGGTCTATGTTATGGTTTCTTATAGGCAGATTTTCTACAGGTATTCTTGGCGGCTTATTCTCGATAAGGTGATAAGGCGTGATATTAGTTCGTATTGGCTCACAGCGCATTTTCTTCACTATGGCAGTGCCGAACGGCAACTTTGAGAGCTGTGTTGTATCGAGCAGAGCCTTGCGGTCAACGTGTTCACCTTGGTGATCAATAAAGCCGTATAGGCTGCCGCTGAATGTAAGATAGTTTACGGTCTCGTTTCCTATCATTTCGGAAAACGCTTTGTTTGTGTTTCCGTTAAGAGAGAGTATGTATATCTGAATATTGCAAGCACCCTTTATGCCGTCCTCTTCTTTATCATACTTTTTGAGCTGACCATAGTCCTGCAGAAAAAGATTGAACAGAATATTAGCTCCTGGAGAAGCGTTCATTTTGCTGCTGAGGTCAGGAAGCTTTGTCATTTGACCAAACTCATCGTAGATATACTCTATTTTTCGTGGCAATTTTCCGCCCTGGTATTTTCTTGCCTGCTTTGCAAGGTACATAAAGGATTGGTCTGCAAACATTGAAGCTATTACATAACGTGATTTTTCTTCATACGGCACAAGCATATATATTATGCAAGGCTGATCTTCATTGATAAGGTCAGCAAAGTTTATTTCATTTTTAGATGTCAGCTTTTGAACACCCATATCCGTCATGAATATCTCAAGGTCTGCAGAGAGAACAGTGTATATTGAAGAACGTGTATCACCCTGGGAGAACTTTGACGTTGAATAGGATGTTCTTGCAAGACAGCCCACAGGCAGCGCATTGAACAGCTCATCGAGAGCATTGACCATTTTCTTATTGCCGCTTTCGTCCTCGATCACTGTATTGTATACGCCAAATTCAGTAAAGAATGTTGTTATGCTGTACATATTAACGTTTGACATATCACCTTTTTCATAGCCTTTATCAAGAAAATAGTATATCAGGGCGCTTAAAAGTGACCTTGCAGAGTCTGTCCATATTGCTTCACTTTGTACATCGTCTGTAAGACAGTGGGCAAACGAGCTGACAAGCTTAGAAGTTTGTGAAAGATCGTTGCTTCCGTTCCGTTTTGCAGCGAGATATTCGTCAATGATAAGTTGTAGAGGATTCCAACAATCAGATCGGTCCGTATCAATAAGATTAAGAGTGACTATCTTATATCCGTTATTTGCAAAATCTTCATATGTCAGTTCAAGCAACTCGCCTTTCATATCGTTTATGATAAGCGAGGGCTTATTTTTTGAGTTAGCCATAAGCCGCATACTTGGCAGCACATAGCATTCGCCTTTACCTGAACGAGGGGCGCCTACTATCATTGTGTTGTATGTACCAGTTTCAACATAGTACATACCATTGCTTTCACCAATGAGCATACCAGCTTGTTCTGCTGAATTGATATTATCCATAGGGACTGCCTGAAAGTGTTCAAGAAGCTCGTTATCTTCCATGAATTTATTATCGCCCTTGATGTCCTTGCTGTCATTCTTCATACGCCACAGAGTATGGAGCTTTACTGTTATACACAAGCCTACTACCATTGCCAGGATAATCTCAAAAATGAACATCATAAATCCTGGCGGAACAATGATGTTCCACGGCATAAAGTGCGTTTTTGAATAATCTGCACTGCCATTGACGGTGCTTATACTTCTCAATGACTTTATAACATAGATGAAAATGCTGTTAAAGATCACGTATAGTATCGATGTAGCTATTGCAAATTGTTTTATTCTGACATTTCGGCGGTCTTTGTCTTTTTCAATAGGTGTTTTATTCACCGCATTTAAAATACGCATAGCAAGATCATAGATCCAGCCAAATACAAAAAGAATTTTTGCGATGATAAGATTTTTTATGCGCTTAAGTTTTTCAAGATCCATATTAGTTCCCCTTTATATGCTATGATATTGTTCTTTTGCTTTCGCCATTTCCTGCTCGATCTCAAATTCTCTCATAAGACGTGCGGTTTTTGCTTCCTCAGATTTAAGGGCTTTACGCAGCATATTTGATGATTTATGAAGAAGTGTCCTCTGAGCCTGCATACAGCCTGCTAGTCTGAACTCAAATGGTATATCCGTTTTTTTACCGCTTATTATCTTTTTAGCAATGTCATTGCCTGAGCGTGCTGACTTTCTCAGCCATTGATATGCTGCTTTCTTTTGACCGTCACGAAGCAGCATTAAACCATAAGCGAGCTGTCCACTGTTGTTGCCGTTTAAAGCGCACTGACGGAAGCACTTTTCAGCCATTTCGTTTTTATTTTCAGACAGATACACTTTTCCAAGAATATACTGTGCATTTGGATCGTTGTATTCAAACGCAGAACGCTTAAGGTATTCTTTAGCTTTTGTATTATTGAATGAGCTATAGTATTTGCCTAGAGTGTATATCGCAGGCTCAAAGTCCTTATCGGCGGCTGATGAAAGGTAGCGTATTCCTTTTGAAACTTCTGTTGATTTTCTGCTATCAAGAAGAATTTTCCCTGCAGCATACATTCCAGGTATGCTATCTTTGTCAGCGGCATTCGTGAAATACTGCAATGCTTTTCGTCTGTTATTTTCAGACAGATACAGCTTGCCGAGGCGATAAGCTGCTATACCCATAGTATCGTCTTTGTGATCGGCAGCTTGAAGAAGGTATTTCTCAGCCTGTGTATTATCGTTAAATTGCTCTTGATACAGTTTTCCGAGAGTGTATGCTGCATAGTAATTATCTTTTGCTGCTGAACGTTCTAAGTATGATGCCACCTTGTCATATCTCTCTTGTGAAAGATACAGCTTGCCAAGACTATATTCACACAATCCTGTTTTATCCTGTGCGTTTTCAGCACCCTTTATCAGAATTTTTTCAGCCTTTTGAAGATCTTTTTTGCTGTCGCTCTGATAGAGCTTACCGAGCATATATTGTGCTTTATAGTTATTGGAGTCCGCCGAGAGCAGCAGATATTTTTCAGCACATTCAAGGTCTATATCCGTTCCTTTGCCATTCAGATACATCATACCTATCTTGTAGCTGATAGTATCGTCATGGTTTTTAGTGAATACTTTCTCTAAACCTGTTAAAGCTTCAGCGTAAAAATCATGCGCACTTGATAGGTCTTTTTCTACTCCTTGTCCCAGTTCATAAGCTTGTCCTACGGCATAACTTGCGAACGGCATTCCGCCTTTGCTGCTTAGTGATCGCATATAATAGTCAAATGCTTTGGCATAGTCTGTTTCAACACCAGAGCCGTATTTGTATATGTTTCCGAGAGCAAAATAAGCATATTTATTTTCAGACAGCTTATAATGCTCTATGGCTGAGTTATAGTCTTGAGTAACTCCAAGACCATATTCATACATTTTACCTATGCGATAGTTGAGATAGGACTTTGTCCAATTATCACGTTTGTCATCACTCATGCTTACTATGGACAGCAGCTTGTGAAAATCCTCAAAGGCTTTGCTGTAATATTGCTGACTTAGTGTATCGCCGTCATTGGATTTTAGCATTTGGCTGTCATAAAGCTTGCCTATGTCATATGTTGCGAGAATATTTCCGCTTTTGCTTTCTATTGAGAGTATTTCAAAAGCTTTTTCGGGGTCTTTCTTTATGACTGCTGATTTGTTCTGTTCATTTCCGTACATATAGTCGAGGGCAAGATTATAGTTCTTGCTCCAATCTATGCGTAGACGTTCCACTGCCTGATCGCTTTTATCATTTTCAGACAGATACGCTTCAGGCTCTTGCGGAAAAATATCCGTGCTGTAGTCAGGAGCATTTGGTTCATACAACTCATCATAATTTCTTGAAGATAGGTACATTTCCAAATCATCAGGGATATCAGAGTTTTCTAAAGAGTCATAAGGCATAGCATCCTCTAAATCATCTTTTTTATTTTCAGACAGATACACTTTTGATTTCTGCGAGGAAATACCGTTGTTGTAGTCAGGCTCATTTTTCTCAGAAAAGCCTTCGCTTTCTTTTTCAGACAGATACGTTTTCTTTTTTGGAAAGTAAGAAGTATTATCAAGAGCTATATGGGATTGCAGATCCTCAGGTGGTTCAAAATTGACATTCTTTGTGTTGTAGTATTCACGGCAGATAGAAAGAAATGAGTTTCCTACTCTGGAGTAAAAACCTGACGGATCGTGAAGCTGATGTTCTTTATACTCAGCCCACCTTGAATTTTGTCCGTATCTGTTTCGGAACATTGCTTGTGTGCTGTCGAGCTTATGAAGATATGTGTCAAACATTATTTGCAAAGTTTGATTTTCTGATATGACAGATCTGATACAACTGTCAATCTCGTTTTTTGTCACATCATTTTGTTTTGCATACCACCACTGCTTGCCGCTGTTTTTTAGGTCATCAGGAAGCTTGTCGATAAGTGCGTTTATTTTTTGAATACTGCTTGCAAACTCGGACTTGATATGAGGTGCAAGCACGTTTCTTTGAAATTCAGTAAGGTTAGCAGCGGCGGCACTTTTGTCAATGAAGTGCGTCATTTCAGTTTTCAAAGCGTTGAAAGCTTTCTGCTCGATATCGTCTTGACCTTTGTTTTTGTATGTAATGCGTCTATCTTCAAGTCGGTGATATTCAAGAAGCTGATAATGGATATGTACATTACCTGTATTGACGTGAATGCTGCCGACCCAGTAGCAGTTACTTGCATCCAACTTTTCTGATTTGTCTATCATTTTGTTAATGCCTTTTCGTGCGGCTTCAATAAGTGCCTGGCGGTTGAGCTGACTGCCGACTATAAAATTATTCTGCCGCAGATATGCGTTATCAAATGAGATAACTCCTGCATATTTCGGACAGCCCTCAGAGCGGCTGACAGCTTCAAGCTGACGTATCTTGTCTATATCGGCAGGAGTCAGACTATCTTGTGTGCTTGTGAAAGCACCTAATGAGCGTTCAGCTTTTATGTTTTGAGCCTGACTTTTCTCGTTTGGTACAAATTCTGAATATACATACTCCATTTCGTTGGCGTGTTTGTTCGGCTCAAAAGCTTCAGGGCGGAGCATATAGTCCAGAAAATCGAATATCTTGTTGCCACCGTCACCGCTTATTCGCCACTTGTATACGAATTTGCATTTGTGAAATATTCCTGGTGTCATTATTAGTCACTCTGTTCGTCTTGCAGGGAGTCTGCACCCTTATCAACTGAGCGCTGATGTACGATGCTCTTGTAGTTGTCATTTGATCGTGACATGACGTCATGCGGTTCGCTGTCACTCAGACGCTTGTCGGCTGAGTGGAATTCCTGCACTTCGTAGAAGTGCAGAAGCGTATTAATTCCGTCACGCTCCTGATATATCATGCTGTTATTTTCTTTTGTGATCATTAGCAGCTTTTCAATATCATTTTCTATATTCGCCAAGCGATCAACGCTTGCGGTATGTTTTACTTTACTGTAAGTGCTGTCTATCAGAAATGCAAGACAATCACTGTAAGTTGAAAAGTCTTTTAGATTCTTTATCTCCACAAACTTTTGAAAATCCTGCTCGGAAAAAGAAAGCAGTTTATTGATAGGTTTGCTTTTCATTTTTTCATCCAACCTTTCCGTGTAGTTTGATTTTATTTTGTGATATCTAAGTTAGAGGTGTGGGTCAAGAGCATAAAGGCGTGACCCCCACGCCTTTTGGAAAGCTCGGTAGAACCGAGCTTTCAGATGGGGTACATTGACCCCCATCGGGTCTTTTTCTATATACGATTTATATACGATTTTTTGTATATATTTGTAATTTATATATTTTATATATATTGCAAATCAAAATTTATATATGATTTATATACGAAAACTTCCTCTATTTACTTCTTTATATACGAATTATATATTTTTTGTGCTACAATAATCTGTATATATTTCTATTATGTAAACAAAACAGGCTTATTTATGAATTTTCTTTGTCCGAAATTTCAAGTATCCTGAGAATTTCTTCATTTGTAATTGAGTTTTCTTCGGAATTTGTTATCGTTTCTGTAAGCAGATTTTCGATTTTTTCTGTTGTATTTATCATTTTTTGCGCTGCAATATACACATTATTTATAGTGGAATTTGCACCCTCTGAAAGGCGGTCAAGCTCCTGATTTACTAACGCACGAACGATAGGCGGAAGAATATTTACAACAAAATCATCACGGCTTTTTACATAGTCTGATATAATTTTGTTGTAAAGAGTGTTCTGAGAAATTCCTTCATCTTTTGCGATTTTGTCAATTTCATTTGCCACTTGTGTGGGAACATTGCGAATTTTAATATCCATTTTCAATTACTCTCCTTATATACTTCATTGTAGAAATCAGCTTCATCACCATATTTTTTTGCTATCTCTTTGCTGTTGCCCTTGAACACGTTAGGGAGAATTTGCGGTATGGTGTAAAGGAAAAAGCCTTGCTCAGGTGTCCACTTATTTAATTCAAAGTAATATGGTTTACGTCCTTCTTCTTTTATATATACAGCAGTGAAATTTTTGTCTGCAAACCTTATCTCTTCAATGCTGTTATATTGGAAGTGGTAATCCTCTTTTTTATCTTTATAGTAAGCAAGCTGCAGTTCATTTTCTGTAGCTTTTATGTGCAAAAAATGCTTAGGATACCGCACAAAAATCTTGCCTGTTATCATTGCGACAAACACAAAAAGTGCTGTCAGAAAATAAAAAATCAGTTCTGCTTTTGCAAAAAATGCAGATAAAAAATACATTGTCAATGCACAAAAAGATGATATCATCACGGCATATTTAAACTTTGTTAGCTGCTTTTTTAATACCTGAAATTCTTCATCTAATGAACCGTTATCTTCTCGTACCGGGTATTCAAAAAGAATATTCTCCAACGTTTTCACCTCACTTGTTCTGTGACGAAATGGTTATATCACTGCTGCATATCTTCACTGATTTGTCCGTAAAGGTCCTCAGTTCTCCCTTTGCAACTACTACACAGCCTTTGTGCAAATGATTTTTTGCAAAGGAGATCGTGCTTGCCTCGTTGGCATATACAGTGAAAACATCATTAAATCCTTGCTCTCCTTTTTTGACTTTTCTCGGTACGGCTATAAGAAATTCTATTGCATAGGCATTGATGATTTTTACTTCTGAAACCAAGAATCCTATGATTCTTATTTTATTTGACGAGTTGTTAAATAGCATTTTTATTACCTCTTTTCTATTCCTTGACGGTCACCATACAGCTTGCCTGCAAGCCCTTATCTTCTGTTACTGCGGATATGATAGCTTTGCCTTTTGCAACTGCTGTGACCCTTCCATTACTGTCAACTGTTGCTATGTCCGGACGGTTGCTTTCCCATTTTACGTTTTTATTTACGGCGTTATCGGGTTTGACTTCTGCACGAAGCTGAGTGTGCTCGCCTATCTTGATCTGAACGTCATTGTACTCAAATTCTGTTGTGAGTTTTATGGAATATACCCTTGCCTGTGTTGTGGTGGTTTCAGCTTGTGCAGGCTCATTATGTGTTGCTGCTGTGGTTTGCGGTGGTGCATATGCAGGCTCTTTATGTGTCGTGCCGGTGGTCTGCGGCGGCGCATATGCAGGCTCATTGTAATCCCTTGTTTCGGCAGGCTGCGTGTTTATTTCTGCTGTTGCAGGCTGTCGTTTCTCCGTGGTAGTCCTGCTCGTTTGAGATGCTTCGGCAGCCTTTTCACTCAGATCATGTGTGGTTGGTGCTGTAGCTTGTGTTGTCACTGCTACAGCTTGTTGGCTCGTGATTTTAGATGTTTCAGAGTTGTATAAACTGCTTGTTGTGTTCGCATTTGAGCTTTCCTCAGAGTACCCCGGAACTATTTTCACGGCGTGGGTCTGCATATCTTTTCTGTCTATAGTTACTCTAAGTGTGATAGTTTTCCCTTTTTCGGTGTGCGCCGGTATCTTCTCACCAAACTCGTCATATGCGTCATCATATTTTGTGTCAGGCATAGAAGTTTTAATAACCACACGCATTATTTTGAAATTCGACGGCGGATTTTTTACTGTGATCTTTCTTGAATAATCATCATACTTATTGCCTGCTGTGAACTTATGATCTGTAAGGTCGTCGTCAAAATTTACAGCCGTAACCTTAGGATATGTAGCTCCAGTGTCAGACCCTGAAAGGCGGCACTTTATGACAAATTCGCATACATTGTCGTAATACGCTGCGTCTGTAACCTTGATATTATAGCCGTTAAGTGACATTGTTTTGTTATAGCCGTTGCTTTTGCTTTTGTATGTAAGTGAGGCTATCCAACTGTTGGATGTGAGAAACAAAACAGCCAGAACAGCAGTAACAATAGTGAATATCTTATATATCTTACTGCTCGCTTTTGGACTTACTACTTTCATTTTGTCGCCTCCGTTCCAGCTGCCTGAAGAAGTTCTTTTATAAGATTATCAACCATTTGAATGATCACAGTGTCGATATATTGGCTTATGTGCTGTTCGATTTTTAGGTAAGAATATGTTTCTGCAAGAAAGCATTTTCTGAAATAATCAGCGTCCATTTTTCTCAGCATAAGACCGTATTCCTGCTTAGTGTGCTCATTATAATAATGAGAAAAGCAGTTGTGTATGATCTCGATCCTGTCCTGAGCATTGCCCATATACAATAGCTGTCTTGCTCCGACTATTCTTCTGCAATGGAGCTTATCTCTGTCCGAGTCCAACGACAAAAGCATTTGTCCCGGTTCAAATGCTGTGCTTTCTCTGAGCTCTGCATATGAAAAACGAGGAAAGGCTTGATGAAGAATTTCAATGCTTTCCGGCGATTGTTTGAGTATCATTTTGTACTGGACAAGTGAGAAAATAACCTTGATCGAGCTAGCTGCCGCAAGATTTCCGTCTGGAATAAAGTCAAGTATCGACTGCGTTGCGAACCATAGCCCTGCAAAATATTTTCGTGTACGGCGACATAGTTTTTCTATAAACTCCGTTACCTGAGGGTATTTTACGGAAATGAAACGGTGTGCTTCATCAATAAGGCACACAACGTTTCGCATATCCCATGGATTGATAACGTTTTGATTATATCCTATGTTTTTGCATATGGTAGCCCACATTATAGTGAGTATGTTGAACAACTGTGCATTATAAACATTGTCAGCCATTTCACTGATGCTCTTAACATCGAAGATGATAAGATCGTTGCTTTTTACATCAATGTTCGTTGCCCCGTCAAACATACCGGCGTATGCACCCTTGCCGCAAAGCTGCTTTATGTATACTTGTATATTGCAGTATGCGTCATATTTTCTTTTAGGCAGTGAATCCGTTTGTGACAGCTTTTCAGTGACTTTGTTGTTCACATCGGTAAAGCAGGGAAACTTATCAGGCTCTAAAAGTGTTATATCTGTTTCGGGGAAAATGCCCTTGTCAGATAGACATTCTGTCACAAGATCCATGAAGATTTCCATAGTATACATATCTATTTCAGGTATATACATAGACATAAATGTGCGTATTCGTGACATCTCTGTGGCAAAATTCTCTCTTGCCTCGTCCTCAGGTGAGATTTCATCATCAACTCTTGCATCGACTACCTTGCATATTTGAAGGGGATTTATTTTTGAGCTGCTGTTGATTTTTATTGTCTGTCCGCCGTAAACTTTAGCCATAGGCTGATATTCACTTTCGATATCGAGTACCATTACCTTATTGCCCAAAAGAAGCTGATCCTCAAGCATTGATTTAAAAGTAACTGATTTTCCGCCGCCCTTCAGACCGAACGCAAGCAGATCGAATGAGTTACGGTTCTTTGTCCTTTTAAATGTGTTTAGAATATTCAAACCGCCTGTTTCCGTGAATCCAAAGAAAAGTCCTGTATCATCGATATGTGACTGATAATAGAAAGGAAACTGCCTTGACAGTGTATCAAAAACAGGAAACGGTGTCTGAATAGTGTTGCTTTTATCATCGATAACAGAAAGAAACTCATGCTGTGTGGTATTTGTCGGTATATACGCAGACAGACCGCTGAGCTGCAGTTCGTGGATAAGCTCTTTTGAACGCTTGCTCAAAGAGCTAAGTGAGGTGTCTTTCAGAATGTACCTGAGCGTAACATAATATATCTGCTCATTGCCGTTTTTTATGTTCTGATAAATGATCTCAAGCTTTTGATACTCGGTATTTGTATCTATCTTATCGGCAGCGTCTTGAATAATTCCTCCTCGTGACTCTAACTCACGCAGGGATGCACTTATCTCATCTATGACTTTATCCTTTTCAGATATGCTTATATCCCATACTATGGTATCATCAGATTGTATTACCATTTGAGCCAGCTTGAGGTCATCGATTTCCGCTGCATAATCATAAACAACTATCGTCTGTGCGTATACATCATTTACTTTGTAGTAATTAGGTCGAAAAGTTATCTTCTCAGGTAAAATGATCTCATTCAGGCTGCCTTTTTCAGATAGCTGCTGATTTTCTGTATTCAGACAGATAAGCTTGTTAAGCGTGACGATTATTTCATCATCGGAACACCACGATACGTCTATATCTCGCATATGGCTGATAAAACGTTGTGCACCGTTATAGATTTTCTTCTCGTCATCGGAGTATATGAAAAGATACGCCATTCTGTCAAAATGGCTGCTCTCAAAGCTGTCAAACAGCTCGTACTGTTCGTTGAGCAGATATTCGGAATATCTGTTTATGCTTTGCTGACTTTTGTATTTTATAAAAGCTTTTTGGTTAGCAAGATATGGCGTTTTTGATGTGAAAACATACTTGTGACCTGTGCCTATGGATAATGTTGCTTTCGCAAAATTATTGAAAACAGTGTTGCGGTCATAGTCATTAAGGTCAAATATATCCATTCCCGATACCGCAAGCACGCCCATTTTGAGCGGCTTGCCTTTTACTTTCAGCTCGACTATTCCGTTATGTATGCTTTCAAATGACAGACGTGACATTATGCTTGACGGATCATCTTTCAGCTTTTTGGTCTTTTTTTCTCTCGCAAAGCCTTTGGAAGTTTCGATTTTACTTTTCAATGTCGATGACTTCTTTTTCATTATTTTGTTCTCCTTCCTTGTGCTTATGCAGCGTTTTATTTGTCATAAGATAGCTGAGCCACTCAAGCCAAGCCTCTGCAAAGCATTTGCAGGGGTCAGAGGGGCTTTTGCCGCTCATAATAATAAACACTGCGCCACAGAATATGATAAAAGGAATGCCAAGTTTAGAGCTGACCAACATTCCCGATAACTGCGAGGCTACCAAAAGAGTAACTATAAAGCCAACTATTTTGGTAAGGTTTATGTGTCTAAATATACGCTGCTCCGTTTTAGTTTTTTTCGGTACTACTCCCATAGCTTAGTTTTCTCCTTCCTTATTGAAGCCGCTGCCGCTCTTGCTTGCGGCATTGTTGCTATTTTCACCTGATGATGTCGGAACGTCAAAGCCGCTGCCACGGGCAGGCTGAGATGTGCCGTTGTTATTTCTGTTATTGCTGCTGTTTTCATTGTTGTTGGCTCTTGTATCAGTTCCATTTGTGCCGTCTTTCCCTGCTGCACCTTGCGCACCTCTGTCACCTTTAGTTCCATTCATGCCGTTAGTGCCATTTAAGCCGTCCTTTCCGTCAGCACCCTTTGAAGCGCTGCCTGCGCCGCCTGATGAAAAGCCCTCTCCTACAGACTCTTTTACGTTATTGGCAATGTTGTCTTTTGCATTTGAGAATGTATCTTTTATTGAGCCTGGATTTGTCATTGCATAAGCTGCCTTTGCTCCTGCATTAGTATGACCGAAAGCTCCACCGACAGCGCCTGTTACAGTTCCAGCAGCCGCTCCGCCTAAAGCCTTTCCTATTTTTCCAGGGGTAGTATCACCGCCGTGTATACCGCCATATATGCCGCCTGCAAAGCCTTTGACCGCTCCTGCTGCACTGCTTGCGGTATGCTTTGCAACACTTCCAGCACCGTGGATAACTGTGCTGCCTGCACGAGCAAGTCCCATTGTGGCATAACTGCCCATTTGCATTGATTGATTTATTGCCATCATTGTGGCTGCACCTGACTTAACGCCTGCATCAATGCCGAACAGCTTTGTCAACACCTCTGGACCGTCTATCACAAACTTTGCGCCTGCTATTATAACTATGAGCATTACCGCAAAATTGCTGCCGTATTCCGAACCTTTTATGCCCCATATAACGGCTATGTATATTCTTAAAAGAATTACAACTATCATAAGAATTATGTTTGAAAGCAGCATATTCTGGATAGCTTTTTTAGCTCTGCCTGAGCCGTTAAGGTCTGTTGCTATGATAAAGGGTGTAATGAGCTGTGCAAACATTATTTCAAATAGCGTAGTTGCTATTTTTATTCCGCTGAAAATAAGGCAGATAGCCACTGCAAGCATAAGCACAAAGGTTGACCAGAAGTCGATATGATAATAATATAAACAGTCAACCGTGTAGCCGCTGGTTATATTTCTGCGTATGATCTGCTCTACCGAATTAAGATCATCATAATCTTCCTCGTCAAAAAGAGGAAAAGATTGATATTCTGCATTTACTGGTTCTGCATCTTTGGCGGTATTTGTATTTGCCGCTATGTTAAGCTCCCTTATAACATCATCCTTGATAATGTCAAGTGCTTCCTCAACAGTATGTGCGTTTGCTCCTACCTCCTGCGTTTTGCCTGCGGCAGCTACAGCAGGGTGGTTTGCTATAAGGTCACGAAGATATGTATTATAGTTAATGACATTTGTTATCCTGCTGCCGTCTGGATAATGCAGATCTCCAAGTGTAGCACCATAAGGACAAGCGTCACCAATAGAAGCTGACAAAAATGTTTCATAATCTTTTTCAGACAGAACGCTTCCGTATATTGAGCCTGATGTGCTGTATACAGAACAGTATACCTGCATATTTGCACCATAATCTGCACTGAGTATAAGCTCTCCATTTGCATTCTTTAGAACATTATATTCATTTTCAAGTCCTAAAAGGGACATCATATTCTCTGTGGTTAGACTATTGTACTTTTTCTGCTTAGGATATACGTCATGTATATCTGTAAGATAACGGGTAGTCCAAGGCTTGCTATCGTCAGGCTCAATTCCACCTGTTATCTGAATGTCCTTTACATTTCCTGAACTGCCCACAGTATCGAGGTAAGTCATCATCTTCTTATTATCAACGCTGTTTTCAACGTCATATATTCCCGACGCCAGAAGATCCTTGCCCAATGTTCCGACAGTGACTGTGCCGTCTTTGTCGACCGTTGTCTGTTCAGATTGATCATTGATCTTTATGTTCTGCGCTGTTGTTATACCCTTGCTGCGAAGTGAGTTGCAAGAAGATATGAACGCCGGAAATGCTACAAGCAGTATAGTTGCAACCAAAATACTCATCAAAAAATCAGACACTTTGATCTTATTTCTGAATATCACGAGAGCACACGCTCCAAAAACGAGTGCAAGGCTCATAATAGACAGAATAATCGTTTGCATTTGACTTAGGCTAAACTCATCTGATAGGTAGTCGAAGAAATTGAGTTTGAGTAATGTTTTGACAGCCTTATCAAAGTAATCTATCACATCACAAAGAAAACTCAGTATGTTAAATTCTATATTTATCAACAGATCACGAAAATGGTTCTTTATTGTTACCATTTTCAAAATCTCTGAGGAACACCCTGTATATCCCAGTTCTGCTGCACAAGCCTGTATACTGCCGCAGCCGCTCATAACAATGGCGGTGATGAATATAAGCTGATACCATACCTTTTTGCTTTTCATGTACTTCAAAATAATACTCCTTTCTGTCTATCTGTGTATGCCCGTAAGAACGCTAGGGATAACGCTTTTACGGACACACACAAATATGTGTCCGTGCAGATCAAGCTACATATATTGAGTCTAGGAAAGCGTCACCGAAAACGAGCAGGGCAGCAGCCACGCCAATAGCGATAAGCCAGCCCTTGACTGAGGATATGCCGTTTTTGCCGCTTGCACCGAGGCATATAACAACGCCGACAAGACACAGTCCAAGCAGTGCTTTGGCTGCAATGGAAAGCCCATTTTTGTTTTTGGTGATCCAGGTGGCGACCGAAGCCCATACACCTGAGGTTGCGTCTGTTTCAACATCGGCAAAGGCTGCAATGGCTGATGACAGACAAGCTGTCATAATTCCGAATATACGAGCACTAAGCTTTATGCTCTTTTCTTTGATTTTTTCTTTCAGTTTCATAATTCATTCCTCCGTTTTTGTTTTATCTGTTTGTTTTGAATGTGCTGACACCACAGCCTTGAGTGTATCGTTCCAGTCTTTGCCGTAAGGCGGTATGCTGACTGAAACAGTATACTGCTGTGAATATTTGTTCATAAGCTTTTCCGTTGCCTGCTGTCCTGTTTCGTCATTATCAAGACAAAAGACTATCTGTGTGATACGAGGATCATCAGATAGTCTTTGCTTAAGTGCTATGTCAGAGCAGCCTGAAAGGGATACTCTGTTTATGCCAAGCCAGCAGTCAGGACGGTATTTGTCCCCTTGACCGATAGCTGAGCATTGTTTTCTCATTGAAAGCTGCATTAAAGCGCCGTGTGACAACAGGTCAATGGGAGCCTCAAACACATATATCTTTGCAGGGTCATATCCATAAGAGCCGGGCACTGCGGAAATATAAAAACTATAATCCTTAGTACTGCCTTCAATATTCTGCGGATAGTATTTGTTAAAGGTGTTTGTGATCTTCGCCTCTGCAAATCGCATTTTTCCTGTCTTATCGTAGCCGCAGAATATAGCTCGCTTTTTTACATCAAGATAAATAAGCTTGTTGCTGACGCAGTATGAAATTATATCGGCAGGCAGCTTTCTTGTGATGTTGAGGTAGGCGTAAAGCTCACGGCATTTGCCCTGCATAGGCTGCGGCGGTGTAAGCTCAGCTTTTGGCTTCTTAACTTTTTTCGGATAATGCTGCTCATTGGCTTTTAAATCGGGTGAGGCTCGTATACTGCAGCTATCCCCTATGAGTCGTGCTACAGCATCTTTGAAACCATATCCGTCAACTTTGCAGAGCCAGTCGATAGCACCTTTTCCAAACAGATCTCTTGAATACCAGTGCCATGTATAGCGGTCGGGGTTGATTTTAAGACTGTCATGTTCGTTGCATATAAGCCAGCCGCCTGAGGTCTTAAAGGAAAAGCCTTCGTGCTGCTCAAGAAATCTTACCATATCGGTGTGCCTTGCTGCTTCGATCTCTTCTTTTGAATACATAACGAACTGTTTGCCTGAGTTATATCGTCTGTCTATCATATACCCTCACCTCCTCTCATTATAATCTCAGACCCTTAGGCTGGAGTTTTTCTACTATGCTGTTGTTTTTACTTGAATTGCTGACGCCGCCGTTGATGACAAAGTTTCGGAACTCATCGCTTTCTTTTTCAGACAGATTATAGACCTTTGTATCTGACGCAGCGATGAGCTTGCCACCCTTTGATACTACATCACACCATTCTGATTTGTCTTTAGTGCCGATCAATGCCTGATATTTGTTATTATGGAATCTAAATTCCACAGCACTTTCAGGAGCATTATTTATACTCTGAGAATTTCCGCTGAGCTGTGCATTGACATATTCAAGACGTTTTGTCTTTTCGGCTAATTCTTGTCCATGTTCAAATGGTTTGAGCATATTTTGCTGAGCTTCTGAGAGATCCTTGTTTGCTTTTTCAAGCTGTTCTTCAAGAGAACATTGCTTCTGATTTATCTGTATTCCTGCAAGATTTTCAATTCTTCTGACATTTCCCACGCCATTATCTGTGGCGACGTCACATGAATAGGTGAGTTCTCCGTGGAGAACAGCGATACAAGGTTTATCAAGCTCAAAAAATGTATTTGCTAACGGATTTCGTTCTATTGTGATTTTAAAGCCACGATACGTTCCAAGCTCTATAGGCTCACCTGTGGCAGTACATTTTGCCATTGCCATGGCAATTTGTTCTCCTGCATTTTCTCTCTTATCGTATCTGACACCGCCTATTGTCATTTCAAACTCCTTGTTCAACGCCTGATTTTTTTGATATTTAGACATATCACTCTTGGATTTTGCGAGAAGTTCAGAGTAATGTGTTATCTGCTTCGGCAAAGTTTTCTCTGCCAACTCCTGCATTTTATAAATTGACTTCTTGTGTTCTGCTTCAAGGGTTTTCAGCATTGCAACATCATTGTCAAGCTGTATTTTCTCTTTTATCATAGGATTACCGCTCGCTATAGCCTGCATTTCAGAGTATGTAAGTACCATTTCGTCAACATCTTCTGAAACTCTTGCAGGGCTTTTTGAGGTCAAGATCTGATTTATGAATTTCGCCTTGTTTGTTATAATGCCCATCATGTATGCGTCAAAGGTTTCCTCTGTAAGATAGTGATATATTCCGACTTGCGAAAATCTGTTACCTTGCCGTATTCCACGTCCGTCCTGCTGAGTGAGGTCAGAGGGCTTCCATGGTATGTCAAGGTGATGAATTGCGCAGATCCTATCCTGAATATTTGCGCCAGTTCCAAGCTTTGAAGTGCTTGCGATGATAAAACGTTTTTCGCCTTTGCGCAGGCTTTTGAACATTTCGTCCCTAGCCTTGTCTGTCTTTGCGTCGCCTGCAAAGCAGATCTCTTTCTCTGGTATTCCACGCTCCATAAGTGCCTGTTTTATAGCTTTATACACAGAGAAGTGTGTTTCGTCCTCGTTGATAGCGATATCACAGAATACTATTTGAACGCCTTTTTCTGTCATAGTGTTTTTATAGTTCTTTTCGAGGTTATCGATAAGCTTCATCACTTTGCTGTCTGGTGCAGGCTGAGCGTCTTTGAAAATACATCTAGTGTCAAGACCGAGCAAGCGTGCTTCATGAGTTATTTTCAGCATATTGTCCTGCCGTGGGTCGACAGTACCGCTGTGTATCGTTTCAGAACGTGTGGCAAGCTCTTTCATGTATGCTTTTTGACGTTCGTCTGGCTTTGATATTATTACTATCGGCTTGCCTGTTTCAAGCTTTGGCACAGGAAGTTTCAGCATATCCGCTGTTTGAATATCAGCGAATTCCTTATACATCTGCATAAGCTCAGGAATATTCACAAACTTGCTGAAACGGTTCTTCATCTGAAAGCCGTTGCCCGCAGGCTTGATTTCAAGCTGTGATACCACCTCACCGAATGTACTCGCCCAATCGTCAAAGTTCTGCAATCCTGCTTTTTCGAGAAGATCTGGTCTGAGATAACGCTGCATAACGTAAAATTCCACCATGGAATTGCTTATAGGTGTACCTGTGGCAAAAAGTATATTGTTGCAGCCGTACTTGTTGTTGAGATACTGAGTTTTCATCAGCATATCCTCTGATTTTTGTGCTGCTGTTGTTTGTACGCCTGCCACATTTGACATTTTTGTAGAAACAAAGCAGTTCTTATAGTTATGTGCTTCATCACATACAAGATAGTCAAAGCCGAGCTTTTCAAAACACAATGATGAGTCTTTTGGAGAAGAAAGCAGCTTCTCAAGCCTTTCCTCTATGTTTTTCTTCTGACGTTCAAGGGCTTTTACTGATGATTTATCCTTTCTCCCTGCTTCGGATATCGCACTCATGATATCGTGAAGTTCTTTTTGCATGAACTGCTCTTTGTACTCGTCTGACATAGGTATTCTTTCAAACTGAGTAAATGACATTATCACGGCGTCATAGTCACCAGTAACACATCTTGCAATAAAACGCTTTCTATTGGCTTTGGTAAAGTCTTCAGGTTTTGCCACAAGCAGTTTTGCATTTGGATATAGCCGCAGCCACTCACTCGCCATTTGCAGCGTAAGGTGCTTTGGTACAACTACGCAGGCTTTGTTTATAAGACCAAGACGTTTCTTCTCCATTACAGTTGCAACCATTTCAAAGCTTTTTCCTGCACCAACTTCATGTGCAAAGAGCGTGTTTCCGCCAAGCTTTGCACGCATTATGGCGTTTGATTGGTGCTTCCGCAGCGTTATTGATGTGTTCATGCCTGGAAAGGTTTGATGTGAGCCGTCATACTCTCTGCCCCTTATGGAATTGAACAGATAGTTATACTTTGCAACGTATTTTTCACGCCTGCCCATATCTTCCCACAGCCAATTTCTGAACGCTTCTTTCATTAGTCGAGCTTTCTCTTTTGCAAGCTGTGTTTCTTTAGTGTTTATCTCGTACCATACCTTATCGCCCTCCTCTCGTCTTTCACGAACTAAAATATCACGCTGATTAAGAAGATTTTCAAATATCTGATAGCTGTTCATTCTTGATGTTCCGAATGTTTCAGTGGCAGCAACTGAGCGGTCAGATGTTTTATTCTCTATTTTGTATTCACCAAGCTTTGTTCTTGTGACAGGGTAGTAATATGTGTTTGCGTGTGCATACTCGTTTAAAAAATTGTTGTAATCTGCGACATCGATCCAGTTAGCGCCGATCCTTACGGATATCTCGCTGGCTTCAAGGTCTTTTGGCACAACTTTCATCAGAGCTTCTACGTTTTTGTTGTAGCTGCTGTCAATATGCTCCGCATGATCTCTGGCTATTCTCAGCTTATCACGAATATTGCCTGACAGATATTCAGATGACTCTGTATAGCCTGAATATGGGTCATTGTCTTTAACTTTGGCAGGATCTCTGAATAGTTCATCACCAAGGTCAGCAATAACCTTTTCAGGCGTAGTGTCTGTGAGCTGTGACATATAGAGAATATCGACCTTTCCCAATCTGTCCATTGACACTTGAAGTGCTTCTAGTGCTGTATCAACTTTTGAAACTGGAATATCTGGAAGTATCGTTCTCTTTGTGAATATTGCAGCCTTTTCAACTGTCTTATTTTCCACGTTGACGACTTCGAGTGCAGCTAAAGTGTTGTAGTCATCATCATTAGAAAAGCAGCGTGAATTGGCACTGTCAGTGATGTTTCCGAACTTTGTTCTGAAATTGTCATATGTGCTGTTGAGCTTTTTCTGAAGTTCTGCAAGCTGTTCATCAGTGCAGCCGTCAGCTTGGGCATTGATAAGCTCCATAGTTGCTTGCCTTAGAGTATGAAGCCCTTTCATGCGTTCAAGCGATTTGCCTGTTTCTGTGACCTTGACCATTACTTCATTTTCACGGAAATAAAGATCTCCGTCAACAATGGTATGAGTGAAGTTCCTGACAGTTGGATCAGCAGGGAGTATCTCAGCTGTCCCATTGTCAAGCTCAGTTTCCACAGTATCAATAACGCCGTCTATTTTTGAAATGGCATTTATGAGCTGCTGTGCAAGGGGAGTGTCACTGTTTGCATAGCAGGTCGTTACCTTGCTGTCTGCACCATATTTTCCTCGCATACGCTCGTCCCACGCCATAGTACCAAGTACCATATCGGGGTTATCTGCAAAATATTTGTTGCAAGGTATACCGTCTGCTGTTTGAGTAACGTGTACCCAGTCTGGTATAACAGAGGTCATTGTTGTTCTTTTTTTCAGAAAGATAATATCTGTTGTAACACTGTCTGCGTCTTTAAACGTTCCAGAAGGAAGTCTTACTGCACCTAAAAGGTCACAACGTTCGGCAAGATATTTTCTCGCTTTATCATTTTTCTTGTCCATTGTGAATTTTGAAGTCACAATGGCAACAATTCCTCCAGGCTTTACCTTATCTACTGCTTTTGCGGCGAAATAGTCATGAATTTTGAAGTGGTATTTGTCATAGGCTTTGTCTGCAATGCCATAATCTCCAAACGGTATATTACCTATGACCACGTCAAAGCTGTTATTCTTGAATGTTGTTTTTTCAAACCCTTTTATCTGGATATTATCCTCTGGATAGAGCTGCTTGGCTATTCGTCCTGAAATGCTGTCAAGCTCAACTCCGTAAAGTTTTGAATCTGCCCTCATTTCATCAGGCATTTTTGCAAAAAAGTTTCCAACGCCCATGCTAGGCTCTAATATGTTTCCACCCTCAAATTGAAATCTTTCCAAAGCAAGATATACGCTGTCTATGACTTCTGGCGGTGTATAGAAGCTTGTCAGTGTTGATGATCTTGCAGCACTATACTCATCAGTGGTCAGAAGCTCTCTTAAACGAGTCTGCCTTGCTCCCCAACTGTCAGCAGAAACATTCTCATTATCTGCGACAAAAGCCTGAGCAGTTCCGCCCCAACCTGAGTACCTAGCCATTATCTTCTGTTCTTCAGGTGTCGCAAGCCGCTTTTCACTCTCTATTTTCAGCAATGTTTCAATAGCAGCTATATTTGCGTCACATCGAGCAGCAGCTCCGCCCACAACAACATTGTCAGGGTCAAAGTGGTATGTGCTTGCCTTGACATTTTTCTTTGGATTTTCTACCTTTTCGGTTTTGACATCTTTATCAGGTATAGTGACGGTTTCAGAAGCAGGGGGTGTTTCAAAGAGTGAAATCTGTTCATCAGATGTAGGAGATATAGGGGTGCTTTCAGAAACAGGCGGTGTTGTCTTTTTTTCTTCAGACAGAACATTATTAGCAATTGTAGGCGTTTCATATGGTATAGGTTTTTCGACTTCGCCATTTTTGATTGCCAGCATTTTCTTTTCATAATCATCAATCTGTTCTCTGGTGAAGTAGGCGTTTTCAGGCATTTTCTCATACAGCTCATTGATCTTAGCTATCTGTTTTTCAACTGTTTCTGCCCACAAGTGCTTTTCTGCACCTGTTTTCAGATAGTAATCACAATCAAGCTTAAGCCTGCCCAAAAGCTTGTCTATTTCAGGCTGTGTTTCATTTGTAGGTGTAGGCACTTCATCGACCAGTTCTGCCATATGTGCGGCTTTTGCAGCTTCAAGCTCAGGTATGATCGATCTGTATATTGAGTATCTTTTCAGAAAATCAATAACGCCGCCGTATCCGTCACCTGCGTCCTGGCGTTCAGTGATCGTTTGTCCGTCAGGCATATTGATAGTAAACTTGACCTTATCATAGCCCATAAACTGTGAGAATTCGTCATCAGCGTCTGCTTCATACCATGCTTTTGCTGAACCGTACTTCTCTATTGCAGCCTTTGCTCCTGCCACCATTTCACTGTCAGCCTGTTCCATGAGCGTGTCAAATTCTGCAACACTGTAGGTCTTGCCGTCCTCAAAGTAGTTGCTTTCGCTCCATTCACAGGTTATCGTAGGCTCGGATAAAGTAGTGAATGATTTAACATCATTTGAACTTATATCGGCACTATTTTCTTGTTGCTTACCCTTGACAATATTGCGACTTTGGTGTATAATAATATTAGAGTCAAGATTGTTTATCGCCTCAGGCAATTGGAGCCTTTGACACGAGAACAGTGCTTGGCTTTTTTCTTTGTCCCAAAACAGAATATTATTTGATTTTGCAGCACGTTCAACATAGTTTGCAAACCCATTTTCTTTTCCATAAATACTTGTGATAAAGTTTGATGATACATTTTCCATTTCATAAATGCCTTGCCCATTTGGTTTAACACTTACGATTATCGGTGCATTATCATTATCAACGTTATTTAAACAAATTACTATACTTTTATCAGCACTTTTGTTTGGAGAAAGTGAGTCCATTATTATGGCAGGGCTTTCTAAAAGATGTGGGATATTACATATCTGTTCTAGTGTTAAGCCGTGCCAATGTGCATTGTTCGGGGATTTTTCATGTAGAGCGTCTTTTAAATGTCTTTGCGTATACAACATAGGAAGCCGATCACAGCCGATATCCACAAGAATTTGTGGTGTATCACAAACCTTTAGATTTGAGTATTTTGGGAATACGCCATTTAAAACATCATTTATCTGTTCAGCAAATGTTTTTTCACTCTTGACAACTCCAGAGGAGTCTGTTATACTGCTTGTAGAGCTATTAGGAACAGCAGGGCGTAGCTGGTTTTCAGCCAAACCTATAATTCTTGATGGTTCTATTTTTTTGTCCTGTTGAGTAACAGAATTATTCTTGTATTCAATATTTTCCTGCTGCGTACCCTTGACAATATTGCAACTTTGGTGTATAATAATATTAGAGTCAAGAATGTTTAAGCCCTTGGACAATTGTAGCCCAAGCACACTGAACAGTTCTTGGCTTTTTTCTTTGTTGTAATAAAGAACTTTGTTTTGTTCTACGGCACGATTAATTTGATTTTCAAAATTGTTTCTGCCATGAAAACTCATTACAAAGTTGGATTCGACCAATTCTAAATCATATTTAGCTTTGCCATTTGGCTTTATAGCAGCAATGATAGGCATTTTTTCGTTGTCAAGTTCAGATGTTACGATTATTATGCTATCATTTCTCGAAAGGGAATCATATATAATCACGGGATTTTCAAGTAACATGGGCATTTTTTTGATTTGTTCTGCGTTCAATCCGTGGTAATGTATGCTTTCACCTGTATTTCCTTTCGGCTTGAGAGCGTCATGCAAATGCCGTTTCGTATAAAACATTGGAAGTTGCTCACAGCCAACGTCAAGCAGTATTTGAGGTGTATCGCATACTTTCAAGTCATTGTATCGGTTTGCCTTTCCTGCAAGTACATCATCGACCTGTTCAGCAAATGACTTTTCACTCTTGGCAACTCCAACTGAATTTGTGTCAACAGAGTTATCCTGAGCTTCAACCACTTGAACGTTCTGCTTTGAATGCTCTATTACAGCCTTATCAAGATATATCTGAACATCATGTGGATCTATCTGTCCGTCAACTGCCTGATAAAACATCTCAAAGAATGTTTTTATCTCGTCTACCGTTAGCCGTTCATCGACCTCGTTAAGAACAGTAATGGAAATTCCCTCAGAAAAGCCCTGCTGCAGCATGGCTTTTTGTTCATCACTATAATCATGGTGAGAGAACATATCTGACAGCTTCAATCGACCATTTATCTCATTAACATATGTGTGATATTCATTCAGTATGCCCTTTTGATCGAGTGTTTGCTCTATTACACTTTGAGAGTAGTAGTCTGCTACTAAAGATGATATATGCTGTAGCTCGTCGGGCGAATATCGGACGCTTACCCAATGCCGTATGTTATGTTCACCATTTTGTGCAGCTGCCACCACAGCCTGTTTTAATGCAAGTATCTGGTCTTGCGAAAATTTAAGCCTTATAAGGTCTTTGAGTATATCGTCAACCCTATCCGATGTGCTTTCTTGCTTTGCGGTTTTGGCATTGTCAAGAGCTTCGTTTTTGCGGTCAATGGCGATAACTTCTTTTTCAATTTCAAACAGAGTGTCTTTGGCAGCGTGCTGAACAGCTCTGCTGAAAAGAATCATATCTCTTGCATTTTTGATAAGGTCAAGAGCGCTTACATCAACATCGGCGTGCAGATCTATTTTACCTGAAAGATTACATCTTTGAGAAACAACGAACTGCACCACAGAATCCAGTGAATGGCGGTATATCTCAGCCTGTTTTGTGTCAAATCCCATTTGAGATATTGCATTTTGTACTGACTCAGCTATAGGCGCAGAATTAAGACTGTTTGCTGTCATTGCTTCGATACATTCTTTGATCGATCCTGCGCTTATATTGTATCGGTTATTAAGCGTATTGAGCAGCTCAGGTGTGTTGCGGTCAGTAAGTGTCCACATCTCAGGCAACTCTTTGCCGCCTGTCTGAGTGACGTCATATAAATATCTGCAAGTGTGATTTTTGCCAAAAACAGCAACGCCGTGAGAGCCACGTCTTACATATCGCCCTAGACGTCCCCATTTCTTATACTCAGCGATCTTTGTTGCGTTTCTATTCTGCTGATATACTAGCACAGCGTCTGAATACGGCTGCTTATACATCTTTGCAGAAAATTTGAGATAATCAATGTATTCCTGCTTATTGTTCCTCAGCTGCTCATTGATTTCAAACCATGCTTGTTTTACAGCTTCATACTTATCGTGCTTATCCATTTAAGTTTCCCCTCTTTTATTTTTCAAGAATATTTAAGAGCCGCTCCAAAAGCGCTTTATTCTTGCCTGTATCTGTCATATCCATGATGTTGAGCGCATATCTTACGCCCTCAACAAATCCTAGATCGTGAGCGTCATCAATTACATTCGCTTGTAGTTCACATTCTTCCTCTTGCAGCTGAATTAATCGCTCTCGCCGCCCTTTGTAGGTTTTCACCCAATGGGTCTGAGCATTGTCTGTTTCGTAATCATCTTGAAAGCTTATCATGATTTCTTCCAAGATATCAAACTTAGTTTTCTTTGGCGTTTCAGTATTCATGTTGTTTCTCCTTTCGCATATAAAAGGAGCGTATGAATTTCTTCACACGCTCAGGTTTACGATTTTAAGTTGTGTGTCACTGTGACACACTTATGTATCTAGGTTACTCTGTTCTTTTAACCTTATCTCCACATATCTTCTTACATACTCCGAATTTCTGTTAGGATAGTCATCACTCTCCATCAAAAAGTGATAGCCGTCCTTTTTCAGCTGTTCTGTGAACTTTTCAACTTCTGCAGGTAAACCCTGTATTCTTAGTTTTATCATTCTTATCAGCTCCTCATTCATGTGTTCTGTGGCTTTTTGTTCTTTTATTTCCTTTTTATCACTTTTTCTTAGTTTAAACAAGCCGACAAAATTGTACAATTCAAATACAACGAATAAGATATCGAGTATCTTCATGATTTCACCTTGAAACGCTTTCCTTTTTTCTTAATAATTTCGATTGGTTTTCGCCAAATATATAGAGGATCACCAGTGTATATTGACCACAACAAAGACCAAGATCCTATTACAAGTACATAGCAGATAATCAAAAAAAGTGTGCTCACATTATCCTACCTCCCCAGCCCCTGCCCTGTTGCAGAAGCTCCTTCTATTTTAAATGCTTGCAATATGCGCATAAATATGCTATACTTTTATCAAATCATACCCATTATCTTTCAAATACGTCATTATAACTTCCTTTTGATTTTCAAAAAACAGCTCTAATGAATTGTCTACCCAATAAGTATCCGTGTCGGGGTCATAAAAGATTGTAAACCTGTAGTCCTCAGCTGCCTTATCTACGCCTTTCATTTTCGCTATCATTTTATCAAAATTGTTATCGCAGCCGTCATAAAATGAAACACCGAGCTTTTCATCATCGCCTCTTTCAAGGCAACCAAGGTCAAACCACTTAGAGTCATCACTTTTATGTATGACGTATATCTTTGTGCTTTTATAATTTGGATAAAATAACAGCAGTTGTTCATGCTCATTAGCCGCATGATATGTCAAGTAGCTCTTACTTTTATAGTAATTTTCTAATTCTTTAAATGTATTCATAATGTTCGTCCTCTTGATTTTAATAATGGAGATGTTAAGATGTTTTACGCTATTTCAAAAAAATATAACGATGTGGTTTGTGCAAGTAACGTCACCGATTTGAATGACACATTTCTTTGCCTTAATTCTCAATGTAAAGCAGAATACTTTATTAAAGGGATAAACAGTGAAAGAAAGGCACATTTTTGTCATAAGCATAGTACTCCACACGTACAGGGTTGTCCTTATGATATGGGTTTAACTAAATATCTTAATAATGATGATATTGTTAAATCCTCGTTGCAGGATATTTATGCTCATATTAGAAAACCAATAAAAAAAGCACCAACAATTCACGTTAACAAGCAACCAAAGCAGAACGCTTCACGAAAAACTTACATCAATACAACCAAAGATTTGTTTTATTTTTGTACAACTAACTCATTAGATACAATTTACGAAAATGAAACAACTATAAATGATATAATTGTTGATAGTCGTAATATATGCAGTAAAGGTTTATTTAAGGGCTTTTCAGGCTTACGTTTGGTTGTTGGTTATACAATTATATATAATTTTCCTAAGAAGTTTATTTTGTTAAAAACGAAAGCAGTTACAAAATACGGAGAGATCAGAGTTCTCAATAGCACTGTATATATGGAAACACATCAAATAAAAGAGATTAAAGATTATCTATTTGGTACATTTGGAACTTTCACAGGTTATCCAGTTGCTGTTTTAGGAAAGTGGTCTAATTCTCGTTTGTTCAACATTGAATGTACCATTAATGAGCCAACAAATGTCATTTATAAATTTGCTAATGATATTAATAAACGTTAAAACTGTATACTTAATCCCCCTCCCCAGTTGCAGGGGCTTTCTTCATGTATGATAATCAATCCCCTTTACTGTCTTTTTTCAGACAGCATCAATTATCTTTCTTTTCGCTTTCGGCTGAACATCACGATAGCAGCTCCTGCAAGTATAACTACCACACCGCCAAGAACTGTTCTGCCGTCAATGTCATTGTCGGAAGAACCAGTGTTTGGCGTGTCAGGAACTTTTTCATTGAACATATCTGCGTCCACTGTCTGAGCATATGTTACAGTGACCTGTTTTGAGTCAGCAACAAGATAGCCATAAGGAACTGTAGAGCCGTCCTCTGTGATAGTGTATGTACCAACTGGAACGCCCTCAAATTTCGCAAGTCCGTCCTTGTCGGTGACGGCTTCAATGCGTATCTCTCTGCCTGTGTCAGACACACCCGAAAGAATAAATCTGATACCCTCGATGTTTGTCATTCCGTCTGTTTTCTTGTGTACCTTAACTGTTCCTGTCTGCTCGGCATTGAGTATGTCAGTATCAACAGTTTCTGCATATGTTACTGTGACCTCTTTTTCAGCAGCGACCAAATAGCCGTATGGCACGGTTTCCTTATCCTCGATAATTTTATATGTGCCTACCGGTACGTTTTCAAAGACAGCTACGCCGTCTTTATCGGTAGTTGCAGGAATGTTTATCTCACGTCCTGTGTCAGATGTACCTCTCAGATAGAAAGTGATACCCTCAACGTTCTTCTGACCCTCAGTTGTCTTGTGAATTGTGATAGAGCCTGTCTGCTCGTTGTTGAGTATTTCTGCGTCAACAGTTTCCGCATAGATAACAGTGACCTCTTTTTCATCGGCAACGAGATAGCCGTATGGCACTGTTTCTTCGTCCTCGATGATACTGTATGTACCTATCGGTACGTTCTCAAAAACTGCTATGCCGTCCTTATTGGTAGTTGCAGGAATGTTTATTTCACGTCCTGTGTCTGATGTACCTTTGAGGTAGAAAGTGATATCCTCAACATTCTTCTGACCCTCAGTCCTTTTCTGAACCTTGATAGAGCCTGTCTTTTCCTCATTAGTGACCTTGACTGCTGCGGTTGTGTTGTACTCAACCGTGACCTCCTGCTCATCAGCAACAAGATAAGCCGCAGGAACTGTTGAGCCGTCCTCTGTGATGACATACTTGCCGATAACAAGCTTATCGAACATTGCTACGCCATTTTCATCTGTTGTCGCTTCAAACTTCAAGTCCTTGTTTGTATCAGAAATGCCTGTTGCAAAGAACTTAATGCCCTCGATATTGAGATTACCTGTTGTTGTCTTTGTGACCTTGATAGAGCCACTTTTCTTCTTGTTTGTCATTTCAGCCTTGACGATATCATCGTTTTCTGTTATTTCGAACGGATAAGGAGTATCGTCAATTTCATAGATATCAGGTGCTGAAATCTCACGATAGAAATATTTGCCTATGGCGAGCTGAAAATGTGCAATGCCGTTCTCGTCTGTAGTTCCTGTGATGACCTGTTCGTTATTCTCGTTCAGAATTTCAAAGGTGCAATCAGGGATAAGCTCACCTGTTGAAATGTCAGTCTTTGTTATCTCAAAAGGAATAGTGTTTTGCTCGTTTTCAAAATCTACAACAAACTCAGCCTGCTGTTCAACAAGCTTGATAGTCTGTGTTGGCTTATCAGAAATCGAATAGCCTTTTGGCGCTTCAATTTCTGTCACTGTGTAGCTATAGCCCTTGTAGATAGCCTTTGTTGTTTCAGCTATGCCGTCTGTGCCTGTGGTTATGGTGTCGATAACTGTTCCTTTTGGATATATACAATAGCCATTGCCAACGAATATATCCTCGGCTGCTGCCACTTCAAACTTTGCACCCTCGAGGTCAGCTCTTGTTTCAGCGTCACGCTTGTGAATTGTTATCTTGCCCTTGTCAGGAGCAGAAGCCTTGTTGATGAACTCCGTTTTAGCCGTCTTGTCAGCGGTAACAGTGATAGCTTTCTTAGAAGAAAGCATATATCCGTCTGCTGTTGATATCTCACGCCACTCATAGTTGCCCTCTGGCAGACCAGTTACATCAATATCACCCTTGCCGTTTGGCGTAAGGTCTGTAGCCTGTGAAGCCAAATCAGTGAAGCTGTAGCTTCCGTCCTTTCCAGTTGCCTTTACAAACTTATAGCCGTCACCGACCTTGCAAGCAAGCTGAAACTTAACGGCTTTGTACATATCCGCTGTGCCTGTCTGCTTGTTGTCAAAGTAATCTGTGAAGCTCTTGTCAAGGTGAGCTGAACCTATTGGTGTTGTTATTTTCAGATAAGCCTTAACAGGGTCTTTGTCCTCGTAGCAGCTTACCACCATTTCCTGAACGTCTGAGCCGCCCGAAAGGATAAGAGGTGAACACTCGTCTATGTGTTCAACATACTTGCCCTTTGTCTTTGTGAGCGTGAAAACAACGTTTTTCAAATCTTTCTCATTGTCTGCTGTGATAGTCATATTTGAGCCTGAGTGTGTAACAGTCACTGAGTTCGGCTTTGAAACGCTGAACTGTGAAAGGCTGTCAAGCTTGAGCTTTGCTGTCCACTTGCCTGTCTTGATATCATATTTTGCATGATATGTTGCACTTGCAGGTATCCTCTTGCTGTTTTTGCTTGTACCACTTGGAACATCATAGTGAGAAACCATTTCAGACTTCATCTTTTTGTAGCACTCGACCAACTCTTGGTGATGAGCAGAAGCGTTGCTGCCGTTGTAGCTATATGCGTTGAGTAACTTTGTTTCGTTGCTTGAAAGGCTTGCTGAACTGCCGTCATAGTATCTTGCCGAAACAGCCTGAGCCATTATGCTTGAAGCACATATCTCGGTATCCTTAGAGTAGCCGTACTGAGTTTTTCCCTTGTAGCTGTAAATGCAAAACTCCTTGATCTGTCTTTGCATACTGTCGGGAACGTGAGAACCCTTTACATAGTCAGCTAGTGTTTGCTGTTTAGAGGTTGTTCCGTTTGTGTGCAACTTATCAAAGTTGATACAATAAGCATAGCTGCCGTCAGATGTTGAGAAATACGGCACTGAGCTTGCCCAATAGCCTGTGAAGTGGGTGTCATTTGACTTGCCTGTTTCAATGTCATAGCCGTTAGGCAGTCCCGACCCTCTGAAGTCATAGCTCCATTCATTGAGCCACTGCTGTGTGGCTTTGTTGGTGTCGGAAAAAGCTGAGGCTGTTATGCCCTGCGTTAATGCCGACAAGCTGAGCAGGAGAGCCATTGCAACACTGCTCAGCCTTTTGAAAAGCGTTTTTCTTTTCATTTGTCCTTACCTCCTAGATTTTTTTATATATCTGAAAAGCCGTGTGGCTTGAATTTTTGCAATAAAAAAAGCAACTCGAAATTCTCGAATTGCTTTAAAGTTCGTATTCAATTTTCATTTTTTTCTTTTTAATTAGTATATGAGGTATATTTCCCATGCAGGCTTGCCGTCACTATTGATAGCTGAGCCGTCACCGTGCCACTCAGTATATATGACTATCTGTGCGTCTTTTACTACAGTGTATAAATCATCAACGTGACCTTTGACCTTGCGGTAAAGCTCATCATATGAAGAATAAGTGTCAGGTGAAACCGTATCAGGTGTACCCCAAGAAGAATTATCAAGGTTCATCCAACCTATATCTGAAAGAAGTTCGTCAACAGAGGAGTAACCGCATTCTGCATATATATCCTTGAAGATTGGACGTGCTATTTCATCACTATATGCCTGCAATTCTCTTTTCAGCCTGTCAATATCATTCTGCGTAAGCTCAAACTTCGGCTTTGCCGTTGTAGTTGTAGTCGGCTTTGGCTTCGGGGCTTGCGTTTTCTTTGCCGTTGTGGTTGTCTGACGCTCTGTCTGTCTTTCTGTCTGACGTTCCGTCTGCTGTGGCTGATAGCTGTTGTTATTGTTATTGTCATTGCTGTAGCTATTGTTGCCTGAGCCGTTGTTTGCGGTGCTGTGGCTGTAGCTCTGATTATTATTCACTGTGCCGCCATTACTAGCTGGGCTGTTCGATTTTGTGGTTGAGCCGTCCTTGGTAGTGGTTGAAGATTTACCACTGCTTGTGCTTGCGGACGTTGTTGATGATGTTGTGGTAGCCGAAAGGGAAGTTGTTTCCTCACTCTGAGAGGTCAGTGTGGCTTCCGTTGTGGTAGTTGCCGAAGCTTCTGTGCTTGAAGCCGTTGTGGTTGCCTTTGGAGGGGCTGATGATGTGTTGTCTGTGTTGCCACAGGCGGTTATGCTTATCATTGTCGCACTGATTATCAAGGCGGCTATGGCTTTTATCGTGTTCTTCATATGGTTTTCCTCCTTTTTTAGACTTGACATATAGTTTAAAAAGTAGTATACTAGAAAAAAGAAAAGGTAAACCGTATAGACGGTTGTCCTCAGTTTTTGATTATGTAAAAAATAACCGCAACTTTTGGTCGAGGGCGGTTATTTTTTTATGCTTTTTATCAGCTCGTTGAGAGCGACAATCAGCACGATAGTCAAGACAAAGAAAGCTAAGTCCATTCTATCACCTCCCGAATATCCTATTTTGCCTGAGCCTTTCGGCTGACAATATTCAGACCATTCCGTGTGGGAGGACACCGCCTACCGTTTAAGTTTACCTTTTCCAAACTAGATTATATCACAATTGATTTGTGATGTCAAATATTGCTGTTTAATTTTGAGCGTTTATCGCATTGATGATATCCTTGATGAGCTCTGTTTTATTTCCATTGCTTAGGTCATAGTATTTATAATCGCCTAATGACGGCATGATGTTATTTACATCTACATCGTCTATTTTAACTATGTACCAGCCTTTTTTCTTGTTTGTTAGCGCTGACATTATTGTTTTAAGTTCCAACTGTCCGTAATTTGATGACAGTGTCGCATTACTAAGAAAGAGAATGGCAAAATCACTTTCTTCTATACCTGCAAGGATTGATTCCAGCAGGTGAGAACCTACGCTTATGTCTTTTTTGTCTATCCAAAGATCAATGCCGCTGTATTCAAGGGCTTCTGTTATTTCATAGACCAATTCCTTGTTAGCGTGGCAGTATGATATAAATACTTTTTTCCTCCTAATATGAGTATTAAAGTTGTATCCCTTCTTGGTGAGATCGGATTTTGAACAGAAGAAATAAGTGTCACTGAATATTTGCGTTATATCTGCTTTGCTGCAACCAGGTGGAATATTCGCCATATTGAATTTTCTGTTGCAAAATTCCATGAACAGTTCGTGAAGCCCCAGTGAAGGTTCTTTTCTCAAATCATATTTCTTGATAATGTTTTCAATGAGCTGTCCCTCATTTTGTTTCGCTTCAATTGAAAGGTAAGAAACAAGGTTATATGGAATATTACATACAAATAAAATGATACAGCCATTGGAAGATACGATTTGGTTTATTTCATTCACTGCGTCAATGTAGGCTTCTCGATTTTCGTAGGGTATTAAAATGGTAGCATAGTATTTCATTTTCGTTCCTTTATATATTATGATCTGTTTGCTGTCAACGTCAGCAAACGCCTTGACGTTAAGTTCGATTTGAAATAGAGCTGCATACCATTTATAAAATTTTAACGGCTCATCAGATATTGCTGAGAATGGTATCGATATGAGTGAACTATTTTTCTTGTCATATCTGTTATACAGCTCTTTTAACTGAGATGTATTGAGTAACATCGCACACACTCCATTCTACCATATTATTCATCATGTGTCAATTATCTGCTATTCTTCGCTAAGTATTTTATGATACACAAAAAGCGTTGCAAAGCAATCACCCAAGCTGTTATGTGCTTCCTCATGCTCAGCCCAATCATAATCATAGTACGCTGCCGCTGTTGTGAGTTTCTGCCACTTATAATCTTCATGATATACACTGTATTCACCGTAAATTTCAGCGAATTGTATCATCACATCTTCAGTACGAAATGCATTGTACTCATCATCTGTTATGATATCGCTTCCCATGAGAAATCTCAAATCAAAATCAACGTTATAGCCGATTATCCAATGTGCCTGCGATAATATCGCATATAGTTCAGCGGCTTTCTCGTTTATATATGGTGCATCCGCTACCATTTTAGGCGAGATATGATTAACACTTTCTGCTTTTGACCATTCTTTGTGCTTGAGTGGCTTGAAGTAGCTGTCAAAAAGAACGTTTCCATCCTCATCAATGATAGATACTTGCAATAGCTCATCACGAAAAGGGTCAAGTCCTGTGGTTTCGGTATCTATCACTATTGTTTGTGGATACTCTTTTTTCGGATAAAGCTCTTTGGTCTTCTCAGTTAATTTCCATATCAATTCTCGATAAGGCAATAAGGCAGCTTCGACCGCTTCATCAAATATCTTCTTCTGTTCCTCTTGGCGTTTCTTTTCCTCGGCTTCTTTACGCCACTTGCGGTTAAGTCTTGCCAACTTATTTTTTCTGTCCCTCTCAGGCTGAAAAAAATCCTGCAACTCTTTTTCTGTTGCAGGCGCTACCTCATCAGGGCTGTAGTACACATATGAAGCTTGGCAATTCTTATTCGCCCAAAGTTCAACGCCTTTAGCGTCCTTTTTCGGTAGCTGTCCTAAGAGCGCCCACTGACGTATGGTTTTGTATTCTTCAAATTCAGGACAATAGTTCTTGGCTTTCATACCATTACCTCCATTTCATTACTTACATGAAAATCTCGAACCTTATTCTTAGAGCTTCCATATAAAATGGCGTATAGTTGCAGTTAAAGATATTGTTTGGCGCATAATACTTGCTCGGTACATATACTTTCTCTCCATTTTTGTCGATATACGTTTCAGGGGGATCAGAATCATACACAGTGCCGCTCCAAAGATTAAATGCAAGGCGTGTTGTTTTCAAGCTCGTATGCGTCTGAAAAGGCTTGCTCAAGCCCTCGAAAATAATCACATCTTTTTTAACGTCATATAGTGCGCCAATATGGTCACGCAAAACAGTGTCCAATGTGAGGAGGTAAGCAAGTGACATATGAAAGTTATCGAGATATGGCATTTCCTTGCACAACTTATTGAACATTTTCTCGTGTTCTTTATCTTGAAAAATCATTTTTCTTTCCTGCCTTTCTTGAAAAGTCTGTATTTCTCAGGAATAAATTCTCTGATTATTCCCCAAATTCCTGTTATACAAAGACTTGCACCCAGTGAAATGTAAAATATTTTTTCCATGGTCTAATTACTCCTTTTTATAAAAAAAGGACACCTGAAACTCAAGTGTCCTTACGTTTGTATTAAGTTTAACTTTTGGTTTACTGTCGAACGAGAACGTCATAATTCTCCATTAACTTAGATAACACATCATTATATAGCTTAGTATTATTAGCAACAGCATTAAAGAGGTCGGCATTTCGACGCAAATCATGATTCAGGTTGCAGAATTGTATATTCTTATGTTTTAGAGAATTGTCTATTATATCAGAAAACTCTTTGCTTGAAATGTCTTTGACTTTTGAAATGAAAGAAAAAGCATATATCAATGCATCGAATAACATTTTAATGTTTTCTTCTTTGCTATAACTTTTATTTTCAAATATTCTAATGTTTGCTTTTATCCTGTTGCTTAATGTTAATACTGTAAGCTCATTGTCGAAATCATCGTGTTTGCCATCATACAATTTATTGCTTACTAAAGTGACCTTATTATCAATTCCGCCAATAGTGTTCTCCAGCTTTTCCAATATATCTTGCAGTGTTTCTGCCGTTTTCTGTTCACGAAGCTGGGTGAGATATTTTTTCAT
>ERZ773110.609-NODE-609-length-35156-cov-20.050084_pt1 | contig 35156 bp, 19 predicted proteins | sample MGYA00580568_ERZ773110 | MGnify/ENA primary metagenome ERZ773110 (study PRJEB29015, sample SAMEA2737870) | human gut metagenome | biome: human gut; feature: human-associated habitat; material: faeces | place: China | collected 2012 ... | reverse complement strand
CCCTGCTGTACATATCGCTGTTGTCTGTGGCTTTTGGCAGGGTGCGTCCGGGTGGGCGCACCCTGTTTTTCTGTATAAAAAGATTTGTTAGTTTGGCTTGAACTCAACTCTACTAAAAGAACCCGACATAGCCGGATCAAGCGTATGCTGTTCCAATCCCATCAAATCCTCAAATGTTTTTTGTTGTGCCGTAAAACAGTTTTCGTTCAGATATTTCAGCAAATTTCCTTTTTCTATAATTCCATTGTCATCCAGAATCTTTACAGACACTGAAAAAAGAGATGCCGTGGGAACTTCAACCATATCTCCCGGTTCAAATGTTCGCCATCCACGACTTCCAAGCTGTCTAAACAAATATTGATATTGACTTGGAGATAGTACCTCCAACATATATGCTCTACGAATCATCATCGCAATTGAGACATGCCATTTTTCTTTTAATCTTAAATATTCATTTAAAACCGTTGGATATTGAAGATCTTTCAAGAATGCTTCTTTTGGCAGCAAAAATGCAGATGCAAATTGATTTGCGTCTGATTCATTGCTCCGATACTCGGCATCTGCTTGCGATTTCACATCTGAAACAATATGACCGAGTATCCAGTGTCCTAGTTCGTGAGCCAACGTAAAGTTCAATCTTGCAGGTGTTGTTTTATCTGTATTATATGTTGTGAAATAGAACCTCTTGCTTTCTCCATTATTGGCAAGGACCGGAATGTGACTGATTGCGTCCAAATGCCCTACGTTTTCCGAGAAAGAAGTTACCACAATTCCAAGATTTTGTAACAGATAGCTCATATTACGAATGGGCCTATCCGATAAGTCCAATTTTTCCCGAATTTTTTTTGCGATTAGTTCCATGTCAGAACACTCTGCTACAGATTTCATACAATCGATCAATTGTTCGGTTGATGGATATTCAATATATTCTGCAAAAAAGTCATAAATATATGATTTCAATACATCAATGTTTGTTTGCCGTAGTTTTACGGCTCTTGTCGTGGTTGTAGTTGCTCTACAATATGCAACTCCGGGACTAAAATTATCGCTGCTACCTTCAAAGAAAAATTTCGGTGGAAATTTCAATTCTTGCGAAATTGCTAATACTTTATCGGCACTTGGTTTGATTAAACCATTTTCATACTGAGAGACAGTTTGCTTTGTCACCCCTATCTTTTCTGCTAGCTTAGGACTGGAAATATTTTGGATTTCACGAGCCAATGTCAGCCGCATTCCATTAAACTCGGATGTAACAATGGCACCCATTTTTTACCCATCTTTCCGTACAAATTTTTTCCGCGGTTTGAATTCCGGAATACTGTCGATTTGAACGCCATACTCATTACCAGTTTCTTCCTTAAACTTAGTAATTTCATCTTCCGGAACAGCTTCTTTCCAATTCATCGGAATTGCAGAATCCAAATTCATTTCATCAACGATGCAACCATTTGCATTCAAAATTTCCAATGTACAGCTTCTGATCAATTGAGCTAAATCCAAGCGGTACGTTAAAATTCCAAATCTCAAGACTTCACCGTCTACTGCTTGCTCCAATTCATCGAAGGGCTTTTCGGCTTTTTGCTGCACAGCTTTATCTTGTCCAAACAGTGACATCTGCTCATACTGGGGAACCATTTCATTCAAATCTTGATTAGCCGGAAGTCCCGAAAAAACGTAATGCATCTCACCATTCTGCAATTTGACAAGTCTATTGCGGAAATTTTCTTGGCGAAGAATCATAATGGCTGTTTTGCTGTGAGGATCATATGCCACAGCATACTTCCAGCTTCCAGAGACCATCAAAACCACACGATATCCTGCCTTTGTTAAATGTTCATGTTCATTTTGAAAGATATGTGCCCAGCCGTGCTGTCCTTTTCCGTTAGAATACATCAAATCGGCATAGACACCTTCATTTTCTTCCATGCCATGGTAGATGCTTTCAACAATCAGTTTTGCCATTGCCATTGCGGAATCTTCAAAAAATGCTTTTTTCATGTGAACCTCCTTCACAGATGAAATTATAAGCGGTGGAATTTTCTTACACTTCATATTTTACATGAATTTTGTAAAAAGTCAAGTGAACGAATGACGTTTTATACATTCAAATGCAAAAGCGCAGCACCTCCCAAAAAGTACTGCGCTTTTGTATAATTTGAGCTACCAGTTAATCCTCCAACCCACAGCTCCCGGTCACATTCTTCAAATATTTCTCCGGGTCTCCGTTCAGAATCAAATCGGCATAGCCAAGCGGGTCATTGTAGATAAGATAATCCAGTTCTGACCTCTGCGCCATGGTCACATCCAGCGCATCCTCGACCCCGGTGCAATTGATAGAAATTTTTCTTCCATCCCGGAGCAGAAGCTCCACGCAGCCGGTGTCCATGTTGAAATGGCAAGCTCTTGCATCGTATTTCATGTTCGTATCCTCCTGAAATCATGTTGTGGCTTATGTCGGTCAATCTCTATGATTTCGGATTTTATCTTCCACGGACACCTGCGTGGAACTTGTCGGGGTAAAGCCCCTCCATCTGCTAGCGCAGACCGTTCCGTCGCTTAAAAGCCCCACTGGGGCTTTCATTGCTTCGCAAACGCTAATTTTCCGAAGAAAACAAATAATCCGAACCCATCTCCTATCGGAAACAAGTTCGGATTATTTTTGTTTGGTCCGAGTGGCGAGAATCGAACTCACGGCCTCTTGAACCCCATTCAAGCGCGCTACCAAAACTGCGCTACACCCGGATATCGACCGCCGCTTCCCTACCGAAGCGTGGCGACATGAAATATTATACTCAGATACAGCAGTTTTGTCAACAGATTTTTACAATTTTCTTTGCTTTTTTCGTAAAAAGTCTGATTTTTGCGAAAGTACGCGCTTTATTCATTTTTGCTCTTTCGCTTGCAGAAGCTTGTCTTTTTCCAAAAGCGGTTTCAGATATTGACCGGTAAAGCTGCCTGGCACCTCTGCCACCTGTTCCGGCGTGCCTTCGGCCACGATCTCGCCGCCTGCGCTGCCGCCTTCAGGGCCAAGGTCAATGATATGGTCGGCGCACTTGATAAGATCCAGATTGTGCTCGATGACAATAACCGTGTTGCCCGCATCTACCAGCTTCTGCAGCACCTCGATCAGGCGGTGCACATCTGCAATATGCAGGCCGGTAGTAGGCTCGTCCAGAATATACACGGTCTTGCCAGTGCTGCGGCGGGCCAGCTCGTTTGCCAGCTTCACGCGCTGTGCTTCGCCGCCGGAAAGGGTGGTGGCGCTCTGGCCCAGTGTTACATAACCAAGACCCACGTCCAGCAGGGTCTGCAGCTTGCGGGCGATCTTGGGCTGGTTGGAAAAGAACACCACTGCTTCCTCCACGGTCATGTTCAGCACATCGGAGATAGTCTTTTCCTTATACTTCACTTCCAGCGTTTCGCGGTTGTAACGCGCACCCTTGCATACCTCGCAGGGCACATACACATCCGGCAGGAAGTGCATCTCGATCTGCAGAATACCGTTGCCCTCACAGGCTTCGCAGCGGCCGCCCTTGACATTAAAGCTGAAACGCCCCGGGCCGTAACCGCGCATTTTGGCATCCTGTGTCTGGGAGAATACCGTGCGGATATCATTGAACACACCGGTATAAGTGGCCGGATTGGAGCGCGGCGTACGGCCAATGGGCTGCTGGTCGATACCGATGACCTTATCCACAAATTCCAGCCCTTCTACCCCATCGCATTTGCCTGCGCGGGAACGCGCACCGTTCAGCTCGCAGGCAAGCGTCTTATACAGAATTTCGTTGATGAGGCTGGACTTGCCGGAGCCGGAAATGCCGGTAACGCAAATAAACTCTCCCAGCGGGAATTTCACGTCGATATTGCGCAGGTTATTTTCCCGTGCACCCCGTACAGTAAGGTAATTGCCGTTGCCGGTGCGGCGGGTCTGCGGTACGGCAATGCGTTTGCGGCCGGAGAGATAATCGCCGGTGATACTGCGCTTTGCCTTGCAGATGTCCTTCACGCTGCCAGCGGCTACGATCTCACCGCCATGCACGCCTGCGCCCGGGCCTACATCCACGATATAATCCGCGCTGCGCATGGTATCTTCATCATGCTCCACCACAATGACTGTGTTGCCGAGGTCGCGGAGATTTTTCAGGGTGGCAATAAGCTTGTCGTTATCGCGCTGATGCAAGCCGATGGACGGCTCGTCCAGCACATAGAGCACGCCGGAAAGCGCACTGCCGATTTGAGTGGTCAGGCGGATGCGCTGGCTCTCGCCGCCGGAAAGAGTGCCTGCTGAGCGGGCCAGCGTGAGATAATCCAGACCCACGCTCTGCAAAAACTGCAGGCGGTTCCGGATTTCCTTCATGATCTGCCCGCCAATCTGCTTCTGTTTTTCGGTCAGGTTCGGTTCGTTCTCGGCAATGAATTTCAGCTCGTCCCGGATGGACATTTCGCAGAAATCGCTGATGTTCTTATCCCCGATGGTCACAGCCAGCACCACGGGTTTCAGGCGCTTGCCGTGGCAGTCCGGGCACTCCACGCCGGACATGAAGCTGCCGATTTCTTCCTTCATCCACTCGCTGTTGGTCTCGCGGAAGCGGCGCTCAAGGTTCTCCACGATGCCCTCGAAGGTGTTATAATACACACCGCTGCCGAACTCATTCGTGCGGTGCATCTCGATTTTTTCGCCATTGGTTCCGTACAGCAACGCATTGACAGCTTCGGTGCTCATCTCTTTGATGGGCGTATCCAGCGTAAATCCGTACTTTTTGCCAAGACCCAGATAATACATTTCGGATACAGACCCCTCGGCATAGTACCAGCCGCTGGCCTTGATGGCACCCTCACGGATGGAAAGGTTCCGGTTGGGCAGGATGCGTTCCTCGTCCACTCGCATAAAAGTGCCAAGGCCGGTACACTTTTCGCAGGCTCCCAGCGGGTTATTGAAGGAGAAGAGCCGGGGTGACAGGTCGCTGATGGAAATGCCGTGCTCCGGGCAGGCAAAGTTCTGGCTGAAGGTCATACAATCGCCGCCGATCACGTCCACTTCGGCGATGCCGCCGGTAAGCGCCAGCGCGGTTTCCAGCGAATCTGCCAGACGGCCCCGGATGCCCTTGCGCATGGCAAGGCGGTCCACCACGATCTCCACCGTATGCTTGATGTTCTTTTCCAGCTTGATCTCTTCGTCAAGATCATACAGGTTGCCATCGATCTTCACACGAGCATAGCCACCACGGCGGGCAGCATCCAGCTCTTTCTGCTGGGTGCCTTTGCGCTGGCGCACCACAGGAGCCAGCACCTGAAACCTCGTACCTTCGTCCAGTTTGAGCACCGCGTCCACCATTTCGTCCACGGTCTGCTGGCTGATTACCCGCCCGCACACCGGGCAGTGGGGCACGCCCACGCGGGCGTACAGAAGTCGCAGATAATCGTAGATCTCCGTCACGGTGCCCACGGTGGAACGCGGGTTGTGGCTGGTGGTTTTCTGGTCGATGGAAATTGCCGGTGACAGGCCGGTAATCTCGTCCACATCGGGCTTGTCCATGCGGCCCAAAAACATGCGTGCGTAGCTGGAAAGGCTTTCCACATAGCGGCGCTGGCCGTCGGCATAGATGGTGTCGAACGCAAGGCTCGACTTGCCCGAACCGGAAAGGCCGGTCATAACGATCAGCTTTTCCCTCGGGAGGGTCAGGTTAACATTTTTCAGGTTGTGCTCGCGGGCACCTTTGATGACGATCTTATCGTTTGCCAAGGTATTTTCTCCCTTTTCGTTGTGTCTGTGAATGATTCTGTTTGCGCTCCGTTTCTGCCGCAGAGTCCACCGTCGGGTTCTCGCCCCGGCGCAGTCGGTCGATCTGGTCACGCAGGAAGGCCGCGTGCTCAAACTCCAGCAGCTTCGCCGCTTCCTTCATCTCACGGGTCAGGCGCTCGATGGCGGCCTCCCGCTCCATCCTGCCCATGCGGCGGGTGTTCAGCTTAGCGTTCTCCGCTTTATCGCTGATCTCGATGCTGTCTGCAATGGCCTTGACGATGGTTTTTGGCACGATGCCATGTTCTTTATTGTAGGCCATCTGGATGGCGCGGCGGCGCTCGGTCTCAGTGATGGCGCGGTCCATACTGTCGGTGACGACATCCGCGTACATGATGACAAGGCCCTCGGCATTGCGGGCCGCGCGGCCAATGGTCTGGATCAGGCTGGTCTCGCTGCGCAGAAAGCCCTCTTTGTCGGCATCCAGAATGGCCACAAGGCTCACCTCGGGCAGGTCAAGACCCTCGCGCAGCAGGTTGATGCCCACCACAACATCAATGGAGCCAAGGCGCAGGTCCTTGATGATCTCCATGCGCTCAAAGGTGTCCACCTCGTGGTGCATATACTTGACTTTGATGCCCTGTTCGGTAAGGTAGTCGGTCAGGTCTTCGGCCATTTTCTTGGTCAGGGTGGTCACGAGAACGCGCTCGTGCCGCTGGATACGGGTATTGATCTCGCCCAACAGATCCACCACCTGCCCTTCCACCGGGCGCACCGAAATGAGCGGGTCCAAAAGGCCGGTGGGCCGGATGACCTGCTGCGCCACCTGCGTGCTGTTCTGCCGCTCGTAGTCGCCGGGCGTAGCCGAAACGAAGATCATCTGGTTCAGCTTGGACTCCACTTCCTCAAACTTGAGCGGGCGGTTATCGAAGGCGGACGGCAGGCGGAAGCCGTACTCCACCAGCGTTTTTTTGCGGGCATAGTCGCCGCCGTACATGGCGCGCACCTGCGGCAGGGTAACATGGCTCTCGTCCACAAACAGCAGAAAATCATCCGGGAAATAATCCAGCAGAGTGGTGGGCATACTGCCCGGCGCACGGCCCGAAAGCACCGCCGAATAGTTCTCGATGCCTTTGCACATGCCAACCTCGTTGAGCATCTCAATGTCGTAATTGGTGCGCTGGGCAATGCGCTGCGCCTCGATCAGCTTGCCCTCGGCGGTGAACTGCTTCACCTGTGCGTCGCACTCGGCGCGGATCTTTTCCAGTGCTGCGGCCTTCTTCTCGGCGCTGACGATATAGTGGCTGGCCGGGAAGATGGCTACATGCTTGACTACATTCTGTTTGGCACCGGTGAGAGGGTTGAACTCCGTGATGCGGTCGATCTCGTCCCCAAAAAATTCCACACGGATGGCAAGCTCGCTCATATAGGCAAGGTAGATGTCCACGATATCGCCGTGCACACGGAACTTATTGCGCACAAAATTCACGTCGTTTCGCTCATATTGCAGAGTGACCAGCTTCTGGCACAGCGCATCGCGCTCCATCTGCATGCCGGGGCGCAGGCTGATGACCATGCTGCGGTAGTCGATGGGGTCGCCCAGCGAGTAGATGCAGGACACCGATGCTACAATGATCACATCCCGCCGCTCCGAAAGCGCCGCCGTGGCCGAATGGCGCAGGCGGTCGATCTCGTCGTTGATGGCGCTGTCCTTTTCAATATAGGTATCCGTGCTGGGGATATAGGCTTCCGGCTGGTAGTAATCGTAGTAGGAGACGAAATACTCCACCGCGTTGTTGGGGAAAAACGACCGGAACTCGGTGCACAGCTGGGCCGCCAGCGTTTTGTTGTGGGCCAGAACCAGCGTGGGCCGGTTGCATTTTGCAATAACATTTGCCATGGTAAAGGTCTTTCCGCTGCCGGTAACACCCAGCAGGGTCTGGCAACGGTCGCCCCGCTCCACGCCTTTCACCAGTGTTTCAATGGCCTGCGGCTGGTCGCCGGTGGGCTGGTAAGAGGATACCAGTTCAAATTTTTCGTCTGCCATCTTCCCTCTCCTCTCCGGCCCTCGCGCAAAGAACCACAATCAGTTGTATTTTACGGTTTGATTATAGCACACCAGTTTTATAATGTAAACACTTTTTTGTTGTTTCACAGATCAAGGCCAGAAAAGCGTACCTGTTTTAAAGTCATAGATCGGCAGGCGGTTTGCGTCCCTCATGGAGAAATACTCCGTATCGGTCAGGATGAAGTGATCCAGCAGATGGATGTTCACAAGGCCCAATGCCCGGGCAATATTGCCAGTGGCCTCCAGATCCTCCATGGAGGGCAAGGCCGCACCGTTGGGGTGGTTGTGGCTGAGCACCACCGTGTCAGTGCCGCCCTTGATGGCCGCAGATACCACATCCTTGATGTCCAGACTTACCCGGTCGGTGGTGCCTTCCCGCAGCCAGACCGCCGCGCGCACCCGCTTACGGCTGTCCAGACTGACCAGCATTGCACGCTCGTAATCCGACCACGCAAACTTCGCCATCAGATAGCTGCCCATCTGCTCCGTAGTTCTGATGCAGCGGGTAGTGCTGGTACGGCTGCGGCCATAGTAGCGACTGATCTCCGGCAGCAGATGCAGCATCCGGGCTGTGGCCGGGCCTACGCCCTCCACAGTGCACAGCTCTTCCTCGCTGGCTTCCAGCACAGCGGCAAAATCGCCAAAGCGGTCGATCAGGTCGTGAGCGATGCCGTTGGTGTCCTTCTGGGCGTTGGTGAGGTACAGCACATATTCCAGCGCTTCGTGCTCGGCCAGACTGTCCAGACCGTAGTTCTGCACCCGTTCGCGCATCCGCTGGCGGTGTCCCTGATGCCGTTTGTGTTCTGCCATTGCGGTACTCTCCTTCTGATTCATTCCTTATAATAGTACCCATTTTGCGCCCGGAACTCAAGGCTTTGCGGTAAAATAGTTTTGATCCGGGGCGTTTCCGCGTTGACTTGCAGCCAAGGCTGTATTACTATAAAGGTATCTCTTGAAAATTGAGGAACATTTATGAAACAATATACCGCAACCGCCAACGACGACGGCGTTCGTCTTTCCCGCTTTGTGCAGAGCGTGACCCGCGATTTTCCCACCAGCCTTTTGTACAAGAGCTTCCGCAATAAGCGCGTGAAGGTAAACGGAAAAAAGGCCGTGCCGGAGTACCGCATTCAGGCAGGCGACCTGATCGAGCTGTACATCAACGACGAGTTTTTCCCGCCGGAAGGCGCAAAAACCGTGCAGAAGGCCGCGCCGAAAAAAAAGCAGAATCAGCCCAAGGTCAATGTCATTTATGAGGACGAAAACATTGCTGTGCTGTACAAACCCACCCACCTTTTGTGCCACAGTGACCGCACCGGCGATGCAAACCTTGTGGACGCTTTTACCCAGTATCTGTCCGAAAAAGGCGAGTACGATCCCCACGGCGAGAACCGGTTCAAGCCCGGCATTTGCAACCGGCTGGACCGCGGCACCGAGGGCCTTGTGATCGCCGCCAAGAGCTACACCGCCCTGCGGGACATGAACGAGATCATCCGCACTGACCTACTCAAAAAGGAGTACTACACCATCACGGTGGGTATCCCGCAGTCCGGGCGGTTCACCGCATGGTGGGAGCACGACGAGAAGAACAACAAGGTGAGCATCCATGCACACCAGTCGCAGGACGAGCGCCGCAAGCAGATCATTACGGACGTGGACGTACTGCGCACCGCCGGGCCGTTCGCCCTGTGCAAGATCGGCCTTGTCACCGGCCGCACCCACCAGATCCGTGCACATCTGGCCTATCTGGGCCGTCCGGTTCTGGGCGACATCAAGTACGGCAACCGCAAGATGAACGAGCGCACCGGCACCAAAACACAGGCCCTGTGCGCTGTGCGGGTCACTTTCCTTGATATTCCCGAGGAAAACACCCTGCATTATCTCTCCGGCAAGGTCGTCAAGCTGAAGGACCCGCAGATCATAAAGCAGTTCGATGCGCTGGATAAGAGCAAGAACAGCGAGGAAAACCACCCTGCATAAAGCGGAAACAAAAAAGCGGCCGCTGTACTTTACCGTACAGCAGCCGTTTTTCTCTTTATTCTTTACTTTTTGTCGGAGTCCTGCTCCGCCTTTTCCTGCGATTCCTGTTCACGGCGCAGCTCTTTGATGCGCTTTTTCTCGCTCTGGACATGGGGCCATGGCCAGCTGAAGCCCTCATTTTCGCGGCACCATTTGACCAGCGGATAGAACGCGAAGGCCAGACCGAAGAGGTACAGCAGAGCGTACAGCAGGGCATCCAGCGTGATGAGCGCATCCAGTGCACCGATCACCGCCACCACGCAGCCTGCCTTCAAAAAGAACAGGCCGTTCTGGCGGCAGTATTCCTCAAAGTGCTCCGCCTTGACGGCACGGCGGCCCTGATCTCCCCAGACACGGGGATTTTTCATGACCGAATAGCCGTAGAATACCATCATCAGGCCAAGGGTGAGCTGAAAGCCAAAAAACATTTATGATACCTCTTAATCTTCAAACAGCGGCTTCATCAGGGGCAGGAAATCCAGCGTTGCAAAGTAATCGCGCGGAGTCTCGGCACGGCGGATCAGACGGTGGGTGCCATCCTCGCACAGCAGCACTTCGGCGCTGCGCAGCTTGCCGTTGTAGTTGTAGCCCATGGCAGAGCCGTGTGCACCGGTGTCGTGGATATAAATGATATCGCCAATGTCGATCTTGGGCAGCATCCGGTCAATGGCAAACTTGTCGTTGTTCTCGCACAGACCGCCCACCACATCGTACATATGGTTGCAAGGCTCATTTTCCTTACCCAGCACAGTGATGTGGTGGTAAGCGCCGTACATGGCCGGGCGCATCAGGTTGGCTGCGCAGGCATCCAGACCGATGTATTCCTTATAGATGTGCTTTTCATGGATGGCAGTTGCCACCAGTGCGCCGTAGGGGCCGGTGGTAAAGCGGCCCATCTCAGTAAAGATGGCCACATCGCCCATGCCTGCGGGCACCAGAATTTCCTCAAACTTCTTGCGCACACCCTCGCCGATGGCCATGATATCGTTCTCGGTCTGCTCCGGGCGGTACGGGATGCCCACACCGCCGGACAGGTTGATATAACCGATGTGCACACCGGTGGCCTTCTGCACCCGGACAGCCAGCTGGAACAGGATACCTGCCAGCTCCGGGTAATACTCATCGGAAATGGTATTGGAAGCAAGGAAAGCGTGGATGCCGAAGTTCTTGGCACCCTTGGCAGCCAGCTTCTTGTAGCTTTCGATCATCTGCTCCTCGGTCATGCCGTACTTGGCATCGCCGGGCTTGTCCATGACCTGAAAGCCCTCTTCGCTCTCGCCCAGACTGAAGGTGCCGCCCGGGTTATAGCGGCAGAAGATGTTCTCCGGCACACCGGCGACACGCTCCAGAAATTCCACCATGGTGGCATCGTCCAGATTGATATAAGCGCCCAGCTCGTAGGCCTTCTTCATATCTTCCACGGGAGTCTGGTTGGAGGAGAACATGATATCGCTGCCGGAGAAGCCACACACCTCGCTGAGCATCAGCTCAGTCAGGGACGAGCAGTCCACGCCGCAGCCCTCCTCCTTGAGGATCTGCAGGATGACAGGGTTCGGCAGAGCCTTGACGGCAAAATACTCCTTGAAGCCTTTGTTCCAGCTGAATGCCTTGTTGATGCGGCGGGCATTTTCACGGATGCCCTTCTCATCGTAGACATGGAACGGCGTGGGCACATCCTGAATGATCTCCTGTGCCATCGCCTCGGTCAGAAACGGTTTCTTTTCCATAGTAACATCCCTCTCATTTTATATGCACGCGGCCGATCGCCGCAGTGACATCAGTAGAAACTCCTTTCGTCATCGCTGATGCGATGCCACCCATTCCCCTTTTTGTCGCTGGCGCGACATCTGTTTTTCTCTTTGTTACCTGTGGTGACATTTTTCCCCGGCGCAGGGAGAATCTGTCCCGGCCGGGGGAAGTCTTTCTCAAAGAGGGAGGCTTTGCCGCACGGACAGGCTCCCTCTTTGAGGGGGCTGTCTGCGCAGCAGACTGGGGGAGTTTACAGCTTCAGATTCTGGCGGGTGGGGGTGAAGGTCGGGATCATCTTTGCCAGCTGCTGCACCACACCCTCGTCGTTGTGCTCTGCCGCAGCGGCAAGCTCCTGCAGCTGCCCGTAGAACTCGGCCAGATCGATGCTGCGCGGCGAAGCCACAAAAATTTTATTGTGCTGGGTGCGGCGCATCTTATCCTGCTCCTCGTCCATCATCAGCTCTTCGTAGAGCTTTTCGCCCGGGCGCAGACCCACGATCTTGATCTCCATATTCACGCCCGGCTCATAGCCGTAAAAGCGGATGAGCTGCTTGGCAAGATCCATGATCTTGACCGGCTCGCCCATGTCCAGCACATAGATATTGCCGCTTTCGGCCAGCGCACCGGCCTGCAGCACCAGCTGGGCCGCTTCCGGAATGGTCATAAAGTAGCGCTCAATGTTGGGGTCTGTCAGGGTGACAGGCCCGCCTTTTTTGATCTGGGCCTCAAACAGCGGAATGACGCTGCCGTGGCTGCCCAGCACATTGCCAAAACGCACAGCCACACACTTCATATCCGTGTTGCCCGCAAAGGTCTGGATGAGCATTTCGCAGATGCGCTTGGTACAGCCCATCACACTGGTGGGGTTCACAGCCTTATCGGTGGAAAGCTGCACGAACCGCTCCACGTCGTGTTCGCTGGCGCTCACCAGCAGATTTTTGGTGCCCAGAACATTGTTCTTGACCGCTTCTGCAGGGCTGACCTCCATCAGCGGCACATGCTTGTGTGCTGCCGCATGGAACACCACAGTGGGATGATATGTTTCAAAAACCTCATCCAGACGCTTTTTATCGCGGATGGAGCCAATGAGCACCGTTACCGGGATATCCCGGCCGTACTTCTGCTGCAGCTCCATCAAAAGCTCATAGGCGCAGTTCTCGTAGATATCAAAAATAAGCAGCTTGCCGGGCTTGAAGCGCATCACCTGACGGCACAGTTCGCTGCCGATGGAGCCGCCGCCGCCCGTGACCAGAACGGTCTTGCCGGTGAGGTAGCCGGAGATCTGATCGGTATCCAGCGTCACTTCCTCGCGGGAAAGGAAGTCCGCCGGGTTCAACTCGCGGAAGGCTCCCTGCTGCGGTGTACCGCTGCCCACCAGCTGCGGGTCACTGAGCAGCTGCACCGCACAATGGGTGCTGACGCACAGATCGATGACATGGTTCAGCTTGCTGCCCTTCAGGGTAGGAATGGCGATGATGATGCTGTGGATGCCGTAGCGCTTGCACAGGTCCGGGATATCCTCCAGCGTGCCCTTCACCGGCACCCCGTGGATGGTCTGGTTGAGTTTTGTGGGATCATCGTCCACCGCCACCACCGCGTGACCATATTCCTTATTGGATTTGCACACGTTGATGGCCCATGCACCGGCTTCGCCTGCACCTACGATCATCACCGGGCGGTTGGGGTCCTTGCTGGCAGCGCCGCGCAGCTTTTCGCCCAGCGGGTGGTTCAGGAACAGCCGCCATGCCAGACGGCTGCCGCCCACCAGCAGGAAGATGAGCACCGCCGCCATACAGTTGGCGGAGTTGAACAGCACGCCGTGGATGCACAGACGGTTGACACAGTAGACGACAACGGTAGGCACAGCCACCGTTCCCGCCAGACGCATCAGGTCGCGTTCACCGGCATACTTCCACAGTACGGAGTACAGCCCGCTGAACAGAAAGCTGGCAATGTACACCGCCACGATCCATGGCAGATTTTCGTACAGAAGCTCACGGTTATGCGGCCACCAGGCAGCTTCCACTGCTCCGTCTGCCCGCAGCAGAAGCGCAAAATAAAAGCTGAATGCAACAATGGCTGCATCCAGCAGCACAAGCAGCGCCCGGCGCGCAAGCACCTGCGGTGTGTTCTTTTTATCTTTCACAAAAAAGTCCTCTTTTACATACGGCACAAAAGCCGCAGTTTTGGCCGGAAAAGCTTCCGGTTTCACAGAGTATCCGGCACACCGGACAGCCCTATCTTTATATTATACTCAGAACACTGCAGAATGTCCAGAAAATTTGAATCCGCTGCCAAACTCTCTCTATTTTTTCGGTCTGCCGGGCCGGTGCGCAGCCCAGAGCGCGGCTGCTTCCTCTCCAAGGCCCAGCGGCCATGCCGCCAGTAGGAACACTCCTGTGGTAGCGCAGCCGCCTATGCCCAACGCGGCCAGCTGCAAAGGCAGCCGAGCCGCAAACCCATCCGCAAGCAGCTTCCGCAGCGCCATGCCAGCCGCCGCGGCCAGCACAGCTGCCAGTGCCGGTGCACCCAGCCAGCGGCGGAATGCATGCTGCGTGCCGCTGGAAAACAGCAGATGCCCGGTGTTGGCCGCACAGGTGTACAGGCTGGAAAGCAGGATCACTGCCAAAAAGCCCTTCATGCCAAAGCGCGGCAGCAGCGCCACCACCCCGCCAATGCGCAGGATGGAATCCCACACGCTGTAGCGGAAGGCCGCCTTCTGCTCTCCTACCCCTTTCATGGCACCGTCCACCATGCTTTCCAGATACATCAGCGGCATGGCAGGAGCCAGCGTTTCCAGATAAAACCCGGCATCCGCACTTTGGTACAAAAGCTGTGCCAGCGGCCGTCCCCACACCCAGAACAGCACCCCTGCCAGCGCGGAAAAATAGCCGGTGAGCCGCAGCATCCGGTCCAAAAGTGCGTTGAGCCGTTTGGTTTGGCCCAGAATGTGAGCCTGCGTGATCTCCGGCATCAGCAGCACCGAAAGACTGCCCAGCAGGCCAAATGGGAACGTAAGCAGCGGCAGAGCCATGCCTTTCAGTTCTCCGTACTGCTCCAGCGCAACGGTGCGCCCGCCCGCGTTGATCAGATAGACCGCAAGGCAGGCGGGCACCAGCATATTCTCCGCCGTGTGCAGGGCGCTTGCCAGCACCCGCCCGCCCTCCACCGGCCACAGGATCTCCCACAGACGGCGGGCAGGGTCTGCCGGGCGGACGGCTTTTTGCCCCGCAAAGGCACTGCGGGCATCCCGCCGGTAAAAGGCCAGCATGCACAGCGCCGACACCGCTTCGCTGACGGCGGTAGCTCCCAGCACCAGCATACAGCGCACGCCCACCGCAAGGCCCTCGGTGCGGGTAAGCGCCAGTGCCACCAGCGCGATGCGCACCGTCTGCTCCGTAAGCTGGCTGAACACATTGGGAGCTACATGCCGTCGGGCGATGAAAAAACCGCGCAGCACCGCCGAGACCGCCATCCACGGCATTCCCAGCGCTGAAACGCGCAAAGCACCGACGGCGCGGACATCGCCAAGCCACAACCGGGCCGCAAGATCCGCTGTCGCCAGCTGCAGTGCAGCGGCAAACAGCCCCAGCACAAGTCCTGCCGCCAGCAGACGGCGCAGCATGCCGCGGGCTGCACCATGGGCGGAAGCTGGGCCGCTGAGTTCCTCGGCCATGAGCCGGGTAGCCGCCACCGAAACGCCCGCCGTTGCCAGCGTGACGAACAGTGAATACACCGCCAGCACCAGCTGGTAAAGGCCCATCCCCTCGCCGCCCAGCTCGTTTGCCAGCCAGATGCGCAGGCCCATGCCGGCCAGCCGCAGCACCACGTCTGAACCGGTGAGCAGCGCCGCATTTTTCAAATAGCTCTGCCGCATGGCGCACCTCCTGCCGGAATGTTCCGGTTCCAGCATATGAAGCGGCGGAACAGGATATGCAAAAGCAGAGCGGCGCGGCGGGTTGTTTCCTGAGCGCTTTTATGGTATAGTAAAGGGGCGGCTTTTATATAGCCGTATTCTGTTTAAGGAGGAAGCACACGGCAAACGCCCCGCGCCCGCCGTGCGCAAAAAGAGAATGAGCGAAGAATGTACCCATGACTGCTCCAGCTGTGGAGCAGCATGTTCTTCCCGCGATGCAGCGCCCAAGCACGATGCCCCCAACCCCAACAGCAGCGTCAAAAAAGTCATTGGCGTTGTGTCCGGCAAGGGCGGCGTTGGCAAGAGCATGACCAGCGCTCTGCTGGCCTGCGCCATGGCACGCCGCGGCTACCACTGCGGCATTCTGGATGCCGACATCACCGGCCCGTCCATTCCCAAGCTGTTCGGCATCCATGGCCGCGCCATGGCCGACGACAAGGGCTGCTGGCCCATCCAGAGCCGCATGGGCATCGATGTTATGAGCATCAATCTGCTGGTGGAAAACGAGGAAGACCCCGTTGTGTGGCGCGGCCCGGTCATTGCCGGTGCTGTCAAGCAGTTCTGGACCGATGTGGTCTGGAAGGACGTGGACTTTCTGTTCGTGGACATGCCCCCGGGAACCGGTGATGTGCCCCTGACCGTGTTCCAGAGCCTGCCGGTGGACGGCATTGTTGTGGTGGCAAGCCCGCAGGAGCTGGTGAGCATGATCGTGGCCAAGGCCGTGAACATGGCTGAAATGATGAAGGTACCCATGCTGGGCATCGTGGAGAACATGAGCTACATCGTCTGTCCCGACTGCGGCAAGCACATCAATGTGTTCGGCGAGAGCCATGTGGATGAGGTGGCTGCAAAGCACGGCCTGCCCGTGCTGGCCAAGTGTCCCATCGATCCCCAGCTGGCTGCGCTTTCCGATGCCGGTATGATCGAGACCTACGGCGGCGAATATCTGGAAGGTGCCGCCGATGCCTGCGAAAAGCTGCTGAAGAAGTAAAAATCGTTTCTCTGCCCTGTGCCGTTTGCGTGGTGCAGGGCTTTTTGTTTGCAGAAAATATGGCTTTCTGCGCCTGCGGAATGCAGCAAAATGGAGAAAAGACGTTCTTTTCCGTATTTCTTTTGTTCTGTCGGCGCTTTAAAAAACAAGGTTCTGTGCCGTTTTTTTCTTTTATTTTTCGTTTTGTGAAGCGGTCTCAACTTTTCATCTGTTTTTTTGAAGCATTTTCTGCTTTCTCGCTATTGTCAAACCCACAGAAATGCTTTATAATAATAAAGCGGTCTGCAGCCATAAGCAGACCGGTGTGTAAGAACGGAAATCCGGGATCGTCCCAAAGCGTTTTAGCAGCGCGTCCGCTGTGCGGCGGGCTGGGCGGTCTCGTCTTTTTCAAATTTTATAGAGTAATTGGGAAAAGGAGTATTCTACTATGCTGACGAATGAATACCTGAAGCGCGTTTACGAAGGTCTGGAAAAGCGCAATGCCAACGAGCCTGAGTTCCTGCAGGCTGTGCGCGAGGTTCTGGAGAGCATCCAGCCCGTTGTTGAGAAGCACCCCGAGTACGAGAAGGCCGGCCTGATCGAGCGTCTGGTCGAGCCGGAGCGCATCATCACCTTCCGTGTGCCTTGGGTTGACGATCAGGGCAAGGTTCAGGTGAACCGCGGCTACCGCGTACAGTTCAACAGCGCCATCGGCCCCTACAAGGGCGGCCTGCGCTTCCATCCCTCTGTCAATCAGGGCATCCTGAAGTTCCTGGGCTTCGAGCAGACCTTCAAGAACAGCCTGACCACCCTGCCCATGGGCGGCGGCAAGGGCGGCTCTGACTTTGACCCCCACGGCAAGAGCGACATGGAAGTGATGCGCTTCTGCCAGAGCTTCATGACCGAGCTGTACCGCCACATCGGCCAGTTCGTGGACTGCCCCGCCGGTGATATCGGTGTCGGCGGCCGCGAGGTCGGCTACATGTTCGGCCAGTACAAGCGCCTGACCAACAGCTTCCAGGGCGGCATGCTCACCGGCAAGGGCCTGACCTTCGGCGGTTCTCTGGCCCGTACCGAGGCTACCGGCTACGGCCTGTGCTACTTCACCGCTGAAGCTCTGAAGTGCATGCGCAACGACAGCCTCCAGGGCAAGACCGTGGTCATCTCCGGTTCCGGCAATGTTGCGATCTACGCCTGCGAGAAAGCTACCCAGCTGGGTGCCAAGGTCGTGACCATGTCCGACTCCAACGGCTATGTCTACGATCCCAACGGCATCGATCTGGCCTACGTCAAGGATCTGAAGGAAGTCCGCCGCGGCCGTATCAAGGAGTACGCCGAGACCCACGAGGGTGTAACCTATGTTGCAGATTGCACCAAGGTCTGGACTGTCCCCTGCGACATCGCCCTGCCCTGCGCAACCCAGAACGAGATCAACAAGGAGTCCGCTGAGGCTCTGGTGAAGGGCGGCTGCACCGTCGTGTGCGAGGGTGCCAACATGCCCAGCACCCCGGAGGCCATCGAGGTCTACCTGTCCAACGGCATCCTGTACGGACCCGCCAAGGCTTCCAACGCAGGCGGCGTGGCTACCTCCGGTCTGGAGATGAGCCAGAACTCCGAGCGCCTGAGCTGGAGCTTTGAGGAAGTGGATGCCAAGCTGAAGGGCATCATGGAGGGCATCTTCCACGCTTCCTACGATGCATCCGTTGCTGCCGGTTCTGAGGGCAACCTGATGGTCGGTGCAAACTGCGCCGGTTTCCTGAAGGTGGCCACCGCCATGATGGCACAGGGCATCACCTACTGATCCCACTGCATCGTTCCAGGGGCCGCATCCGAAGGGGTGCGGCCCTTTTTTTTCCTGCATATTTCCTCTGTCCGTTGTCCATACTCCCTTTGCCAGAAAGCGAAGGGAGTATTTTTATGGATGAGCAGATGTTTTGTTTCCAATGTGAGCAGGCGGCCAACGGGACTGCCTGTACCGGTCGGGCAGGCGTGTGCGGGAAATCGGCTCCGACCGCAGCGGCGCAGGACCGGCTGACCGGTGCCCTGATCCGGTATGCGGAGCAGCTCATTGGCGAAGGCCGTGCTCCGGCTCCGGAGCAGGCTTTGCTGCTGATGCAGGGGCTGTTCACCACCATCACCAATGTAAATTTTGACGAGCACACTGTCGGGCAGCTGATCGAGAAGATCCACGCCGCCTGTCCGGGCATTGCCGAGGACTATGATATGCAGCAGCTCTGGCAGGAGCCTGACCCGGATGTGCGAAGCCTGAAATGCTTTGTGCTGTTCAGCCTGCGGGGAATGGCCGCTTATAACTATCATGCTCGGGTGCTGGGCCGCATCGACCCGGAGCTGGACAAATTTTACTGTACCGCCCTGAAGGCAGTGGGCACCTCGGGGCTATCCATGGAGGAGCTTTGGCTCCTGGTGCAAAGGACCGGAGAAGCCAGCTTCCGCACCATGGAACTGCTGGATCATGCCAACACCGGTGCCTTTGGCGAACCGGAACCGACAGAAGTCCCTCTGACCATCGAGAAAGGGCCTTTCATCGTCATTTCCGGCCACGACCTTTACGACACCCAGCAGCTTTTGGCCCAGACCGAGGGCAAGGGCATCAACGTTTATACCCACTCGGAACTCCTGCCCGCCCACGGTTATCCGGAGCTGAAAAAGCGCTATTCGCACCTCAAGGGAAATTTCGGCACCGCCTGGCAGAACCAGCAGTCGGAGTTTGAGGACATCCCCGCCCCCATCCTCTTCACCACAAACTGTATCATGCCGCTGCGCCCCAGCTACGCCGACCGGGTCTTTACCACCTCGGTGGTCTCCTATCCCGGGGTGCCGCACATCGGGGAGGACCGGGACTTCACCCCCGTCATCCGGAAAGCGCTGGAACTGGGCGGCTACCCGGAGGATACCATCATCCCGGGCATGAACGGCGGCAAAACGGTCACCACCGGCTTTGCGCGGAGCGCTGTGCTCTCCCACGCCAATGAGATCGTGGAGGCCGTGAAAAGCGGGCAGATCCGCCATTTCTTCCTGGTGGGCGGCTGCGACGGTACCCGGCCCACCCGCCGTTATTACACCGAGTTTGCCAAGCTGACACCGCCGGATACGGTCATTCTGACCCTTGCCTGCGGAAAATTCCGGCTGAACGATCTGCCTCTGGGCACAGTGCCCGGCACTGGCCTGCCCCGCATCCTCGATGTGGGCCAGTGCAACGACGCATACAGCGCCATCCGGATCGCACTGGCTCTGGCCGATGCCTTCGGCTGCACCGTCAACGACCTGCCGCTCTCGCTGGTGCTCTGCTGGTTCGAGCAGAAGGCAGTCTGCATCCTGATCGCCCTGCTGGCTTTGGGCATCCGGAACATCCGCCTCGGCCCCACCCTCCCGGCCTTTCTCTCTCCGGGGGTCGTGCAGGAATTGCAGCGCCGCTATGACCTGAAAGCCATTACGACCCCGGAAGAGGACCTGCGGGCCATTCTGGGACGCTGACTGCCGCCGCAGGGAATTTCTTGCTTCGTTTCTGCTATGCTCCCGGGATTTCCCGGGAGTTTTTCTTGTGTCGAAACTTTTTCATAATTTCTGGGAATTTCCGGCGCATGGATAAGCTTTCACTCCTGTGCAGGAATCATTTTCCGGAGAAACTCCGGCGCGGTTCCCCGCCGCTTCAAAAATTTGGATCTTTCGGTTTCAAATTCGTTTGAACCTCTTGTATTTCCGAACATCCGATGCTACTATATTAGCAGTACACAAAATGTACTATATTTTAGAAAGAGGAGGAGAAAAAATTATGAAAAAGAGATGGTTCGTAGTGATACTTACCATCGGATTGCTGCTTCATGTTCTGCCGCTGAGTGTACTTGCACTGAGCCCCGACCCCACCATCACGGATTCGGACGGCACCCTTTTGGGTTGGAGTGACCTTTCCACCGTCCCCTACTCCCTTGATGATTCACCGGAACAGCAGCTCGCTGTCGTGGATGCGGACAACGATGAAGAAGCAGCGGATGACCTGCCCGCAGGGAATCCCACCCCCAAAACTCTTGACAAGGGACCGGGTGACGATGACCTTGCGGATGCGGACCGCGATGAAGCAACGGATGACCTGCCCGCAGGGAATCCCACCCCCAAAACTCTTGACAAGGGATCGGGTGACGATGACCTTGCGGATGCGGACCGCGATGAAGCAACGGATGACCTGCCCGCAGGGAATCTCACCCCCAAAACTCCTGACGAGGAATCGGGTGGCGATGACCCTGCGGACGACGACGGCAGCACCACAAGCCCCACAACCCAGGCTGTGTGCAAGATCGACAAGATCGACGTTACGTACTACTACTCCACACTGGACGATGCAATCACCGCGGCGACGGATGGTGATCAGATCGACCTGCTGGCGAACATTGAGCTGTATGAAGGTCTTACGTTCGATAACAAGACCCTGACCATTTCCGGCGGCGACACCTATACGCTGACGCTGGAGGAGAACGGTATCTATGCATCGGACAGTGATATCACGTTTGAAGATCTTACGCTGAAAATCCATGCGCATACTCATACCTATGAACATGGCGCAGGACAAACGGCCAATCTGATCACCCACTCCAGCAAACTGCGTTTGAGCCATGTGGAATTTGAGTTGACAGAAGATCAGTCCTTTGGCAGCGGCATTTTTCTGGAGCACGACAGCGATTTGTATTTTGAAGACAATACAAATGCTGTGATCCGCGGCTTTGACGCTACTGACGCCAGCGGTATCTACGCAGAGAGTTACAGTAACAACGATCATGGCATTTGGGTCACTTCGTCTTCTCTGGAAATCACCGGCTGTGACTGGAACGGCATGACCATCGACCCCATCAATCTCACGCTGGACAACGCCAAAGTCACTCTGACTGGTAACGGTCTCTCCGGTTATTACGCCGGTGGTCTCGGCTGCTATGGCGTAGGTAGCTATGGTGGTACGCTGACCATGAGATCTTCCACACTCATCGCAAGCGAGAATGTTGGCGGAACAGATGGTTTTGGCGCTTATGTCGGTGTCCTTGATATGGATGCTGCTTCCACAGTAATTGCTTCTAACAACTCCGGTTCTGGTCTTTGCATTGGTAACAGCCGCGGAGATGAGAGTCATATTTATGGACAGATTTACTGCGAGGGCAACGGCCAAGCCGGTTGGCCTGGCGGCGGCGGTTTTGTCGTACATACACAGCATACGAAAGACACTGACGGTACGCCGATCATTTATGAAGGTAATGTAACCATTGAGCCCGGTGCGTGTATCTATGCCCGCAATAACAAAGCCCTGGCTGGCGTTTTAAACAACTGGATTCTGAACATTGAAAGCGGTGCAACCGTCATCGCCGATAACAATGAGCAGTTTGGCCTTGGAAACAGTTTTGATGCTCGTACTACCATTAAAAGCGGTGCCAATGTCTCCGCAAATAACAATCTGTATGGCATCTACAACTATGCAGGCGGTGGCGATCTGTCAGTAGCAACAGGCTTTTTCCTCATTGAGGGCGGCGCACATGTCACTGCAAACAATAATAGGTCCTGCGGCATCTTCAACACCGTCTACGACAACTTCGACACCCCTGCGGATGACTACTTTACGATTCAGGGCAGTGCAGACGTTTCTGCTGACGGTAATGGTGTCTACGGTATTTACAATGACGGCGGTATTTTCACCATAGAAAATGGCGCAAACATTTCCACCTGCAACAACAGTTACGATGGTATTTTTAACGCCAATCGCGGAACGTTTACCATGGAAACCGGTGCAAACGTCTCTGTCTGCAATAACAGTCGCTATGGTATTTATAATACCAATAGCGGAACGTCGTTTACTGTAGAAGAAAATGTTGACCTGCAGGTTGAGCACAACAAGAACAGCGGCATTGTCAATAACGAGAATGCGACACTGACGCTGCTTTCAGGCCGTGTTCGTTATAACACCACTTCCACTTGGTATGGCGGCGGTCTCCGAAACTACTCCACTGCAACTCTTTCGGATGACGTGCAGCTGTACAACAACCATGCAGAAAAAGGCGGTGACGACATCGAGAACGGTGGGGATGCCACCATTACCTTTGGCCCCACCGGCCGCGGCTGGGAGCTGGATGGCGACCCGGACTGCTATGATTTCATTGACGGCTGGTATGACGACTATGAAACCACCCGCTGGAACGCCCACGGGGACGAAGCGGATCTGCACATGGTTCTCGTCGCACCCGTCGCTTCTTACACCGGCCCCCTGTCCCTCAAGGCCGCACACGGCAGCACCGGCAGCCTGACCGTCTGCAAAGAGACGGTCGGTGAACTGCTGCCGAGCGACTATGACACCGTGTTCACCTTTGAGCTCACGCTGGATGATGATGCCATCACCACGATCGACGACAAATGGTGCGGTGTCCCGTTCAAAAACGGCAAGACATCCTTCACCCTGAAAAGCGGCGAGAGCATCACGCTCTCGAACCTGCCCGCAGGCATCGGCTATACCATCACCGAAACCGCTCAGGACGGCTGGACCCTGCTGAATCTCAACCCTGCAGAGACCGGCGTTGTGCCCCAGAACGACACCGCCAAGGTCGTCTTTACCAACCTGAAGAACAGCCCGGACGACCCCTATGTTCCGGTCGTTCCCGTAGACCCGGAGACCCCCGAGGAGCCTGAGGGGCCGGAGACCCCCGAGGAGCCTGAGGAACCCGAGATCCCCGAGGAAACCGAGGAAACCGAGGAAACCGAGGAAACCGAGGAAACCGAGGAAACAGAGGAAACAGAGGCCCCCGGCGAGCTGCCTGCGGAGGAACCGGCTCAGACTGACACGTCCGCGTCGTTGGCCCAGCCGGAGGAAACGCCCACGCAGAACACCACGACCGTGACCCTGATCCAGACCGGTACCACCGATTGGCTGGCTGCCGTGCTTCTGATCTTTGGCATCGGTCTGTTGGTATGCGGGTGGTTCTTCGACCGCAAACAGCGCGCCGCAAAGCACTAAGGACAGAAACGCCCCGCAATCATACGCAAACCGCCGCATCCCCTGCCCCAGACCGGCAGCCGGATGCGGCGGTTTTTTCAAGGTTTTGATGAAATGCGTTCATCATTCCATCAAACCGCACAAGATGACCGGACTTCAGGGCATCAAGTTTGGCGCAGCTGTCACTTGAACATCTCTCACCATCCGCTATAATAGAATCATCGGAACAAAGGCGTTCCAGAAGGGTATTCTATACCCTTCTGGGGCGCTTTTTTGTTTTCTGTGCAAGATCGGCTGCGGAATGTGCCGCGGCCCGGAGGATATTTTGAGAGATAAGGATGGGAAAGGCAATGGATCAATTTACGGAAAACGCCACGCCTCTTGGCCTGTATGACCCTCAGTTCGAGCACGATGCCTGCGGCATCGGCGCGGTGGTGGACATCAAGGGCCGCAAGAGCCATCAGACGGTCAGCGATGCCCTGAGCATCGTGGAACGGCTGGAGCACCGCGCCGGCAAGGATGCCGAAGGCAAGACCGGCGACGGCGTGGGCATCATGCTGCAGATCAGCCACAAGTTCTTCTCCAAGGTGGCCGATGAGCTGAACATCAGCCTGGGCAACGAGCGGGAATACGGTGTCGGCATGTTCTTCTTCCCCCAGAACGAGCACCTGCGGGCACAGGCCATGAAGCTGTTTGAGCTGGTCACCCGCAAGGAGGGGCTTGAGTTTCTGGCATGGCGCAGGGTGCCGGTAGACCCCGATGCCGTGGGCCAGAAGGCCCGGGACTGTATGCCCTCCATCTGGCAGTGCTTCATCAAAAAGCCCGCTCGTGTGAGCAGGGGCATTGACTTTGACCGCAGGCTCTACATCATCCGCCGGGTGTTCGAGCAGGCCAGCAACGGCACCTATGTGCCCAGCCTGTCCAGCCGCACCATCGTCTACAAGGGCATGTTCCTGGTGCACGATCTGCGCCTGTTCTACCTTGACCTGCAGGACGAGGATTACGAATCCGCCATCGGCATGGTACACAGCCGCTTTTCTACCAACACCAACCCCAGCTGGATGCGTGCCCACCCCAACCGGTTCATCCTGCACAACGGCGAGATCAACACCATCAAGGGCAACACCGATGCCATGCTGGCCCGTGAGGAGAGCATCGAGAGCCCCATCCTGCAGGACGACATGAACAAGATCCTGCCCATCATCAACACCTCCGGCTCGGACTCCGCCATGCTGGACAACGCGCTGGAGTTCATGGTGATGAACGGCATGGACCTGCCCCTGGCAGTGATGATCACCATCCCCGAGCCCTGGGAGAACAACAAGAACATCAGCCAGAAAAAGCGCGATTTCTACCAGTATTACGCCACCATGCTGGAGCCCTGGGACGGCCCTGCCGCCATCCTCTTCTCCGACGGCGACGTGGTGGGCGCGGTGCTGGACCGCAACGGTCTGCGCCCCAGCCGCTACTATATCACCAAGGACGGCCGGATGATCCTGTCCTCCGAGGTGGGCGTGCTGCCCTGCGCCCCGGACAACATTCTGATGAAAGACCGCCTGCGCCCCGGCAAGATGCTGCTGGTGGATACCGTCAAGGGCGAGGTCGTGGATGACGAGAAGCTGAAGGAATACTACGCCAGCCGCGAGCCCTACGGCGAGTGGATCGACCGCAATCTGGTCCGGCTGAAGGACCTGAAGATCCCCAACATCAAGGTCCCCAGCTACACCGGCGAGGAGCTGACCCGCCTGCAGAAGGTCTTTGGCTACAAATACGAGGAGATCAAGGAGCTGATCCTGCCCATGGCCCGGGCCGGTGCCGAGCCTTCCGGAGCCATGGGCACCGACACCCCGCTGGCTGTCCTGAGTGACCAGCACCCCCCGCTGTTCAACTACTTCAAGCAGCGGTTCGCACAGGTCACCAACCCGCCCATCGATGCCATCCGGGAAAAGGTGGTCACCTCCACCAGCGTCTATGTGGGTACCCACGGCAACCTGCTGGAGGACAAGCCCGAGAACTGCAAGGTGCTCAAGGTGCAGAACCCCATCCTGACCAGCACCGATCTGCTCAAGATCAAGCACATGAACGTGCCCGGCTTCAAGACCGCCACGGTGTCCATCAATTACTATAAGAACACCAGCCTGGAAAAGGCCATCGACCGCGTATTCCTGGAGGTGGACCGCGCCTACAAGGACGGTGCCAACATCATCATCCTCTCTGACCGCGACATCGACGAGTACCATGTTTCCATCCCCAGCCTGCTGGCGGTTTCTGCCGTGTCCCAGTACCTCATCCGTACCAAGAAGAGCACGGCCATGGCCCTCATCCTTGAGAGCGCCGAGCCCCACGAGGTGCACCACTTTGCCACCCTGCTGGGCTACGGTGCCTGCGCCGTCAACCCCTATCTGGCCCACGATACCATTGCCCAGCTCATCGATGAGGGTCTGCTGGACAAGGATTACTACGCCGCCGTGGACGACTACAACAAGGCTGTGCTGAACGGCATCGTGAAGATCGCCTCCAAAATGGGCATCTCCACCATCCAGAGCTACCAGAGCAGCCAGATCTTTGAGGCGGTCGGCATCTCCAAGGATGTCATCGACAAGTACTTCACCGGCACGGTCAGCCGTGTGGGCGGCATCGGTCTGGAGGACATTCAGGCGGATGTGGAAGCTGCCCACAACGCCGCCTTTGACCCGCTGGGTCTGGATATCAACATGGAGCTGGCCGACGGCGGCGCTCACAAGTTCCGCAGCGGCAAGGAAGAGCACCTCTTCACCCCGCAGACCATCCATCTGTTCCAGAAAGCCTGCTTCACGGGCGACTACAAGGCCTTCAAAGACTTCACCCGCACCGTGGACAACATGGGTGCCGAGGGCATGCACCTGCGCAGCCTGCTGGACTTCAGCTATGACCCCAACGGCGGCATCCCCCTTGAGGAGGTGGAGCCTGTCAGCTCCATCGTCAAGCGGTTCAAGGCCGCTGCCATGAGCTACGGTGCCCTGAGCAGCGAGGCCCACGAGACCATCGCCATCGCCCTGAATCGTCTGGGCGGCCGGAGCAACACCGGCGAGGGCGGCGAGCCCGAGGAGCGCTACCAGAGCGAGAGCAACTCCAAGATCAAGCAGGTAGCCTCGGCCCGCTTTGGTGTGACCAGCAAATATCTGGTCTCCGCCGAAGAGATCCAGATCAAGCTGGCACAGGGCGCAAAGCCCGGCGAGGGCGGCAATCTGCCCGGTGCCAAGGTCTACCCCTGGATCGCCAAGACCCGCCACAGCACCACCGGCGTGGGCCTGATCTCTCCCCCGCCCCACCACGACATCTACTCCATCGAGGATCTGGCCGAGCTGATCTATGACCTGAAGAACGCCAACCGCCACGCCAACATCAATGTGAAGCTGGTCAGCGAGGCCGGTGTCGGCACCATTGCCGCCGGTGTTGCCAAGGGCGGCGCGCAGGTCATCCTCGTCTCCGGTTACGACGGCGGCACCGGTGCAGCCCCCCGCACCTCCATCAAGAACGCGGGCCTGCCCTGGGAGCTGGGCATCGCTGAGACCCACCAGACCCTGATCCTGAACGGCCTGCGCAGCCGCGTCCGCATTGAGAGCGACTCCAAGCTGCTCTCCGGCCGCGATGTTGCCATCAGCTGTATGCTGGGCGCTGAGGAGTTCGGCTTCGGCACCTCCCTGCTGATGTGCGAAGGCTGCGTGATGATGCGTGTCTGCAACCTGGACACCTGCCCCATGGGCATCTGCACCCAGAACCCCGAGCTGCGCAAGCGGTTCAAGGGCAAGCCCGAGTATATCATCAACTACCTGACCTTTGTGGCGCAGGAGCTGCGGGAGTACATGGCCAAGCTGGGCGTGCGCACCATCGACGAGCTGGTGGGCCGCACCGACCTGCTCCATGTCAAGCCCAGTGCTGCCGGAAGCCGTGCCGCCAAGATGAATCTGGACTGCATCCTGCACAACCCGGCCATTGCAAACAGCAACGTCCACTTTGTGCCTGCCGATACCTATGACTTCCACCTTGAGAACACCCTCGACATGAAGGTGCTGATGAAGAAGTTCAAGCTGGGCAGCAAGGCACCCCAGAGCGTCCGGCTGGAGGTCTCCAACACCGACCGCGCCCTGGGTGCCATCTTTGGCAGCGAGATCACCCGCAAGTACGGCAGCTCCCTGCCCGACGATGTCTACACCGCCGAGTGCACCGGCGCAGGCGGCCAGAGCTTTGGCGCGTTCATCCCCAAGGGCCTGACCCTCAGCCTGACCGGCGACTGCAACGACTACATGGGCAAGGGCCTGTCCGGCGGCAAGATCATCGTCCGCCCGCCCGAGGGCATCGGCTACAAGCCCGAGGAAAACATCATCACCGGCAATGTGGCCCTTTACGGTGCCACCAGCGGCAAGGCCTTCGTCTCCGGCGTGGCCGGTGAGCGCTTCTGCGTCCGCAACAGCGGCGCGACCGCCGTTGTCGAGGGCGTGGGTGACCACGGCTGTGAGTATATGACCGGCGGCACCGTCGTGGTCCTGGGCCAGACCGGCAAGAACTTCGCGGCCGGCATGACCGGCGGCGTGGCCTACGTTCTGGACGAGAACTGGGATTTCTACCAGCGGGTCAATAAGGAGACCGTGAGCCTGGAGCCTGTGGAGCACAAGTACGATGTTGCCGCCCTAAAGGAGCTCATCCGCGAGCATGTGGAAGCCACCGGCTCCCCCCGCGGCAAGGAGATCCTGGACAACTTCAGCGAGTACCTGCCCAAGTTCAAGAAAGTCCTCCCCTACGATTACGACCGGATGCTCCGGGTCATCGCTTCCATGGAGGAGCGCGGCCTGGACGGCGAACAGGCACAGATTGAAGCATTCTACGCTGTGCAGAAGAAGAAGTAAGGAGGGCTGGATCATGGGCAAGATCACTGGATTTATGGATTACACGCGCAAGACCAGCACGGATGTCCCGCCGCTGGAGCGCATTGAAAATTTCAACGAGTTTCACGTCTGGCTCTCCCGCGAGGAGCAGCAGACCCAGGCCGCCCGCTGCATGGACTGCGGCGTGCCCTTCTGCCAGGCCGGCATGATGATCGGCGGCATGGCATCGGGCTGCCCGCTGAACAACCTGATCCCCGAGTGGAACGACCTGGTCTATCAGGGCAAGTGGGAGCTGGCGCTCCACCGTCTGCGCGCCACCAACCGCTTCCCGGAGTTCACCAGCCGGATCTGCCCCGCCCTGTGCGAGGCCGCCTGCACCTGCGGTGACGTGACCGGCAGCAGCGTGACCGTGCGCGAGAACGAGCACGCCATCGTGGAAACGGGCTACGCCAAGGGCTGGCTCCACGCCGCCCCTCCCCCGGCCCGCACCGGCAAGAGCGTGGCCATCATCGGCAGCGGCCCGGCCGGTCTTTCGGTGGCCGAGTACCTGAACATCCGGGGCCACGCCGTCACCGTGTTTGAGCGCGCCGACCGCGTGGGGGGCCTGCTGATGTACGGCATCCCCAACATGAAGCTGGACAAAGCCGTCATCGAGCGCCGCATCAGGATCATGCAGGCCGAGGGCGTGGAGTTCCGCACCAGCATGGATGTGGGCGGTGCCGTGGATGCCGGGAGCATCCTGAACAGCTACGATGCCGTGGTGCTCTGCTGCGGTGCCAAAAAGGCCCGTGACCTGAACGTTCCGGGCCGGGATGCCAATGGCGTGCACTTTGCCGTGGATTACCTCACCAGCGTGACAAAGAGCCTGCTGGACAGCAAATTTGCCGACGGCAGGGCCATTGATGCCAAGGGCAAGAACGTTCTGGTCATCGGCGGCGGCGATACCGGCAACGACTGCCAGGGCACCGCCCTGCGGCAGGGCTGCACCGATCTGGTGGCTCTGGAAATGATGCCGCAGCCCCCCAGGGAGCGTGCCGCCGGCAACCCCTGGCCCGAGTGGCCCCGGGTGCTCAAGGTGGACTACGGCCAGACCGAGTGCATGGCCAAGTTCGGCAAGGACCCCCGTGTCTACCAGACCACGGTCAAAGAATTCCTCAAGGACGATGCAGGCAGCCTGACCGCTGCCGTCATCTCCTACCTCAAGCCCGAGCGTGACCCCGAGACCGGCCGCACCAGCATGGTGCCCACCGGCGAGGAGTTCACCTACAACTGCGAGCTGGCCTTCATTGCCGCCGGTTTTGTGGGCTGTGAGAGCTATGTGGCCGATGCCTTCGGTGTCAGCCTGACCGGCCGCGGCTGCGTGGACACCGACCATTTCCGCACCAACGTGGACAAGGTGTTTGCCTGCGGCGATATGCGCCGGGGCCAAAGCCTTGTGGTCTGGGGCCTGCGCGAGGGCCGTGACTGCGCCGCCGAGGTAGACCGCTACCTCATGGGCTACACCAACCTGTAAGCCCGCATCCTGGCCATTACTGAACCATTCCCTTTCCTATCCTAAACAAGCGGAAAGCCCCATCGGTATTTTTCGTACCGATGGGGCTTTCTGCGTTATTTTCTTGGGGTTTCTCTCTTCGTGAAGGGGAGCGGGCGAACCCTCTCCGGGCAGTTGCCTTGCCCTCTCAGTCAAAGCCTAACAGCTTTGCCAACTCCCCCAAAGGGGGAGCTGTCGCCGCAGGCGACTGAGAGGTTGTACGAAGGATCACTTCATCTCTTTCACCCTATTCCACCCCCGGATCACTTCCCACCGGCCCACAGAAGCGTCTGCGGGCTTATCGGCGGAGATGAGCTGGCTTTCAACAGCCCAAGTCAGAGCCTTCTGCTCGTCGGTGGCATCCTCAGCCATCACAGCGGCAGGGGCTGGTTTGCCAGCTTCGGTCCAGAGGAGTTTTGCCAGTTCGGTGGTGTTCTGGGGGATAGCTGCACCGGCAGGCAGGACAGTGTTCAGGTACAGTTCCGTGCCGATCATGTAACCGGTATAACCCAGCACAGCCGTACCGGCACCGGCAACACCGATCATGGCAGCGGTACCCAGCACGCCGGGACCTTCGCTTTCAATGGTGGCATCCTGCGTCATGGCCTCGATGGTCACAGCCTGTGCAGGCATCTTGAAGGTCAGGGGGTTCTCCTTGACGTTCACATCCAGCTTCGCATCACTGTTAATGCTCCACAGGTCAAACACAATCGCATCGGTGGGGGCGGTGTATTTCACCGTCACTTCGGCATTTTCGGGAACTTTAGCCGTCAGGGTACCATCCTCGGCCTTGGTAAATTCCACTGCCTTGCCGTCAGCATCCTTCACGGTCACTTCGGCGTTCTTGACGGTCAGGTCGTACGTATCTTCCTTCTTGTCATTGTCCTTGTTGGTGTCATCCGGCTTGTTGTCGCCCGGCTTCAGGGGCAGGGTGCCGCCGTTGTTGGTCAGCTTGCTTTCGTCAAACTTGCCGCCGGAGATCACACCGGTTTGCTCATTGGTCACAGCACCGGTAAAGTTGCCGTTGCCAATGGTTCCGTTGTTTTTCACCTTGCCGGAAAACGTACCATCGTTAATTGCGCCATTATTGGTCACTTCGCCGGAAAACGTACCATTTTCAATTTTACCATCGCTCTCGTTTGTCACGCCTCCAGAGAATTGAGTTGCCTTTTCTCCGGTCGTTGTGATTGTGCCCTTATTGGTCACTTCACCAGTTACGGTACCGCCGTTGGCGTTCAGGGTTCCGTTGTTTTCAATGGGAATGCTCAGGGTACTACCCGTACCACTGTCAATCAATGTCAGATTACCATGATTGATGATTTCGGCGTTTTCTCCAGCAACCTGCTTGCCCGTCAGATCAACAGTAACTGTAACGTCCTCGGGGATGGTCAATGTATTCTCCATGTCGTCCGGTGTCACATAGCTCAGGAATTTGAGCTGAGCATTCCCATGCGCTTTGTCTTGAATCGCTCTTAAGGTTGATTCATTCGGCCAACTGTGGCCAATCAGTTTGACATACGCCTCATATTCTACCGCATTGCATACACCAGCAGCGGAAGCATCTTCAATTCTTTCGAATTTTCCGCTTTTAATCGTTCCCTTAGACTCATTTACGACTGTTCCGGTAAACTCAGCACTCCCCTCTCCGGTAATCGTTCCACGGTTTTGGATTTTTCCGCTGACGGTAGCATCATTTACATGCAGCTGAACACCAGTATGAATGACCATATCATAGCGTTCACTGTTTGTAATGGTGCCGCCACTCAGTAAGATCTCTGTATTGCTACCAGCGGAAGTCCATAAACCATATCCTTTGTTGTTGTCGATGGTTCCTCCACTCATTATGAACTTGGACGTTCCACTCCAAGCAATCGAAACACCATCATTGCTGCAATTTTTGATTTCAGCCGAACCGCTCATGGTAAAAGTACAGGTGTTTCCAGAACCAGGATACATTTTTACGCCTGCACCTTCTGATGCTGTACAATTTTCAATTGCGCCTCCGGTCATGTTGAAGGTGCCATCGCTCATGTACACACCGCCACCGCTTGTGCTTGCGGTAAAGCCCTGAATGGTGCCGCCACTGATCGTCAGGGCACTGCCGGAGCCTTCCATATAGATTGCTCCGCCGTGACCTGTTACCGTACCATTGCCCTGAATGATACCATTGCCCACACTATCCTTGATTTCCAGCGTGCCGTCATTCGAGATGTTAAACGCTCTCTGGTTATTTGCCGCTGTAATGGTGTGGCCGTTCAGATCAATGCTCAGTTTTTTATTATTGATAGAGAGAGTGCCTGTTAACGTAATATCGTCGCTCAATTGGACATTTCCGCCGTTTGTAGCAGCAGCTGTCAGCCCCGTCAAATCTGAAACCGATGTAGCTGTACCGCTCGAAGTGCCGCCCGTTGCGTCCGACAGCGTTATCGCATCATCTCCCGAGGTTTTACCCCCCCCCCTACTGTTGCCAGAGCGGGTGCAGGCATTATGCTGACTGCCATACTGACTGCCAGTGCCATACTAATCAATCGTTTTTTCATCTGCAAAAGCCCCCTTATAAAAATATGTTCCGCAGATCTGCCCCGGCAGGAAAGCCGGACGCATCCGTTGCTTTTTTGTCCACGGTGGACAAATCATCAGCACCATTGTAACAAATTTTGGAGCATTTGGCAATGTTTTAAGGCAAATTGTCGAATATCCGGTAAAATGGCCTTTCAGCCTGCATTTCGTCCCGAGGAAGGCGGTGATTTCTCCTTGACTTTTGCACCTGTGCAGCACATAATAAGGTCGCGAATGTAAATTGGTGCGTATCCATGGTATCACCAAGCAGCAAGAAGCCCCATCGGTAGTGCCTATACCGACGGGGCTCCCTGCTTTGCTGGGGGTTAGTGCTTACCGGCCTTGAACCATCTGTCAAGCCACTTGCAAATGACAAACCCACACAGAAACAGCAACAGCGCTCTGCCTTATCCGGCAGGCCGCTTTGCGTTCAATCCGTATCGTTTTCGGTACCGGCCCCACCGGTCGGCGGCTCCGTCTGCCCGGCAGACGGTGTGGCACCGGCGGAAGGAGTTGTGGTCTCGGGCGGGGTGGCGGGCACCTCGGCCTCGACCTCTGCTGCCATATAGACGATGATGGTCGAGCCGACCTCCACCATGGCACCGGGCTCCTCGCTGCAATAGGCCACACAGCCCGAAACATAGGAGCCATCGTTATAAATGGGATAGAAGCTCGCATTCAGCCCCACCTGCGCCAGCTGCTGCTCCGCGCCATCCCGGGTAAAGCCTGCCACGTTGGGCATCTCTACCATCTGCGGGCCGCGGCTGACCACCAGATCGATGGTGCTGCCCTCTTCGATGACCTCCCCGGCTTCGGGGGTCTGACGGATGATCGTGCCCTTTTCCACAGTATCACTGTATTCCATGGTCACATAGAACAGGTAATCCCCGGCATAGCTGTGGTTGTTGCGCACCTGCGAATCGTAGTCCATCCCCACAAAGTCAGGGGCCAGATTCACCGGCTCTGTCACCAGCGAATTGGCCGGTTCGGAGGCCGGGGTGGATTCCGCAGGCTTTGCGGTGTGCAGCCCCTGATTCACCAGCCCCCACACGATGAGCAGCGTCAGGATAGCCAGCAGGATCAGGATGGCCGCCAGCAGGTTGCGCAGGCTGAGGATATGCTTTTTCTGCTCCTCTTCCTCGGTGGACTGAGGGCGCGGCGCGGCCTGCTGCAGGGTCTGGGTAAGCTCCGTGGTATACTCCTGGCTGCTCAGTGCCTGGAACAGCTGGGGCACGGTCTGGATGCGCTCGGCAGGCCTGAGCTGCAGGCCCATCCAGAGCACATCCGAAACATACTCCGGCACCGCACGTTCCAGCGTGCGGGCGCGGGGGTTGGAGTCCGACACCAGCCGCTGTGCCGCAGGAACAGGGCTCTGCCCGCAGACCATCCGGTAGACCACGGCGGCAAGGCTGTATTCGTCGGTGTAGCGGCCCTCGAATTCGGTGGTGGAATACTGTTCCGGTGCCGAGTAGCCCTCGTACAGCTGCTCGTGCAGGCCGCTGCCCGCCGTGCGCAGCCCCACGGTGGCGTAGCCCGTCAGGCGTGCCCGGCCGTTTTCCAGCACCCGGATATTTTCCGGGCAGATGCCCCGGTGCACCAACCCCACCTGATGCATGGCCGCCACGCCGTCAAACACAGGTTGCAGCATATTGCGGGCCGTCTCGGCCGAAACCGGGCTGGGACGCTCATCCAGCCACTGCTGCAGCGGGATGCCGCCGGGATTCTCCATCACGGCGTAGACGGTGTTGTTCTCCTCGAACACGTCCAGCACGGCCTCCAGACCGTTTGCGGGGGTGATGCGCTGGATGGAGCGGTAGAGATCGGCAAAGTCCATCCGGGTGGTCTTGAACAGCACCTCGCTGCCCAGCTTGGGCCGGAGCAGCGCGTCCGTGCCCCGCTCCGCCGACAGCGTCAGGGGCATATACTCCTTGATGGTCACCCGGAACCGCCCGGTGTTCTCCACGCCCCGGTACAGGATGCCTTCGCCGTCGATGCTCTGCATCTCGCCCACGGTATACCGCCCGGCCAGCAGCGTGCCCACCAGCAGGCTGCCCGCCGGGTTGCGCCCGGCCAGTACCCCGCCGCAGTGCGGGCACACCGACACCCGGTTCTCCAGTTCTCCCATGCAGTACGGGCAGATGCGTTTTGCTTCCATGTGCGCCACCTCGTTTCTTCGTGGTCTGTTTCAGATTATTGTACCATATTTACCCCCGCCGCGCAATCCGCAAAGCAAAAAAGCGCCGCCCTCTGAGTTTTTTTCACAGGGAGCAGCGCTTTGATTTTCTATTACAGAGTCAGCAGGCGCAGATACACCTTATTCCGGCAGGTCCTCTTCGTTCTCCAGGCTGTGCCAGACGTTCTGGACATCGTCGTTGTCCTCCAGAGAGTCCAGCAGCTTGCCCATTGCCTTGAGCTGATCGGGATCGGTCAGGCGGGTGGTGGTCATGGGGACCATGGCCAGGTCGTCGCTCAGGATCTCGTAGCCCTTCTCTTCCATGGCCTTGACCACAGCGGAGTAGTTCTCGGGATCGGTGGTGATCTCAGCAGCCTCTTCGCCTGCATCAAAGTCCTCGGCACCGGCATCCAGGGCGTCCATCATGGCCTCGTCGGCATCCTTATCCTCCAGAGAGATGTCAATGACACCCTTCTGGCTGAACAGGAAGCCAACACAGCCCATAGCGCCCAGGTTGCCGCCGTTCTTGTCGAAGTAGTGGCGCAGGTCGGCAGCGGTACGGTTGCGGTTGTCGGTCAGGGTCT
>ERZ773110.592-NODE-592-length-35709-cov-3.652942_pt1 | contig 35709 bp, 51 predicted proteins | sample MGYA00580568_ERZ773110 | MGnify/ENA primary metagenome ERZ773110 (study PRJEB29015, sample SAMEA2737870) | human gut metagenome | biome: human gut; feature: human-associated habitat; material: faeces | place: China | collected 2012 ... | reverse complement strand
TAATTGCCACCCCCTCTGCATTTGTTTGTGCGCATCCAACATCACCAAACATCGGAGTTGGAGTTTCATAACAATACAGAAGCCTGTCAGAAAAATTCTGTTGCGTCAGACCTAATATATGGCGTAATTGTTTTATTCTATCAGAAAATGAAGAAGTTTGTGTATCTGAAATAAATATCTCACCGGTTCCAAAACGCAGCCAGTCTTTATTAACATCGTATGTTTTGCTAATTAATGAAATAACAGATTGACTAGGATTGTTTTTCCCAACTTCATATGCAGCAATATTTCCACGAGATATACCAAGACTATTAGCAAAGTCTTGCTGACTTATATCTAAAATATGACGCAAGTATTTTAATCGCACAGAAATTTCATATGTTTCGATAAATTCGTTTTTGGTAAATATATCGCCAGTTCCACAACGTAACCATTCTTCATTTACATTAAATTCACGACATATAGAAATAGTAATGGCATTACTCGGGATAGTACGACCAATTTCATATTGCGCAATTGTATTTTGTTTCATACCTATTTTATCAGCAAATTCTTGTTGAGTAAGGTTGAGAGTGTTGCGCAGAAGTTTCAATCTGTTAGATACTTTGCTGTTGGATATATCACTTGAAGTGAACATATCACCAGTACCATAACGCAACCAATTTTCATTTACGTTGTATTCTTTGCAAATAAATGAGATGACTACACTTGGAGGATCATTTCTGCCTGATTCCCATTGTGCAACTGTATTACCTTTTACGGATATGCGTGATCCAAAACTGTCTTGTGTTAAATTTAAGATTCTCCTGAGCTGTTTGATTCTATCTTTCATATTTTGCTCCTATGCATTAATCATTGAACTCATCATTAACACCAGCAAGTTCTTTGGCTTTCTGTTCGAGAAATTCCCACTCTGTTACCGATAAATTTGCCAACATTGAAATGAATCTATTTTTGAATGAGTCACTTTCTTCACTTAACAACTCTTTAGTAAGTCTTGCAATATCAGCATTTCTATTTGTAGGAAGAAACATATCTCCAGTTCCGTTGCGAAGCCATTCTTCATTTACATTAAATTCCCGACATATTGAAACGATGATAGCATCTATAGGTGTATTTCTTCCTGTTTCATAATTTGCGTAAGAATTTCTTTTTATACCAATTCGATCGGCAAATTCTTGCTGAGTGAGATCTAATGTTTTTCTAAGCTTTTTCATACGCTCTTTCATATGTTGTCACCTCGCTTTCTTGATATTGAGAATACATCTGTATTTATCGTTTGTCAATACAAAAGTGTGCTAAAGTCAACAAAACGTGCTAAAGCCAACAAAATATGTGTTGACAAATGTGCTGACAAGACTTAATATAGCTTCAATAGCAACAAACAATAACGCTATAGAGACGAAAACACACCAACACGGAAAGGAGCGAGCGGGTGAAATCAAAGCTACTTGATAAGAAGATAGAAAAGAGTTACATAGCAAGACGGTTATCAAAGATAGCACCTTACGATGAAGGATACACAGAAAAGACACTGAAAAGAATGTCATTAAAACAGTTGAAAGTGCTTGAAAAGATCATAGATAACTTGACTGCACAGAACACATCAAAAAAAGAATGCCGAAGCTGCCGAAAATTCAACATAGGAATGATGATGTATGAAGGCTTCCGGTGGAAATTTCAGGAAGAAGAATTGACACCGTGGCAGATGGATTTTGACAAGGATACACAGACGATCCTTGTACCGGAAGAAATGATTATGTATTTTATAACATTATCAAATCCGGGACAGCCGCAGCACAGGGTAAAGCTGATTAGCAGATATCCCAGACAGTAAGCTATCTAAGACTTACAAGAAATTCCAAGACTGCTTTAGCGTTGTTATAAAAACGATGCTGCATGTAGTTAATCGTCTTGTCACTGATCGCAATAAAAAGGGCTGTGTTGTCGTAAAAAGCACAACTGATATAGCCGTATCTGTTTAAAGCACAACAGATAGAAAAAAGATCTTCTGTGTCAATATCGTTAAAGTAGTTTTCACGAATATAAGAAAGATCTGGAAAGCTACGAGCGTCGCGATCAGACATAGAAGTCTTGCGATCAAGATAAGATTTGTAAAGTGTGACGATAACTTTTTGTTGAATCTTAGAAAGATCGTTCATGTGTGTACCTCCTTACTTACTCGATTCTGGCGGGAATCTGTAAGGAGAGTATAACACGAAAAAAGAAAGATAACATAGAAAAGGAGTGAGAAGTATGTCAGAAAAAGAAAAACAGATCATCGAAACATTTTCGAATGTGATGCCGAAGCTCTCCGAGAAGGACAAGAGCTATTTGCTCGGACTTGGCGAAGGAATGGCGATCAAGGCAGCAGACGAGGAAAAGAAAAAAGAAGAAACAGCATAGGAGGGTTAGCATGAAAAGATTACAGAGTGCAAGACAGACGACAGTTACAGAAGTAAGGATGCTGGCAGCAGATCCGTACATAACTAAGAGATACATAGCAGATCGATATCATGTGTCTGTCCGGACGGTGTGCAACTGGATAGCAGAGCTTGACCAGTACGTCCAGAACGGACGCTACAGCGACTATACGATCCTTGACGGATGCGGAGTAATTTATATCAACTATCTCGCATTTATCGACTATCTGAAGTATAGAGACAAGCTGAGAGCAAAGAAGACGGTGCCACCGTTTGATCCTTCCCGGATTGCAAAATATATCGGGTGGGGCACTATGACACCGGAGATACAGTAAGAGAGGTGGAACATGAACATGGATACAAAGATCATAAAAGCTATATGCAATTTAATCATGCCATTTGGAGCAATCGGACCGTGGATCGGCATCGCTCTGTATGGCATCTTAAAGATCTCGTATGGAATGATGCTCGCGGTGATTATGATATCTTTCATAGTAATATTTTTGACATGTGAGATATACGACAAGATGACCATGATCGAGGAAGCAAGAAAGTAGGATAAGCCGTGTTACAAAAAGAGCAAATAAAAAAGCGGCAGTTGGAGCTGCCGCCAAGTACATTCTTACCTTGGGGGGAAAAGAATATACAAAAAATTTGACCTCATCAGTGTATCAGATATGCAATGAAATGTCAAGAAAATAGAGCTGTTCCGGCTCTTTTGTAACACTCTAAATCATATTAAAGATAGAGACACAAGGGAGTGTGAGAATGCCGTATATACAGTACATATGGACCTTTAGAGGAAGCATTGAATACGAATATGTGTACTCCGGTAACAACGGAGCAAAAGGAGAAAAACGAAGAAAGAGATATAAGCCGACACCGGAACAAGTAAAGAGACAGAATCAGATCAACAAAGAGAACCGGATGCGGAGATTGATCAAGGCAAATTTTAATGAAAACGACTACTGGTGTACTTTGAAGTATCCGGCAGGAAGCCGACCGGGAATTGACCGTGTAACACTCGATCTGAAGAACTTCAACAAAAAGATGCAGAGAGCTTATAAGAAATACAATCAGGAATATAAATATATCTACCGGATAGAGGTAGGAAAGAAAGGCGGTGTTCATATACATATCATCATAAACCGTATCCGGGATGGTCCTGCTACGGACAAATTGATTCGTGAAAAGTGGATCACTCACAAGGTCAACTATCAGCAGCTTGATCAGAACGAAAATTATGACGCACTTGCTAAGTACATAGTGAAAGAGTACGAAGACGATACACAGCTTTCATTGTTTGATTTGCAGGAACAAAAGAAATTGATCCGGTATAGCAGTAGCAGGAATCTTGTACGACCGAAGCCAGTTAAGAAGATATTCAAACGACGTACGATGCGGAAGATCCTGCATGAAGGACCGACCGCAAAGCAGGGATATAAGATCGACACGGATAGCATAAAACAGGGAGTAAATCCGTACACTGGACGAAGCTTCTTGAAATATACAGAGATCAGGATAAGGGGGAAGCTAGATGAGACATGTCAACATATATACCGAAGTTGAATCAAAGGGTATGCGGCAGCAGGATATGTGGATGTGCTGGCTCATTGAAGTGGTAACCCGGACAGGAAAAAAAACCTGTCAAGGAATGCAAAAGATCAAGGATGCGACACACTCAGGCGCACAGCTTGCTGCACTGAATGAAGCCTTGTCGCATATGGTTGAAAAGTGCGACATCGACATATATCTGACGGATGTATTTGTTGAAACTGCATTCAAGCAAAATTGGATAGAGAAGTGGGAAAAGAATAACTGGATATCTGCAAGAGGTACGGAGATCAAGCATACAGCCGAGTGGGAACAGCTAAAAGAATTGCTGTCTGGCCACGATGCGCGGATGCACTTCACCTGTATGCATGAGTATTCGAACTGGATGCAGACACAGATTCGCATGGAGATTAAGAAGGAGGAAGAAAATGTATAAAGAATTTGACTCAGTAGAAGCCTTGAACAAAGAAGCAGAGGAGCTTTTAAAGACTGGAAATGAAAAAGAGATCATAAACCTTGCAATAAATCAGGGCATCGATAAAGACGAAGCACAGGATTATATAGACGGAATCGTGGATACATTTGCAACTGCAAATATGGCTGCTATGGGAAAACTTAGCATAAAGGAAAAGGAACTGAAGATCGAGGGCATCTTAAAGGACTGGATGAATACGATCCGCCGTGTAGTGCTGGAAGATAAGGACATTGCAGAAAAGGTATATAGAAAAAGTGTAGAAGGATGCCTGGCAGAGATGCTTGCTTATTCATTTGAGAACAAGGTCAAGGTACCGGATGCGATCGCAAGTGTTACGACAGTAACGATAAACGGTAAAAAAGAGAAGATGCGTACGCCGGTGTACATGGGTGTACCAAATTCTACAGACGCACGCCAGATCGTACAGAAATACTACAGGAGGGCATAGTCATGTATGCATACAAAGGGTTTCACAAAAACCTTACCTGCACGATGGGTAAGGGAACTTATCAGTACGAAGTAAATAAGTGGTACGAGGAGAAAGAAGCGAACTGTGTAAAAAATGGATTCCATTGCTGTGAAAATCCGCTTGACTGTCTTACATACTATCCGCTTAACGGAGATAATAGATTCTTCCTTGTAGAAGCTGCAGGAGATATCAACGAAGACGGAGGAAACAAGATCAGTTGCACGAGAATCCGGTTGTTGAAAGAATTGACGCCGGTCGATATAGCGGTTCATGCAGCAAGATACATGTTCCGGCATCCGGCGAGAGAATGGCATCACGATGTATGCAAAGAATATGGATTTGCAAGACTGACACCGTTTGTGATCGTCAGAGGGAAGAATCCGGCGGCAGCAGGTACAAAAGGCAGCAGCCTTGTGCTGTTGAAGGAATATGCACATACAAGGGGCATACAGGCTATGAATGTGATCACTGTCGATGGCGAGAAATATAAAGCCGGTGCGACATACAACATAGATGGGCGGGTGGTTGATCGTGAATAAGAAAGAATTAAGAGCACTCCGGACATTGAAAGCCACAAAGGAAATGATGGAGAAGGCAAGAGAGGTAAAGACGGCCGACAGATATGAGATAACCATCTTCTTGCGAGCACAGCATCTGAACGGATATCTGAAGATTGCAGTATTTGATACAAAGTGGATGAAAAACGATATAAACACACCGGTATATGAGATATTTATCAATGTATCCGGGGATGGTGATTACATCACCAGACAGCTCGACACAAGCTACAAAGAGCTTCGATGGTCAAAAGCAAAACTTGAAAACCTGCCGGTAGTAACTTTGAACGGAAAAGAAGATTATACATATATAGCCGGATGGTATGGAGCAGATAGATGGATGGATAAGAACCAGGCACAGTATATCAAGAAGACATTAAAGACAAATAATTCGGGATATGAAGCTATCCGGGAATACCAGAACCGTATCAGCCGGGAGAAGATCTTAGCACAGAGAAAGAAAGAAACAGATCCGTGGGATGCAGATATGGCACTGGTGCCTGCAGAACCGAAAGGATTTCGCGCATGGGCAGATAAGAACGTGCTGGAACACTTTATATTCTATCACTACGACAAGAAAAGGATCGAACAGGGATACTGTTCATGCTGCAAACAGTATGTGAAGTTGACAGAAAAACCGACACATAACAAAAAATCTACATGCCCGAAGTGTAAGCATCCGATCACTTATAAATCAGACGGCAAAGTCAAAAGGCTGACGACAAAAGAAGGACATGCTGTAGTCATTCAGAATATCAAAGATGGCATTGTGATCCGGCACTTTGAATTGAATCGAACATATAATGCAGCATGGTGCAGCACAGCAACGATTCTGACACCGAAGATAAGCGTAAGTGAAAGCGAAAGAACGCTGATAAGAGGTGACCAATGGAACAGATACTACTACACGGTGTACAAAAATGACACAGTAAGATGGTGTGAGTCATACATTTATAGCTATATGTGGACATCAGCAGCAAAGGTATATCCGAACAATCTGAGGTATGTAGATTTTGGAAATTCAGTTGTACCGGAAGCAATCAAAAGAAATGACAAGATAAATGTTGAAAAATGGATGCGGAATGAAAACCTGACAGTTGAACAGTGCATGAAGGTAGGGCTTTACAGAATAGCGAACTGCATAGTAGATGGCAATTTTCACATAATCGATGATCGATACACAGAGCTTACAAAGGAATTAAAGATTGATAAGACTCGCCTGAAAAGACTGCTCGCCGTTGATTCACCAGAGTATCTCGGATGGCTTCAGGGCGAAAAAATAGATAACACAATCTATCCGGATGAAGTAATGATTGATCTGGCAAAACATAGGATATCAAAAGGAGATCTGGAAACCGCGGGGCTGCTCGCGAATATGTCGGTTGTGAAAGCATACAACTATCTGGTGAAGCAGACGGAAGCAGACAGTACGATCAGGCATACATTAAGCACTTATGCAGATTACATGAACATGGCGAAAAAGGCAGGATATAACACGGATGCAGAACAGATCTACAAGCCGAAAGACCTTAAAGCGGCACACAGTGATGTGATCGATTTCTTGCAAAAAGACGGATGGAAGAAGCAGGCAAAAACGACAAGAAAGAAATTCCCGAAAGTAGATAAGGTATGCAAGACGTTGAAAAAATATGAGTATGAGGATGGCAAGTATAAGATCGTAGCACCGACCGGAATAGAAGACATCATAAGAGAGGGAACCTTGCTCCATCACTGTATCCATACCTGCGATTTCTACTACGACAGGATCCAGACGAAGGAATCTTTCTTGATGTTCCTTCGGAAACAGTCAGATCCGAAGCAACCTTGGTACACATTAGAGGTTGAGCCAAATGGCAATATCCGACAGAAGCGGACGACAGGTGACAACCAGGGACCTGATCTTACGGCAGCAGTTCCATTCTTGAAGAAATGGCAGAAATGGCTTCAGAAGATCTTGTCAGACGAGGATAAGAAGCTGGCGAAGGAGTCAGAGAAAAAGCGAAAAGAAAATTATAAAAAGATCCGTGAGGAACATAAGACCGTATGGCATGGCAAATGTGCCGGAAAGCTTCTTGCAGATGTACTGGAAGCGGACTTTCTAGGATTAGAGGAGGATATAACGAATGAATCAGCCTGATATAACGATAAACAGTTATGAAGAATATAAGCATGAGGTAGATAGTGAGCTGCAGCGTTCAGCAGAGAGCTTCGTGCGGATCGGCTATCTGCTGAAGATAGCAAGGGATACAGACATATTGAAAGGTTCACCGTATGCGAATGTGGTTGAGTTTGCAAAAGGTGAATACGGAATCGATAAGACAGTAGTAAGCAAGTGGATACATATCAATGACCGGTTCTCCGAGGGCGGTTACTCAAATGTACTCAAAGAGCAGTACAGAGGATATGGATATGCGAAGCTTGCGATCATGTTACAGCTTCCGGACACGGTGAATGAAGATCTGTCGCCGGCATACTCAAAAGCAGAGATACAGGCAATCAAGGACGAAGTAGACGAAGAAAAGAAGATCAGCGACATGGAAGTGTATCTGGAAGGTGAGAAACATGAAGATCTGAAGAACAATCTGGAAAAGGTAATACATCAGTTGCTGGAAGAAGATACGTCCTTGTATGAACAGCTCTATCGGGCGGCAAAAAAGGACGAGGACATCATAGAGATACTTGCACCGACCGGAGAGAACTATATATCGGTCAGAGTGCAGGGGCTTGGCCGCTTTGGTCTGATCATAACAAAAGGACAGGCTACTGTGAGCCTTGTCAATATCCGCTCCGGAGAGAAAGAGGAATATATCACAGATGAGCTTGTGGCATATATCAAGACATACATGGTCGGAAAGACGGTGCAGGAAGCATATGAGAATGTATATAACAAGATGTTTTCATCGAGCCAGAGCACGGAAAAGGTCGGCAAGGTGCAGAAGGCAGCAGTCGAACCGAAGCCGGTAAAGAAACAGGAGCCTGTAAAGAAACCGGAATACAAGGAAACAACAGGTACAGAAGCCTTATCAGAGCCGGTCAAGGATCAGACGGAAAAAGCATTAAATCTGGCTGAAACTACACCGGTACCGGAAGAAAAAGAGACTGAGAAGACAGAAATACACCCGGAAAGTATCAAACAAGAAGAAAAACAGGAGATTGAACCGGAAAAAATGGCACCTGAAATCACGCAAAATACTGTTGACAACAGTATCCGGCAGGATTTTGAGGATAAAAAAACAGAAGTTGCACCGGTGCAACAAAATCTGACGGATAGACAGATCGCAGGATATAAAAGCGGTGTATCGAACACGATTAACCAAATAAGCTACACATGGAATGAACAGAAATTTGATGACAGACCGGAATATAAAAGGCTGATTGAGCTTGCGTCCGATTTGAAGTGGAGATTAGAACAACTGGAGGCAGCAGAGTATGACAAGTAAGCAGACAAGAGCAAAGGAGTTCTCCCCAAAGGTGAGAAAGCGAATTAAGGAACGTGATCAGATATGCATATTCTGCAAGATGGGATACCATACCGAAAAGGTAACAGCATTTTCCCAGCAGATGACTTCCATCATGCATTACATTCCACGTTCCGCCGGCGGGTTAGGAATCGAAGAGAACGGCGCGCTGGGATGTCTCACACATCATGATATGCTGGATAACGGTTTTCAGGGCAGGCGCAAGGAGATGCTTGCCCTGTATAAAGAATACATGCAGGGTATATATCCGGATTGGAATGAAGATGATCTGATATACAAGAAATGGAGGTAGGCGATGAAGATATACATAAGTGGACCGGTACGAGGAAAGGTCGATTATGCAGAGGATTTCTTTGAATCCGAGAAAATGTTAAAAGGAGAAGGACATGAGGTTGTAAACCCGATCAGACTTATGGACATGTTACCTAAAGACCTGACGGATGAAGGATTTCTCGAACTTGATATGATGCTGCTAAAACACTGTGACACTATATATCTCTTGCCGGGATGGAGAGACAGTTGTGGGTGCAACCGGGAATATGGATATGCGCTGGCAGCAGGCATGACGGTTATAGATGTAGAACAGGAGGTCAAAGATGAATAAGGCAAATTTACTTGGACGTTTAACGAGAGATCCAGAGATTAGATATTCACAGGGAAATGATCAGATGGCGATCGCCAGATACACACTTGCTGTAGATCGGAGATTCAAGAGAGATGGAGAGCAGACGGCAGATTTTATAAGCTGTGTCGCATTTGGCAAGGCAGCAGAGTTCGCCGAGAAGTATCTGAAGAAGGGAACAAAGATTGCAGTCACAGGAAGAATCCAGACAGGCTCATACACAAACGGAGATGGCCAGAAAGTATATACGACGGATGTTGTCATCGAAGAACAGGAGTTTGCAGAAAGCAAGGCAGCAGCTTCAAAAGAGAACGAACAGCCAGCATCCTGTGATCCACAGGGATTTATGAGTATTCCTGATGGCATAGAGGATGACTTACCATTCAAGTAGGAGGTGCGACATGTCAGAATTTGAAGTAGAAATAAAGATGAACATGCTATGCAAGCCGGGCAGAATTATACAGATACGGACAAAAGAAATAACAGGCGGTCGGAATTTCATCATACGATGGAAGAAGTGGACAGTGATAAAAAGATACAAGCATCATGTACTTATGAGCTGTAGAGGGTATCGTGAGAGCTTCACGAATACGGATATCAAAGAGATGATCCGGAAGGAAGATATAAGGTAAAGGAGAAATGAAAATGACGATAGAAGAAAAGGCACAAAGGGTCAAGGACCATTGTTTAAGCATAGAATCGGGATGCGACGGATGCAAACTGCAGGGAGCATTACAGAAAACGTGCTACGAACGATGTGATATATATCCGGAGGAAATTGAAAGAAATTATCGAATTCTGTTCGGAGAAGAAAAAAAGGATAACGTAAACCATCCAGCTCACTATCAGGGAAAGAACGAATGTATCAATGTAATGATAGCAATGTTCGGAGTGGAAGCTGTTAAACATTTCTGCATGTGCAATGCATATAAATATCGTTTCCGAGCAGGAATGAAGAACGGAGCGGAAGATATAGAAAAAGCAGAGTGGTACGAAAGTAAATTAATAGAGCTGGGAGGCGTAGACGATGGGAAGATTGATTGATGTAGACAACCTGATTAACTACTTAGGATTTAAAGATACACAGGAGGAACGAGAGAACAATTACGCGCAGGACATAACGCTTGAAGAAATAGACGGAATAGAAACGGTAAATGTAGCGGAAATGGAAGAAGTTAAAAAGCTGATCCGTGAAGCAAAGAAAAAGGTTATCGACGACTTTTGCAAAGAGTTGCAGAAAACATCGGTGTACGCTAAACCGGTCGGATGGGCGGTACAGAAAGAAATTATAGAATTTGCAAATGTTAAGATCATTGAAGCATATTATCAGAAATGTATAGACAAGTACGATTGAAAGCTGGGAGGTATGACAGAATGACGATTGACGAAGCGATAAAAAAAGAGATAGCAAGAGCAGAAGAATGGAGAAACAAGGTAATACAGTTTGGTAAAACTGAAAATAAAATAATATACATGGAGTTGGCAGAAGAATGTGAACAAAGAGCGGAATGGCTTAAAGAATTGAAATGCTACAAAGATAAACGCTGCATAACAATTAATTTAGATACAAATAGCGACGAAGTAAAAAGGCTGGTAGCAGACGCACGGATAAAGGCTATAGATGATTTTTACAGTGCAATGCAGGCAGACTATAGCATGAAAGGATTGCGAATGAAAAGAAGGAAGATATTAAAAAAGGCAGCAGGCGTAAAAGAATGGTTAAAAGAAAAGTATTTGAAAGGAGAAAGAACATGAGAATAGCGACAGATATAGCCTGCATCGTTGCGTTACTGTTGATTCCAGATTTTCTGCTTGAAAAACTAGGAATATATGAATCTGCGCAGGAGATAGTGAAGAAAAGAAAGGAGATATAAGATCATGCGACTGATAAGTCAAAAAAATATAGGATACATAGACATCGAATATGGAAAAAGCACTATATTGCTAAAAAAAGAAGGATGCTGGATGATCCTTGCACACACGGAAGACGATAGACACATAGCAATGGCGGCGTATGATTCGGAAGACAAGGCAAGAAAAGTATTGGATGATATGCAAAAATTGTATGGAACATATATAAAATGCGAAGGTGGAGCTGGCATAATGGTAGGTAGCGGATATCAACAGGCGTTCTGCTTCGAACCACCAAAGACATTTGAATTTCCGGAAAATGACAAAGTGGAGGTATAAAGATATGTTTTTAAGTACGAAAATAGTAAACAAGCTCATAAAAGAAGCATTTAAAACCGGGCTAGTGATAGCTGCAACAGAGGAATCTATACACCTTGAAGGAACGTACTGGATGATAGACATAAAAAGAGACTTCCTTCCGAAGGAGATCATGGCGAAGATCATAGAATTGACCGGCTGGATTCCAGAAGTGGGCGAGCGCGTGATTGCAAATAAAGACGGCTGGCAGTATGAAGTTGGGGCTTTAGAAATCGAAAAAGAATTTGACGGAAAACGGCTGGAAGTAACGAATGTATCAATAAAATCGGCATGGGATATATACCAGCGCGTCTTGCAGGACGAAAACGGTAAGACGTATTTAATAAATGATGTATTTATAGACATGACAAAGGTAACAGAATTGGAAGACGGAGAAGTATTTCCGGGCAAGCCGTTCTATAACGAATCCGGCGCGGAATGGAAGAACAACGCAGGTGCGTTATATGTAAGATTCCGGCAGGATATGCAGCATGAAAGAATTCTTAAAGAAATGACAAAAATAGATCTGACGGAGGATGTAGGCTGATGGATGATACAAAGAAGACATGCAGATTTTACGATGAGAGAAGAAACGAATGTACAGCATTAAAGCTTATATTTTGTAAAAATGAAAAATGCAATTTCTTCAAAGAAAAGGAAGACGAAGAAGAAAACGAGTAAAGTTGCACCGGTGCAACAGAAAAGAGGTGGAACGTGGACGAACCGCAGAAAAAAGAGATTAAAGACATAGTAAAAGTGGTTGTTAAAGAGTTGAAAAAATCAAATCTGCTGAAAGATGAAAAAGATGCAGTATATAGCGAGATATCAAAGAGACTGTATACATATTATCGAACAGGGAAAGATGCAGAGCTGGAACATGCACTACATGAATTTAAAGACGACGCATACAAGGACGTTATACAAATGTACTACAGAGACGGACGCACGATCGAAGATATAGCTGCCGAAATGGATGTCGATACGTCAACGATCACGCGGAATAAAAAAAGAATCTGTTTAGGGCTGTATCTGATATTAGAGTAAAGGCAAGGACTACTGTATAAATGCAGTAGTCCTTTTTCGTGGCAGCAGTCGCAAGGCACACATATGCACACATGTGTACTATGGCATATATATAAAAAAGGAAATAAAATCTAATTAAAAAGATCGGAGGGTTTGATATGAAAAAGAATATTGTTAGGAAATTAACAAGCAGAAAATTATGGATGTCACTGGCGTCGTTTGTAATGAATCTGCTTGTTTTTTTTGGATATACAGAAAATACAGCGACACAGGTTGCTGCATTAATCATGGCAGGAGCAACAGTGATTGGCTATGTGATCGGTGAAGGACTGGCTGATAGTTCGACGACACTTGAAAGCTGCATCAGCGAGCTTGACACAACAGACAAGCCGGAGGCATAGAAATGATAGATATAATCGTCGCATTGATAACGTCAGGGCTAACGCTTTTAGGCGTGATTTTGAGCAACAATAACAGCAATAAAAAAATCGAGGGTAAGATCAAGACGGCACAGGCAGTCACAGATTGCAAGGTGGACGAGCTTACAAGAGAGGTAAGGGAGCATAACAACTTTGCAAGGCGAATGCCGGTAGTCGAAGAACAAATAAAGGTTATCAATCACAGATTGGAGGATCTGGAATATGAAGACAAACACGGCGGGAATTAATTTGATAAAGAAATATGAGGGCTGCGTGCTTACAGCGTACAGATGCCCGGCTGGTGTGCTTACGATCGGATACGGACACACCGGGACAGACGTAAAGGAAGACATGATTATCACAAAGGCACAGGCAGAAAAGCTGTTAAAAGCTGATCTTATAGTGTTTGAGAAAAAGGTTAGCGCATATGATTCTATCTATCATTTCAACGCAAATCAGTTTTCGGCTCTGGTGTCATTTGCGTACAATATCGGATCTATAGATCAGTTGACAGCAAAAGGCACAAGATCATTAGAAGAAATCAGCAAGAAGATGCTGCTGTATAACAAGGCAGCAGGTAAGCAGTTACCGGGCTTGGTGAAGCGAAGAAAAGCAGAGCAGGAGCTGTTTAACAAAAAAGCAACAAAGACAAACACAGCAAAGACAGAGACAGCAAAGACAGATGAAGCAGCAAAGGCAGCAGGCTATAAGATTAAGGTCACAACGCCGAAGGGCTTATACATTAGAAAAGGAGCATCGACCAGCACGACAAAGGTCGGCGCGTTGGTGTATGGTGCAGAGGAAACGGTGACAAAAGAAAAAGACGGATGGGGCTACATTGATGGCAAAGGCTGGGTATGTCTTAAATACACAAAGAAGGTGTAAAGATTTAGGACGGTGATTGAATGACAGAGCCGAAATTAAAACCGCAATTAAAATTGTTGGTATTAAATTATCTCGGAACATGCGAAGGCAATGTAAAAAAGTCGGCAATATCCGCGGGATATTCAAAATCATACGCAGAAAAGCAAGCCTATAAATTATTGGCACGCGAGGACGTGAAAGAATATATGCGGTATGTACAGGAATTGAACGAGATTGACAAAAGCATTATGAGCGTGAAAGAGGTTCAAAAATTCTGGTCAGACATGATCCGCAACCCAGCGGCGTTGAATAGAGATAAGCTACGAGCGTCGGAACTTTTGGCAAAGGCACAAGGACAATTTGAAGAATGGTAAAGGTATGTACAGTTTATTTACATTTTACAGATCAAAGAAATGGCAGACACTTGTAAGACAGATAAGAGACGAAAGAGCAGACAGTCAGGGAAAGACGATATGCGAATATTGCGGCAAGCCGATAACGAAGGAATATGATTGTATCGGGCATCACATACAGGCATTAACGGAGGAAAATGTTAATGACTACAAGATATCTTTAAACCCGGAAAATATAATGTTGGTGCATCATAAATGCCACAATATTATACATGATAAATTATCAACGAGAGAGAGAAAGGTTTACCTTGTGTACGGATCGCCGTTAGCGGGAAAGACAAGCTATGTCCTTGACGCGAAAAGCGACGGAGATCTTATTATTGATATTGATGATATATGGCAATGCGTGAGCGGATGCAAACGGTACATAAAGCCGAATAGGCTTAAAAGCGTAGTATTCGCGGTTAGAGATACACTGCTAGATTGCGTGAAATATAGGCGCGGGAAATGGGCGAACGCTTATATCGTAGGTGGTTATCCGCTTGCGGCAGACAGAGAACGGCTGTGCCGGGAGCTTGGCGCAGAAGAAATATTTGTTGAATGCGACAAAGAAGAATGCACAAGACGATTAGAAGCGTGCAACGACAGAGATAAAAAAGAATGGAATCGGTTCATCGAAGAATGGTTTGATCGATTCACCCGCCCCACTTCGAGCGATTAAACACCTCAAAGGGTACTGTTGAGGGGATCTTATTTTTCACAGAACCGGGAAAATTGAGATTTTTCAAATTGAAATTTGAAAGAAAGATGAAAAGGCAAAAGGTAAGAAAATGAAGAACATTATTGAGATTGATGTAAAAAATGCATACTATTTCACAGTCAAATCTGTAAACGACGGAACAAATTCAATAATGGTCAAATTCAAAAATCATTCAAATACAGGACGTTGTGAAATTTATCATGGTGACCTGTATCACACAGAGATACAGGTCGATGAAAACGGAATGATAAAAGTGCCAGATAAAGCATATATGGATGCGGGGCTGACGCATCTAAGGTATGAAAATGGGGTAACTACATGCTTTCTGCATTTAACAGGAAACGGAAGCGAATATAAAAATCTAATAGTGGAGCAGGTGTCCGGATGTGTGGCAAAGATAACAGGAGATGCGGACGATCATATAACAGATTACGAAATAGCACTTGCTGGGATTATAAGCAATCACACAAAGAGAACGTCAGAGAATTGCTACAAGGATTTGAATGAGTACAGAAATGCGCTGATCATATCATTAAATTCAGCGGGTACAAATTTGCAAACAAACTCAACGGTAAACGATATAGCGGTAGCTGCTAAAGATCTGAAGACAGATATTGAAAAGCTGGCGCAGATCATAAGCGAGGGCACGGACGGAAAGATAAAAGAATGCTACAAGGATTTGAACGAATATAGAAAAGATATGATCGAATCGCTTAATAAATCAGGCGCGGATATATCAGAAAATGCAAACATAGAAGCCGTATCGGAACAGGTAAAAGCTGGAAATATTGAAATTACAAAAGGAAAAGAAGAAATCGCTGACGCGATAACATCGAAAGGGATAGAAACGACAAGCAAAGATTCTTTATCAAACATGGCTGAAAAAATAAAACAGATCCAGACAGCCGGTTACGGAGTGAGCGGTTATATTGATGCAATAATAGAAACAAGTGGTGGAATATTTGCAATTTACGGATTGTATACCGTGGAAGAACAGGAGGCGAGTTAATGAGTGTCTTAGGGTACAAGGTTATAAAACTGTATAAAGTAAAACCCGCACTTGGATCAAGTGCAGAAGAATATGAGGCTGATATAACGGATGCAAAGTTCACAGAAATAGCTACAGCATTAGGTTGTAATGTGCAGGTCATGGTAAGTGGTAGTAAGTGGTTGTTATACAAAGGCACCAATACAGATAACGGTTGGTTGTGCCAGATCGTGTCAAATTATTTCGAGGTAAGAAGATACCTGAATGGTCAGGCAACATCAACGAATGTAACTGGAAATAATATGCAGTGCCGTATTTTACTAACAAATTCAGCGATCTTAAAGAATCTGTCATTGCGTTATTCAAAAGGAAAGAATGGAGCATCACTTTTTAAATTTGGAACAGAGGAAAACACAATCTTACAATATTGCATCGCAGATGCATCTGTTATTGGAACTACTGATGAAAAAATTGCTGTGTATGGATATATTTCATCTGGAAACTATACGTTCTCGTTATCAGACAGCACATCGGTAACTTACAATTTAAGCAATGCGTATGGGTTTGCTGATAATCTCGTTTTAATGTCGGCAATCGCATTGAAAGATAAAAATGCAATCATTGACGGTTTGTATAGATGTGATATAAATAAAAATTCGGACGATCACTATGTGTTTGATTTAAACAGCAAAAAGTATATGACGAGTGACGGCGGGGTACACATGAAGTGGGCAATCGAGCTTGACGACAGCATGATAGAATAGGAGGTTTGAAAAAAATGGCTACATACGGTTTTGATGAAAAGAAAAATCTGGTTGAAGTGCCAGCTACGAAAATGTTTGAGGTTACAACAGATGGGAATGGCAGCATGAGACTGAATTTACCAAACAAAATGGATATATCAATATACAGGGATACGGTGGAAGTACCGGCACATGGTTCAAAATTGGTATATATGTTTAAAAAGCTCAACAGCTATTACAAAAATGCGGCGAACATAAAGACATTTGTAAGCGCACACCCAAACACGCCGGATATGCGGCAGATAACAGCGACGACAAATATAATGTATGATAGAGACGACGATCCAGAAATCGCGATTAAAGTGTTCAACGATTCGGATGTAGCTACAAATGTAATACTTGACGTGCTGGTTATCGGAGAAGAGGTATGACGAGAAAAGAAGAACTCTTGAACATAATCGGAGATAGCGCGTTATTAATACCGGTTGTTGACGAAATTGTATTCATCGAAAATCAGATTAAAGAAATGCAGGAGCGGGCAGATCGTGAAGGAGGGTTTTATAAATATAATAAAAACAATCCGGATCTGAAGAAGCCTGACCGAGACGCAGAACGGAGATACAAAGATTTGTCACAGATGCATGATAGCAAGATTCGGTTAATTGCTAGAATAACGGACGCCGGGGAGAGTGAAGAAGATTCACCGCTCCGAATTTGGATGAAAGAACATATCGAAAAAACATAAACGCAGGCAGGAAGTGAGAAGGGAAGGTCACTTGACGGAAAACGCAGGACTTCGAGGGCAGGCAAGAGCGAAACCGTGAATTTAAGGAAATAATATGTTGATTCAAGAAAAAAGGATATGGACGCCGGACAACAGTTACCTTTTAAGGTACAAGGCACTCTGTGAAGATGGTACATACATCATAGGCAATGATCTGCGGCAACAGCTTGACAACCTGAACGAAGATATCAACAGCGGCGAATATTTATATAACACGGATGCGGCAAATCTTAGAATGGATTTCATGCAGAATTGCGTTAGATTGACAAAATCACCGTTTTACAACAAACCAATGCTTTTAATGGACTGGCAAAAAGCTTTGATCGAAGCTACATATAGCTTCAAAATGCCGGAAACCGGATTCGACCGATTCCAAAGGGTTTTATTAGAGATAGCAAGAAAAAACACAAAGTCGGAAACATGTTCGGCATTGGCTCTTGCGGAGTTGATTGTCGGCTCTCCGGGCGCGGATCTTGTATGTTCGTCAAATGACGACGCGCAGGCAGATATTACATATCAAGCTATAAATACAATGCGGCTATTGATTGATCCTGACAGTAAGGATACTTGGAAAAATCAAAAAGGTATCAGGAATAAAGCGAATAATACGCATGTGTTTAAGTTGTCAGACAGAACGCGAAACAAAGAGGGCAGAAATATAGACTACGCGATCGTGGACGAGGTTCACGAAATGAAAGACAACGTAATCGTGAAATCAATCGAGCAGTCGCAGAGCTTAAAAGATAACCCAAAACTTTTCATCATAACAACAGAGGGATTTGTTTATGAAGGTTTTTTGGATGGTGAATTAAAAAAAGCACGAAAGGCGATTTATAAAGAAGACGATACGCTCGCAAGCGTTAGGCGTTTGGACTGGCTGTATACACAAGATTCGGAAATAGAAATATGGACGAATAAAAGAAGCTGGCAGAAAAGCAACCCGACGCTAGGAATAGTAAAAAAATGGGACTATCTGGAGCAGCAGGTAGAGCTTGCGAAAGAATCAAAGGCAGACAGAATCTTTGTACTTAGCAAAGATTTCAACATAAAACAAAACGGAGCAGAGAGCTGGTTAAATGAAGAAGATTATACATACAACGCAACGTATGACATAGAGGATTTTCGCGGATCGTTTGCGCTTGGCATGGTGGATCTAGCAGAGACAACGGATTTGTGCTGCGCAAAGGTATTAATGATGAAGCCGGGCGAACGAATAAAGTACATTCACACACAGTATTTTATACCGGCGTCAAAATTAGAACCGGATAGAGACGATCATAAAGCCGGAGCAAAATATAAAGAATGGGCTAGTGCCGATCACATCACGATATGCGAAGACAACGAGGTTGATCTGGCGATCGTAGCAGATTGGTTTTATAAGCTTTATAAAGAGAATGATATAAAAATGCTGTACTGCGGGTACGATCAACGCTTTTCCCGCGACTGGATCACACGAATGACAGAATACGGATGGACACGCGAAGGAAAAGAGCTTGAAATGGTGCTACAGAATGCGGAGACGCTAAACAATGCACTACGTCTTGCAGAATCAGATCTAAAAGCTGGACTGATTAACTACAACGAGAATCCGGTTGACAGGTTTTGTTTTAAAAACGCTTGTGTAAAGATGAATGAAAAAAGGCAGGCGTTATGCGTAAAGACGAATAACGAAAATAAAATAGACGGTGCGGTTACGCTAATCGGTGTATATGAAATGTACCGGCGGCACAAGAATGAATTTGCACAGATTGTAAATAAGATGGTAAAGCAGGAGGATAAAAATGGGATGGTTTGACAAGCTTAGAAGAAAAGGAAAAGAGAGTGCTAAGTACGCGGATATGTTAAACGGATATGCGCCGATCTTTTCACAGTTCGGAAAAGATATCTACGCAAGTGACGTAGTGCAGCAGGCTCTTAACTGCATCGTATCTGAATGTTTAAAGCTGATCCCGAAACATGTTAGAAAGATTGAGACGGATGTAATTCCGGTCAATAGTTCGATTCAGGCGGTACTCAATCAGCCTAACCCGAATATGACAACTTCGGAATTTATAGAAAAAATAACATGGAATCTCTTTTTTAATTACAATTCGTGGATCATACCTGTATATCACGTTTGGAAAGACGACAAAGGAAAAGAAGTGCGGCACTATGATGGATTGTACCCGGTGCAGCCGATTCAGGTAGAATTTCAGCAGGACACGGCTGGAACACTGTATGTAAAGATGAATTTTGCAAACGGATTCGAAACGACTATACCGTACAGCGATGTGATACATATTAAGCACCATTTTTCTGTAAACGAATTTATGGGCGGTAACGAATCCGGGCAGCCGGACAACTACAGCCTGTTACAGACTTTACAGTTGAACAAGGATTTGCTAGAGGGTGTCAGCAAAGCGATGAAAGCCGGATATGCCGTAAATGGTGTAGTCAAATATAACACATTAATGGACGACGGAACGGTTGAAAAGAACATCAAAGAAATGGAAGCAAAGCTAAAGACAAATAGCAGCGGCTTCTTACCGCTTGATTTAAAAGCGGAATATACGCCAATTTCTCCGAAAGTTAAGTTAGTAGATGCAGATACTTTGAAGTTTGTTGATGAAAAAATACTAAGAAATTTTGGAGTGCCGCTGGCGATACTTACCGGCGACTATACAAAAGAACAGTATGAAGCATTCTATCAGAAGACGATTGAGCCGATTGTAGTGCATTACAGCAACGCTTTCACAAGAACGCTGTTTACACAAGGTCAGAAAGATAGAAACAACATGATCCAGTTTTATACAAAAAACCTCGCATTTATGACAATGGATCAAACAATAGAAATGGTGCGCCTGCTCGGTGATGCAGGCGACCTGTACGAAAATGAAAAAAGAACGGCGTTTGGATTGACACCGCTTGCAGAGTTGGCAGGAAAGAGAATGCAGAGCTTAAATTATATAGACGCAGCAGAAGCGAAAAAGTATCAAACAGGAAAGGATGAAGAAGATGCAGAGTAAGACAGTGACAAGATATTACAATTTTGAAATCCGGGCAAAAAATGACGAAGCGCACGGAGACTATATCGAAGGTCGCCCGATTGTATACGGATCAAAAACGGATATCGGTGGCATGTTTGAAGAAGTGATTGAACCGGGAGCACTTGACGGCGCAGACCTGCGAGACGTCAGATTGTTAGTAAATCATGATACTACGATGATCCCGCTCGCAAGATCACGGCGTAATAATAAAAATTCAACAATGCAGTTGACCGTGGACGATAAAGGCATGAAGATCCGGGCGAATATCGACACGGAAAAAAATAGCGACGCCAAGAACGCATATTCCGCAGTAGAACGCGGAGATATGGATGGAATGTCTTTTTTATTCGTAGTAGAAAAAGACAGATGGGAAGATTTAGACAGCGATTACCCGAAGCGACATATTGAAAAAATCAGTAGTGTCATGGAGGTATCAATAGTAACATTTCCGGCTTATGAGGATACAGAGGTAACGGCAAGAGCAAAAGAAGCGTTGGAGAACGCAAAAGGCGCATTGGAGAATGCGAAAGCTCGATCAGCGGACGCTGATAACGCAGAATTGGAGCTGGAAAAATTAAAAGCAAAATATTTATATGGAGGAAATTAAAAATGAAAAAATATTTAAAAGATTTCATCAAAAAGAAGGAAGAAAGAGCGAAAGAGTTAAGAAAGCTTATTCAGGCAGCATCAACCGCTGACGAAGTAAGATCACTCGGCGATACATTAAACGCTGTGCTGGAAGAATTGCAGGACGCAAAAAAAGCATTAGACGAGTTAGATGAAGAAAACGAAGGAGATAACAGCGGAGATAACAGCGGAGATAACAGCGGAGACGAAGGGAGATCGACGATTCCGGCTGGCGCACAGGTTAGAAACGCAGAACTTTCTCCACTTGCTACATTCAAAACATTGAGAGCATTGCAGGAAAGAGAGAAAACAGATCCGCACGACACGGCAGAGTACCGGGCAGCGTTCATGAATTACGTTTGTCGAAACGTGCCAATTCCGGCAGAAATGCGAGCAGCAGCAACAACATCGGCAGCAGATGCAGGAGCAGTGATTCCGACAACGCTCATGAACGAGATCATCATGAAGTTAGACACTTACGGAAACATTTACGCAAAAGTGCGTAAATTAAACGTACAGGGCGGCGTGGCAATCCCTATCGTATCCTTAAAACCAGAAGCAAACTGGGTAGGAGAAGGTAGCTCTGATGCACAGAAGATCGAGGGCAAAAACAAGATTACATTCTCATACTTCGGCGTTGAGTGTAAGATTGCACAGACATTGCTTGTAAATGTAGCGACAATCGAAGCATTTCAGGCTTTATTTGTTCCGCTTGCAGCTGAAGCGATTGTAAAAGCGTTAGAAATCGCGATCATGAACGGAAACGGAACTACACAGCCGCTCGGAATCTTAAAGGATTCGAGAGTACCGGCGGCAAATGTTATCACAATCACACCGTCCGAGTTTGCATCATGGGAAGGCTGGCACAAGAAGGTAAAGGCAAAGATGAAAAAGGCGTACAGAAACGGCGATTTCATTATGAATCAGGCGACATTCGACGGATATATCGACGGAATGGTTGATAAGAATGGTCAGCCGATCGGTCGAACAAATTACGGAATCAACGGCGAGGAGACATATCGCTTCCTTGGCAAGACTGTTGAAACAGTAGAAGATGATCTGATTGCATCATGGGATGATGCGAAGAAGGGCGATGTAGTCGCAGTATTCGCAAACCTTCAGGATTACGCTATCAATTCTAACATGCAGATGACAGCGGTTAAGTGGACAGACAACGATACAAACGAGGTTAAAAACAAATGTATCATGATCGTCGATGGTAAACTTGTGGATGCAAACGGCGTTCTCATCATCAAGAAGGGCGAAGACGCGGCAAGCGCGGCAGTAAGCGGATCATAAAAAGGAGGTGCTGGTAAATGACGCAGGAAGAACAGCTCGCAGAGGTAAAAAAATCAATGAACATCAGCGGAACGGCTCTTGATGGAGCACTGGCGGTTATCATCGAAGAAGTGAAGCAGTATATGATTAATGCCGGAGTGCCGGAAAAGGTGGCAAATGCGGAGAGTTCAATCGGCGTCATTTGCAAAGGCACTGACGATTTGTATAACTATAAACAGTTAAGCTCCTATTTTGATCGCCGGGTTATACAGCTTGCAATGCGAGGTGATACGGAATGAAACAGTTCACACCGGATTTACCGTATTCCGTACCGACAGAATTATTAAATCCGCAGGGAAAGACGGAAAAAGGAAGCGTAAAAAAGTCATATATCAAGATTGATGATATTTATATCAGCTTTCGAACATTTGGTGGCACTGAAACGGTAAAAAACGACATTCTTGTCGTTGAAAACACCGCAACGGTGCAGACGTGGTATAGACCGGATATAACAGCCGGAAGCCGTTTGAAAATCGGCGGCTTAGAATATGACATTTTAGGCACACCGGAAAATATCAACATGGCAAATCAATATTTACAATTCAAGGTTCGCGCCGTGAAAGGCGGCGCGTAATGGCGAAAAATAAAGTACAGTTATTTATCGACATGGAAGACACATATGCAAACCTTGAACGCGCCGGAGCGAATGCGAAAAAAGCAACGGAAAGTATGCTAAAAGCATCAAAAAAGGTAATAACTGATAAATTAATCAGTGACACCGTTCCGGGCAACTACCCGGCGCAAGGTAAATATTCGACCGGCAGGCTCGCGCAAAGTATAGACACAGATTACAGTGTTGAGTGGGAAGGAACAACGGCGAAGATCAATATAGGCTATGACTTCGACCGGACAGGACTGGAAAGTATCGTGTTAATGTACGGAACGCCAAAGATGAAGCCGGCGCAAAAGCTATATAACGATATATACGGCAGTAAGACAAAAAAAGAGATCAAAAAAATTCAGCAGGAAGCATTGAATAAAATGCTGGAAAGGGCCATGAAGTGATGGAAGACAACTTGATCGAACTATTAGAGACATTCGGCTATAAGGTACGACGACAAGGCAGCTTTTTGGAAGATGAAGCATACCCAGATACATTTATAACATTCTGGAATGCAGACGAATCAGAAGCAGCAGCATACGACAACGAAACAAAGAGAGCTGCGTATGTGTATAACGTCAATGTATATTCGAATGATCCGGACATAACCTTTTCACTGTTAAGAGATATTAGAAAATTATTGAAAAAAAATGGCTACATCATCACAACGAGGGGGCGGGATGTCATAAGCGACGAACCAAGCCACACCGGACGCGGACTGGATGCGGTCATAGTAGTAGATGAAACGGAGGAATAAAAAAGATGGATGCAGAAAAATACACAGAGTATCGCGGCGTTGACAACTTATATGTCGCAAGAATCATTTGCGACGACAACGAAACAGGAGCAGACCACGGATATGTATGCGAAAAGCCGGTAAAGCTTGCGCCGGTTGCGGAAGTAAGCAAGACGACAGAGACAGCGGCAGACACACATTACTATGACAATCAGCCGATGTTTGTCATTAACACAGAAGGCGCGGATTCACTCACATATACGGTGGCAGTGCCGTCGCTTGAAATGGAAGCAAAACTCACCGGTCGATCATTCGACAAAAACACAGGCATGATGGTAGAAGGAACACGCCGTGATGATTACTTTGCGATCATGTACAGAACGAAATGCGTAGACGGCAGCTACAGATATGTAGTTAAAAACAAAGGTAGCTTCTCGATCCCGGAGGACGATCACAAAACAGAGGACGCCGGAACAGACACGACAAACCGCGCATATGTCTATACTGCGATTAAGACAACGCATGTATTTGCAAAAGGAAAGCTGGAAGAGGGTGGATCTTGGACACCGGCGGCAGTAAAGGGATTTGTGCTTGATGAAAGATATGATAAGGTAGATTTTAGCAAGTGGTTTGACGAGATTCAGACACCGGATACAGTAAAGGCAAAGACAGAGCCAGAGGGCTAAAGAAAAAGGAAAAATAAAAGGGTCAGGCGGGAATCATACCCGCCTGATTTAAAATCAGGAGGTAAAAAATGAAAATTACAGTTTATGAAAATAATATGAAAGACGTTAAAAAGGTGTTAGAAGCGGAGGACGCAAAAATTCCGTTCGGACTGGCAAGAAGAACAGTAGGGCTTTTTAATGAAGAAAAGTTAAATGACACAGGCTATGTGATGGAGACAGTAACAAAGAGTTGGGATGATCTTGTACAGCTTCTTGGAAGAATCTTTCCGGACGCAACAGAAGAAGATTGGGATACAGTCGATCTTACAGAGCTGGTACAGGTGGTAAAAGATTTTCTTTTGTCGAAACTTAAAAAGCTGATCGGAATACCGGTTGACGAAAAAAACTAGAGAAGGGGGAGGATATCCCCCTAGACGAAACATTTTTTTTAATCATCAACAATTTGTGTAAAGAGTATACCGGAATTAACCCGATACAGCTACAGAATGAATCATATGATAGCGTGATAGATCTGTATAGTGATATGCGAACAATGCAGATCCGGGCAAAAAAAGAGCAGGATCGAGAAAAAACCGGAGTTAAAGAGATTAGACGTTACGCATCAAATGATGCAGGGTGGTGGTAAAGATTAGCGAAAAGAACGAAACAACATCAAGCTTAAAGATAGATATAAGCGATTTTAAAAAAGGAATCACGGACGCAAAAAGACAGATCCGCATGGCGAATGCTGAATTTAAAGAAGCAACCGCAGGAATGGACAAATGGGGAGAATCAGCGGACGGAATTAGCGCAAAATTACAAAACCTTGAAAAAACACTTGACGCAGAGAAAAAAATACTTGGCAATCTGGAAGAACAGTATAAGGCAGTAGTTGAAGAACAGGGCGAAAACTCAAAAGGCGCGGAAGAATTAGCGATTAAAATTGCAAACGAAAAAGCAGCGATCAAAAAGGTACAGAAAGAGATCAGCGACTATACAGACAAGCTGGAAGATTTAAACGACGGCAACAAAGACGCAGAAGATTCAGGCGAAGATCACGAAAAGACGCTTGAAAAAGTGGAAAAACAGTCAGAAAAAACCGGCGAAGCGACAAAAGAGCTTGCAAAAAATCTGGCGTCTCTCGCAGTAAAAGGCATAAAGGCAGCAGTAACAGCCGGTGCTGGGCTAGTTACGTCGTTTATTGCATCAGCAGAAGCTACGCGAGAGTTCCGCGTAGCAATGGGAAAAGTTGAGACAGCGTTCACATCGTCAAATTTTACGGCAGAACAGGGAAAGAAGACGTTTAAAGAGTTGAATGCCGTACTCGGCGACACGGACAGAGCAACAGAAGCGGCTGGAAACCTTGCAAAATTATGTAATTCTGAGAAAGAACTGGCAAATTGGACGACGATAGCGACCGGCGTATACGGTTCATTCGGCGATGGCTTACCGGTTGAAGGGCTGGCAGAAGCAGCAAACGAAACGGCAAAGGTCGCGCAGGTCACTGGACCGTTAGCGGATGCACTGAACTGGGTATCAACAGATACAGAGGTTTGGAATAAAGCACTTGCAAGCAACGAAACAGCACTTGCAGCTTTTCAGAAAGGCATTGCAGACGGCGAAAACGCGGAGGATTCCTTCACACTTGCATTACAGGCGTGCAGTTCAGAACAGGAACGCTCACAGCTTATAACGGCGACACTTACAAGCCTTTATTCTGACGCAGCAGGAGCGTACGAAAAAACAAACAGCGCAATCATAGATGCAAACAGAGCGCAGGAGGAACTTGACGAAACAATGGCAGAGGTTGGCGCGACGGCTGAACCGGTTGTAACGACATTCAAAAAAATGGGAACAGAATTGCTCACGTCAGCACTTCCGGGCATAAAAGATCTTGCAAAAGGCTTTACAGATCTTTTGAAAGGCACATCAGGAGCAGATAAGAAGATCGGCACAGCAGTTGGAAGTATTGTGAACACAATACTCGGAAAAGCAACGGCAGCATTGCCGGGAATCTTAACGATCGGCGTATCTATGATTTCATCGCTGATTAGCGGATTAATGCAGGAGATTCCGAATATCTTAGCAGCGGGAGAGGATCTGTTAAAACAGATCGTGAGTATGATAGCAAAGTCAGCACCGCAGTTACTTGAGACGATTCAGAGCCTTGCTATGGCGATTTACGAAGAATTAACAACGAGCATCCCCGAATTTCTGACATTCGGAGAGCAGATTATAACAAAAATCGCTGAAGGTATCAGCACAAATTTGCCGACGTTGACAAGCAAAGCGTTAGAAGCTGCCGCGCAGCTTATAACAAAGCTTGGCGAAGGAATCGGAAGTAATTTACCGGCGGTGATTAATAAAGCGTTAGATGCGTTAGACGGATTCGCAGATATGCTGACGCAGAACGCGCCGATCATTGTAAATGCAGGAATATCATTTATTCAGAATCTGGCGCAAGGAATAGCTGACAGTTTGCCGACATTGATAAAAAAAGCACCGGACATTGTTACGAAATTTGCAAACGTGATAAACGACAACGCGCCAAAGATCTTAAAGGCAGCAGTTAATATTGTGATCACACTTGCAAAGGGAATTGTACAGGCGATCCCGACGCTGGTAAAGAACATACCGAAGATCATTAAGGCGATAGTAGCAGTATGGGAGGCATTCAACTGGCTGAATCTCGGTAAAAAAGCAATCACATTTCTAAAAGACGGAATTCTGAACGCTGTCTCCGCTGTAAAAACGGCGGGTAAAAACGTAGCGGAAGCGGTAACAAATGCTATAAAGAATCTGCCGGAAAAATTGCTCGACATCGGAAAAAACGGAATATCAAAGCTTGGCGAAGCATTCAAGGCGGGCATTGAATCTATAAAGAATATCGCGAAAGATATCTTGACAAAGATCATTGATACATTTAAGCCGGATTCGCTCCGGGATATTGGCAAAAATTTAATAACAGGACTGTGGAACGGCATATCAGATATGACCGGTTGGATACTTGACAAGATCAAAGGATTCACGAATGACGTTGTTGACAAGATCAAAAAGCACTTCGGCATACATTCACCGTCTACAGTCATGAGGGATCAGGTCGGTAAATACATATCGCTCGGCATCGCGGAAGGAATCACGCGGAACAAAAACGCAGTAACGAAGACAACAAAAGAGTTGAGCGAAACCGTCCTTGCAAGCTTAAAGCGGAATATGAGTGAAGAAGACTTTAAAGCAACCGGTTCGAAGCTTGTCACAAAGCTGAATGAAGGAATCACGGAGCAGATCTCTAGCTTTACAACGTCGATCACATCCGTAACAAAGACATATAAGACGCTGATATCAAATGTTGAGAAAAAGCAGAAGGAAGCTTTGAAAAAGTTATCAACAGATTACAAATCAAATCTGAAAGAGATTAAAGATAAGTATGAGAATCTCATAAAAGAGGTTGAAACACAGCAGGAGACGCTGGCTAACAAGATGAGCGGAGCGAGCGCACTGTATACGATCGACAGCAACGGAAATTTAACACTCGGAAATCTGAAGGAGCAGACAAAAGAGATTGAAAAGTACGGCGCAAAGCTGAACAAATTAAGCGAAAAAGTATCAAGCGAGTTGATGGATCAGGTCCTTTCAATGAATGTTGACGACGCAAACAAATTTATGGATGCGTTGAACAAAATGTCAGACGACGATCTGGAAAAATACGACGCAGCGTACAACAAAAAGATACGAACAAGCAACAAAATAGCATATAAATGGTACAAGGATGATATCGCAGAATTAAAGGCAGACTACAAAGACGAAAAAACAGCATTAAAGAAAGAGTATGAAAAGAACACGAAAGAAACGACAGCGAAGTATCAGGCAGAGATCGACACTCTGAAAAAGCAATACACAACAAAGGTAGAAAGCTTATTCGGAAATTTAACGAAAAATGTGTCAAAAGCCGGAACGGACGCATTGAACGGATTTTTGAAAGCTTTCAAGGGTAAAAGCGACGTGGAAAAGACACTTTCAAAATTCTGCGAAAACGTAGCGGAAACGATAAAGAAGAAATTCAAGATACACTCTCCATCGAAAGTGATGGAGGAAATCGGTGGATACTTAACACTTGGAATGAGCGAAGGAATCTTAAAAAATAAAACATCAATAGATAAAGCGTGGGAACAGGTGAAGGCCTCGGTCGCAAAACCGATCACGCTAGACATTGAAGACGCAAAGGCGAGAGTAAATACTGACAGAATGAGATCTGACAGAAACGGATCTAATGATGTTAAGAACACATCATATACATTTAATCAGTATAACACATCACCGAAAGCATTAAGCAGATTAGAGATCTATAGACAGACAAAAAATCAGCTTAATTTTGCGAAAGGAGTTTAAATGTTTACTTTAAAATTGATAAATGAATTTCAGAAAGAACTGGAATTGACGCACAAAGAAGATTATAAAGTAACCAGTATCACCGGGCTAAACCCGCCCGGTGCTACAATCTCAACCTCAACTGTAGCAGGATTTGACGGTGAGCGATACAATTCTAGCCGGCTGAATAAAAGAAATGTAGTAATTACGGTTGTGATTAATGAAAATGTCGCAAAGAATTTAGACGAATTTAACAAGCTCTTATTGCCGAAGCGATACTTAAAGATATCGTATGCAACGAAAGAAAAAAATGTATACATAGAAGGGTATATAGAATCGTTTGAATACGATCATTTCAGCAACAAAGTAAAATGTCAGATCAGCGTAGTGTGTCCGAAACCGTACTGGCGGGCGCAGGATGTAGAGATGGCGAAAATGTCACCGGTTGTAGATTTGTTTGAATTTCCTTTCTCAATTCCTGCAGAAGGGATTGCGTTTGGTGAGTACGTCGGTTCGATGTCGGAATATTTCACAAATCCGGGAAACGTAGAAACAGGGGTACTGATCGACATTGAAGCTACAAAAAAGGTAAAAAATCCGCTTATAGTAAACGCGACGACCGGGCAACAGATGAAGCTGCTAATAGTGATAGATGAAGGCGATCATATCACGATCAATACAGAACGTGGAAATAAAAGCATAATTCTGGAGCGAAACGGTGAAAAAACCAACGTCTTAAATACATTAGACGATACAAGCGAATGGCTACGGCTTGCACCGGGCAGTAACCGGATCAACTACAATGCAGATTCAGGTGCAGATAATATGTTAATAACAATTAAATGCCCGATACTGTACGGGGGTGTGTGATGGAGTTATACGTTTTAAATCAAAATTATGAAAAAATCGCAGTAATTGATTATGCGGAAAGTATAATCTGGACAAAGCGATATTGTGAAACCGGAGATTGCGAGATATACTTACCGGCTGAAACAGATACGCTGGCTATACTTAAAAAAAGGAATATACTACAGCGCGCGGACAGACCGACAGATATCATGCAGATACAGACGGTCAAGGTTGAGACGGACGAAGAAAAAGGCAACTATATGACAATAACCGGAAAAACGATGGATATACTGCTTGCGCAAAGAATCATATGGAGACAAACGAATCTTTCAGGACCGGTTGTTGATTGCGCGGAAAAAATATTAAATGAAAATTTAATAAAGCCGTCAAATTCTGCACGAAAAATTGCGGGCGTGACATTTGAAAGTAGCATAAAGAACAGCAAAAAGGTAGAAAAGCAGATCACCGGCGACAACTTACTTGATGCGTTTATCGAACTGCTAACAACGTACAAATGCGGATATAAAGCGACGTATGAAAAAGGAATCAAAATAACGGCATATCAAGGGGCTGACCGGTCGGGAAACGTAGTGTTTAGCCCGGATATGGACAACCTGATCGAATCTGAATACTCGTCAAGTATTGAAGAGTATAAAAACGTGGCACTTGTCGCCGGCGAAGGCGAAGGAGTTAGCAGAAAGACGTATGCAGTCGGATCGGCAGCAGGGTATGACAGATTCGAAGAATATGTTGACGCAAGGGATATATCAAGCGACACAGACGGCGGCACACTATCAAATGCAGAATACAACAAATTGCTGGCGGCAAAAGGACAGGAAAAGCTGGCTGAAACGATTGTACAAGAAAAATTTTCCGGCACGATTGAGCCGGGAATCAACTACATATATGGAATTGATTACAATTTAGGCGATATCGTAAAAATGATAAACGAATATGGAATGTCGGCGAATGCTAGAATAACGGAAGTAATAGAATCGTGGGACGAATCAGGATACACCTGTATTCCAACATTCGACACAGAGGAGGCATAGGAAATGATAAAATGCGGATTTTTTAACTCTGTAAACGGTGACAGAGTATATGGAGCAAATGACCTGAATAATTTTTTTGAAGGGATCGTAAGCGACGGAGTTTTTCGAAAATTCAAGAGAGAGATGGAGGTAACTGCTCCGGGTGGAATGGCTGTCCGGGTGCTGCCGGGAAAAGCGATTTGCATGGAAAAATATATACATATTACAGCGGCGGAAGATATAACGGTCGAAAGCGGAAACGCACAACCGCGCTATGATGCGGTCGTTATCAGCGTAAATCTTGACGACAGAGAAGGATATCTCTACATAAAAAAAGGAGAAGAAGCAGCGACACCAGAACCGCCGGCGCTGTATGACAACGATACAGTTAAAGAAATGGCACTTGCATACATATATGTACCGGCGAATGCGACAGAAATTCTGGCAGAGAATATCACCGACAAGAGAGAAGACAGCGACGTCTGCGGCTGGGTGAAGCTTACGAACGTATCGGCGACGATAGTAACGTACAGATCAAGCACGACGTTAAAGACAGCAGCTACAGAGGTAAGCATCGGAATAAGCGACTATAACGCGACTACAGACGTCGTGAATGTTTACAAAAACGGATTAATGCTGAATGAGACGGAAGAGTATAGTATAAACGGAACAGGATCAGCGGCAAAAATTAAGCTTACAAGCAGCACGCCGGCGGGAAATAAATTTACTTTCGTTGTGCAGCATTTAGGGCTTATTTAAAAGAAAAAAAGAAGCAAAATAACACGAAAAAATTGACCAAATGCAAAAATTTTTAGGGGCAATTTAGGGGCATTTAGGGGCAATTTAGGGGCAATTTAGGGGCAAAAATATTGCATTTAATTTCATATGTGATACAATATGAAGTGCCTAGAAACGGCTTAAAACCTAGCTTTTTTCAATTATATTCATAGTTGGGAAAAATTTAGAAAGTGCCGGCAGCGGGACTTGAACCCGCACGATGTTGCCACCAACAGATTTTGAGTCTGCCTCGTCTGCCAATTCCGACATGCCGGCGTCTGTGAACCTTTGTAATAGTAACACATGGCTACAACAGTGTCAATGATTATTTCCTGAAATGAGGTGCGAAACAATGATGAAACGTAGTGTAAAACAACAACTGAATGCAAAGCTGAATGAGATGAATATGAATCTTGCAAACAATTATAAGGATCTGGCACATGATGCCTTAAAGGAGCTGGATCAGATGGTGGAAGATCTGAAACAATCCGGAGATCTAAAGGAAAAGGATTACCAGAAAATGCGCCAGATGGTTGACGGATATAAGGTAAAGCTTTCCGATTATCATCATTAAAGGCTGATCAGCTCATTTTAATTATTTCTTTTTTTAGTTTCTTTATAATCTTTTTTTCAAGACGGGAGATATAAGACTGGCTGATTCCTAACAGGTCAGCCACTTCTTTCTGGGTGCGTTCTACACCGTTAATCGTGTTGATCCCGTACCGCAATTCAATAATGGTACGTTCCCGTTCTGTCAGGTGAGAGACTGCTGCCGTTAACAGGGAATGATCCATTTCTGTTTCCATATTCTTGTAAACCGTATCTTCCTCGGTTCCAAGAATGTCAGATAATAATAATTCATTTCCATCCCAGTCAACATTCAATGGTTCATCAATCGAAATCTCCATGCGGAGTTTGCTGTTCCTGCGGAGATACATAAGGATTTCATTTTCGATGCATCTAGATGCATAGGTTGCCAGCTTGATGTTTTTGTCGCATTTAAAGGTATTGATTGCTTTGATCAGTCCAATCGTACCGATTGAGATCAAATCTTCTACGCCAATTCCGGTGTTGTCAAATTTCTTTGCAATATAAACAACCAGACGAAGATTCCGTTCAATCAGTATTTTTTTAATCTCCTGATCGTCGCCGTTCCCAAGTCCGGCTACCATGGCACTTTCTTCATATGGTTCTAATGGGGCAGGAAGAATATCACACCCGCCTATGTAATGGACATCTCTGGAGGATGAAGGAAATAAGGTCATAATATTGGATACCATTGAAAATTTAAAATCTCGATTTGCGAATGTGTTTATCATAGTTTCTTACCTTTCTCATATATACTGAATTTAATAAAATACATTTCTTCATATGACTGATCTGTAACGTATGTCTGCTGATCCCGATCAGTGGCCGGTTGCGGATTATATGATTATTAATAAAGAAAAAGTCACAGTCAAATGCCAGCATCAGATCCGATTCCGAACTGATCGTTCGGTAGGGAATCAGGTGGATGCCCTCCGGCATATAGATGGAGGACTTTCGATCAAATGGCTGGATCCCATTTGTATAATCGTATACAAGCGCATGAAGCTGCAGGGGCAACAGGTCATACATGATTTCCGGTGAGGCGATGACCACATGTTTGCCGGTTGAAATATCTTTCAGCGTATTGCCGGTATCCAGATAGCCGGTTGCCTGTACAACATTCTGTTTTCTGCCAATAAACAAATTGGAAAAATAATTCATATGTTTTTCTTTCAATTGATTTGCAAATGCAATTATATATAGATGCGGTGAAATAATACGTCGGATTAAGGAATTTGAAACCAAGGAATACCGACGTAATATGACAAATGTGGATAAACAGGGGATAAAATCCCTGTTTTTTAGACTGAAAATCCTATTTTTGTGTATAAATCTGTTGATAATGTGGAAAAGTTCCAACTTTACTTACATTTTTCGATATTTTCAAACAATTAACAACATTTGATGAAATCATAAGAATATTCTAAATATCAATAAAAAATCATATGATTAAGAGATAAAAATAATACACAAAAAGCGGGATAGTAAGGGAAAATGGAAAATAATATTGATACGCAATTGGAACTTGCACTGGAGACTATGCAGTCATATGAGGACAGCGAATCGGAGCTGTATGTTGGATACAATGCAAAAGATCGGAGCTGGCAGCTTCTGATCCGTTATAATGATGATATTACAGATTTGGTGGATCGATATCTGACACGGATCTATTATCTGCTGGCTGGATATGCAATTATAGAAATAAAGGAAGTGTATATCAATGCATTTGCAGCAGATCCCAGAATCCTGTATGTGGATAAATCAAAGAGTGTAGATCAGCAGGTATCCTATGCGCAGTATGCCTCCTGCCTGTCCGGAACCTTCATTAATAACTACGGACTGGATGGAAGCGGAACCCTTCTTGCAGTTATAGATTCTGGTATTGATTACCGGCATAATGAATTTATCCGTGACGGAAAAAGCAGGATTCTGGAATTATGGGATCAGCAGGCAGAATATCAGAAGAAATATGTGAATCCATACGAACTTGGACGCATTTATACAAATGAAGAACTGAATGCAATACTAGATGGAAACTACACAGAAAGTCTTCCGTCAGAGGATCGCTCCGGTCATGGTACGCAGGTGACTGCCATAGCAGCAGGAACCAATATCGGTGTAGCTCCACAGACGGAGCTTCTGATCATTAAAGTAGGAAGTGATACGGCATCCAGACTTCCGACTACACTGGGAATGATCCTTGGAATTGATTATGCACTGCGAAAGGGAATAGAACGTAATCAACCGATATCTGTAAATCTTAGTTATGGTAATAATTATGGTTCTCATAAGGGTGATTCGTTGATGGAAAATTATATCAATGACGTTTCAAGGCTTGCGGTGTGTTCCATATCTACCGGAACCGGAAATGATGCGATTAACCGGAGACATCAGCGGGTAATCCTTGGAAATACTTCCTACCGTATGATCGATCTGTTGGTCAGTGATTATGTGACATCCTTTAATCTGCAATTATGGAAAAATTATAACGACCGGTTTGATGTTATGATCATTACACCAAATGGTGATATCGTTCTGACTTTGAGTGAATCGCAGAATATTGGAACCGGAACTTATCGGAATACATTTGTCAAAGGAATCTATGGAACGCCGAATCCATATAACCGGAATCAGGAGATATTTATCTCATTTCAGGGGCGGGATAATTATATTGATAAAGGACAATGGAAGGTTTTGATCCATCCGAAGCAGATTGTCAGTGGGGTAGTGGATGCTTATCTGCCAATCCGTGCAAGTTTGACCGGAAATGTTGAGTTCTTAAATCCAACAGAATTTGGAACATTAACGATTCCTTCTACGGCGGAAGGACTGATCACAGTAGCGGCCTATGATCAGAATGTCGATGATTTTGCATATTTTTCCGGACGGGGTTATACAGCAAATGATCAGATTAAACCGGATCTTGCTGCACCCGGTGTGGATATTTATACTGCATATCCGGGAAATGATTATTCCTTTGCGTCGGGAACATCTATGGCGGTACCATTTGTATCCGGTTCTGCATGTCTGCTGATGCAATGGGGAATTGTGAATGAAAATGACCCATTTCTATATGGAGAAAAACTGAAAGCTTCGTTGATCCGGGGAGCGAAAAGGATAAAATCAGCGAGAACGTATCCAAATATCTATGTCGGTTGGGGAACTTTATGTGTAGAAAATTCTATCCGATAGAAAAAAGAGCCAGTCACTAGAAGATCTAGTGATTGGCTCCACTTAATACATGATCTTTAATTGCTTTAAAACTTTCTTTACTGATTACATGCTCGATCTTGCATGCATCGGCAGATGCGATATCGGGATCAACACCAAGCTGTATAAGCCAGGCGGAGAGAAACTCATGTCGTTCATATATCATCTCAGC
>ERZ773110.568-NODE-568-length-36693-cov-28.608740_pt1 | contig 36693 bp, 30 predicted proteins | sample MGYA00580568_ERZ773110 | MGnify/ENA primary metagenome ERZ773110 (study PRJEB29015, sample SAMEA2737870) | human gut metagenome | biome: human gut; feature: human-associated habitat; material: faeces | place: China | collected 2012 ... | reverse complement strand
GCACCATGCCGCCGGAGGGGCGGCGCTTGCCGTCCAGCACCTGCATCAGGGTGGATTTGCCCGCACCGTTGGGGCCGGCAATGATAAGCCGCTGCCCGCGGCAGACCGTATAGGTAAAGGGTTCCAGCAGGGTACGCTCCCCGATCTTGATGCTGAGATTTTTCAGCATCACCAGCTCATTCCACGGTTCTACGTCATATTCAAAGCGGAACTTCAGCTGGTTGGTCTCGTCCTTGGGCGCCTCGGTGATCTCCAGCTTTTCCAGCTGCTTGCGGCGGCTCTGTGCCATTTTGGTGGTGGAGGCGCGCACAAGGTTGCGGTCCACATAGTCCTGCAGCTTTTCAGCCAGTGCCACGTCGGCATCGTGCTGCTTCTGGCGCAGGACATCGGCGGCTTCCTTCTGGGGCAGATAGGCCGAGAAGTTGCCCTTGTAGGTGGTCATGGTCTGGAAGGACACCTCCCAGATCTTTGTACAGACATTATCGAGGAAATAGCGGTCGTGGCTGACCACCAGCACCGCACCGGAGTAGCCCTTGAGGTAATTTTCCAGCCATTCCATGGTGGCAAAGTCCAAGTGGTTGGTGGGCTCGTCCAGAATGAGGACATCGGGCTTTTCCAGCAGCAGCTTTGCCAAGCGCAGCCGCGTCAGCTCACCGCCGGAGAGCACTGCAATGTTCTTTTGCCATGTATCCTGTGCAAAACCCATGCCGGACAGCACCTTTTTGATGTTCACGTCCATGTTGTAGCCGTCGGCGGCGTCCACAATATTTTGCAGGGCATCGTGCTGTGCCAGCAGGTCGGCGTTATCGGGCTGGGCAGCCATGCGGCGTTCCAAAATCTGCATCTGCGCCATGGCATCCAGCACCGGGGCAAAAGTGGCGCGCATCTCGCCGTAGATATCCAGCGTGGCGTCCAGCTTTGCGTTCTGCTCCAGATAGCCCAGTGTTACCCCGTGGGTCACGCTGAACTCGCCCTCGTAGTCCTGATATTCGCCGGTAAGAATCTTGAGCAGAGTGGTCTTGCCTGCACCGTTCTGTCCCACAATGCCGATGCGATCTTCCCGCTCGACACTGGCGGTCACATCGTGCAGCACCACCTTTTCGCCAAAGGTCTTACCCAGTTTTTCCAAATGTATCAGCATAATTTGTTCCGTTATCCGTTCTTTTCAGTTACACCATTGGTTTCAGCACTGGTGGCGGCGGTTCTTCAGGCCAACGTTGGCCAGTTCCTCCTGCTCCATCACCAGCGGATACAGTTCCTCCAGACTGGCGATCTCGTAGGTGGGGATCACCTTGCCGGGGTTCTCGGCGTGGTTGGGGTTATACCAGCAGGTATCCAGCCCGGCGTTGCTGCCGCCCTGAATATCGCTGGCCAAGCTGTCGCCCACCATCAGAACGTGCTCCCGATTCTCCACGCCCAGTGCGCGCAGAGCCGCATCAAAGATGCGGGCATTGGGCTTTTCGCAGCCCATTTTCTCAGAGATGAACACGTCCTCCATAAAGTTCATCACGCCGCTTTCCGCCAGACGGCGGGTCTGCACCATCTGGGCACCGTTGCTGACGATAGCCAGCGTTGCCACCTCGGAAAGCTCCCGCAGCACGTCCAAAACCTCGGCGTTCATCAAGTCCGGGTGGGTGGAGAGCTGCTCCAGATAAAAGCGGTTCATCTCCACGCCGTCACCGGCGGCATCGATGGTCTTTAAAAAGCGGCTGAACCGCTCGCCGAACAGCTTCTCGCGGCGGATCTGGCCTTTTTCCAGCTGCCGCCACAGTTCCTCGTTGATGGTGCGGTAGGTCTGCACGGTCTCGGCGTCCGGCTCGATGCCGTAGTTCACCAGCGTTTCGGTCAGCGCCTTGTTTTCCGCTGCGTCAAAGTTGAGCAGCGTATTGTCTGCATCGAACAGGATGCAATAATATTTTGCCATAGTATCTCACTTTCTTTTCAGCATTTCCCACTTTGGTGTATCAACAGGGAGAAGCCAGCCCCACCCCCGGCAGAGCTGGCTTCTCGTTATTCAGAAACGATCTCATACGCAGACAGGTCTGTTTGTGCCGGGGTGTTGTCCGGACACATTGTTTTACCCTCGCAGGGCGTCAGACCACATTTCTGCATTTCTTCCTCCAGTGCGCTGTTATCCACGTTTTCCCAGTCGGTATCGTAGTAATCCACGCTGCCGTCGGTCACGTCATACTCGCCGGGCAGGGCGGGCGTGCGCATCGCTTCCCAGTACATAAGGCTCCACCTTCCTCTCCCGCCAGCCTATGCGGCGCAAGGAGGAAATGTGCCCTTAGTTGGCAGCTTCCTTGCTGGCGCTTACCTCGGTTTTGGAGGAAGCGGGCTTTTCCTCTTTAGAAGAGGCTGGTTTTTCCTCCTTGGAAGAGGAACTGCTCTGCGAAGAAGAGACGGGCTTTTCTTCCTTAGAAGATGCCGCAGAAGAGGCAGGCTTCTCCACCTTGGAGGAGCTGCCAGCGCTTTCAGAAGTACCGTTCGAGGAGGAAGAAGCGGGTTTCTCTTCCTTGGAAGAGGCCGGTTTTTCTTCCTTAGAGGAGGACGTTTCTTCCTTGGAGGATGCAGGCTTATCCTCCTTAGAGGAAGCGCTGGAACTGCTGGAACTGCTGGTGCTGCTGGTGCTGCCGGACGTTCCACCGCTGACCGTAAGTTCCAGCTTGTTGCTGGTGACGGTGCAGTCATTATAGCTGGCGGTGGCATACACCCGGAAGGTGCCGCCCACCATGGAGGGGTCTACCTCGCCCTTTACGGTGGTCTTACCGGCAGCCTGTGTTACCTCGCTGCCGTTGACATACCAGCGGATGCTGGAAGCATCCAGATACTTGCCCTTGAGGGTTGCCTTAAAGGTATAGGAATCCCCCAGCCCAGCCTTACCGCTGCTGCTGACCTGGATAGAGGCTGCTGCAAACACAGCGGTCACATCCACGTTCTGGTCAAAATTGGTATCAGTGCGGGTGCGCTTGGTCACGCCATCGCTCCACTTGACGAACACATAGCCGTCCTCCGGCACAGCGGTCACCTTAACGCTCTGGGCGGCGCTGGTCACCTTGACGGTAAGAGACTTGCCGCTCTCGTCGCCGCAGGTCAGGGAGCCGCCGCCGGTTTTGTCCACGCGATAGTCCGCCTGATACTCCGTTTTTTCCTCAACAACAGAGGAGGAGACCGTCTCCGAGCTGCTGGGTGCCTCCACCGCAGAGCTGGGGTTGGCGGTATACTCGGCACGGGTGGGGATATTATTGGTATCCGGGCGGCGATCCTCGGTCTCGTAAGCGTGGGTGCGCAGATACTTCAGCAGCACCTTCAGGCCTGCGGGCTTGAGGTGGATATCCCCGCTCTGGTAGTAATCGACATTGCCGTAGCCGTTGGCGTCCTTCAGTGCCTCGGCAGAGTTGAGGAACTTGACGCCCAGCTGCTCGCACATGGTCAGCAGCGCCATGTTGAAATCATCAATGCGGGTCTGATCCATATTGGGGTAGTTGGAGTGGTTGGACGGGACCGGCGGCACCGTGTTGACGATGATATCGGTATAGGGATAGCTGGCCTGAATGGCCTGTACCAGCGCGGTGTAGTTGCTGATAAAGTCCTCGGTATTCATGCCGTTGTCGTTGGTGCCCAGCATGATGACCACCCGGCGGGGCTTCATTTTTGCCACGGCCTGCGCGATGGTGTAGCGGTTATCGTCCCGCTTAAAGGTAACGATGCCCTCGTTCAGGGCGGCACTGGTGCCAATGCCTTCCTTGGCGCAGAACTGCTGCAACGAGATCAGACCGTTGGCGTACAAACGCACCGTGTTGGAATCGCCGATAAAAAGGGTCTGCTCCTGATAGGCGTCACCAGCATCAGCAGTCCCGGTGAGCAGTGCGCTGGAAGTCTCGTTGATCTGGTAGTGGTCGGAGATATCCTCCTCCCCTTCCGGAGCGGGCGCAGGGGTAATAATGGAAGAATCCCCCGGCTGCTCCGTCGGGCTCTTGCCCCGCTTGAGCATGGTAAGGGTGATGCCGATGGTCAGCAGCGCCGCCAGTGCGCACACGATGCACACCAGCACCGCCTGCTTCTGCATCGGGGTCAGCGCCTTGTTCTCCTGTTGATTATTGCTTCTCATATTCTATCCATTCTCCTTCCGAAGGAATGAAACTTCCTGTCATACCCGGGCTGCCAGCAGCCGGTCGGTAAGGTCGGCGCAGCTTTCGGCCAGCAGCACCGGATGGAAAGCTTCCAGTTCTTCCCGACTGCCGTAGCCGTACAGCACACCGGCAGCATCCAGACCACAGTCGGCAGCGCCCCGCATATCATCGTTGCGGTCACCCACCATCAGCACCCGCTTGCCCAGCAAAGCAGGCTGACCGAGCACATAACGCACGACCTCGGTCTTGGTGTCCCGGCTCTCGTCCATAGAGGCACCGCCGATAAAATCAAAATACTGCGCCAGCCCCTGTTCTTCCAGAATGGGGGTGACCACCTTGGTGGGCTTGGAGGTGGCGGTGCACAAAATAAAACCAGCCTGCTTCAGGGTTTGCAGCATCTGCGGAACACCCGGGAACACGGCACACTCGTGGCTGCCCTTCACCGCGTAGCTCGTGCGGTAAAGGTCGGTGGCCTTTTCGATCAGCGCCGGGTCGGTGAAGTGCTCACCGAAGCTTTTGCGCAGCGGCGGGCCCAGATACCGGCGCAGGTTTACGCCGGATACATCCACACCCATGGTGCAGAAAACCTCTTGCAATGTATGAATGATACCGGGGGCCGAATCGATCAGCGTCCCGTCCACATCAAATAGGATCGCATCATAATGCAGCAATATTTTATTCCTCGCTTTCATGGTGATACATCCAATAGTATAGCACAGATTTGATACATCAGCAATTCCAACAAAAGATTTTTCTGTCTCTTATGCAGGATTTTCATAAAAAGGGAGGCTGCTGCACCCTGTTTTGTGCAGCAGCCTCCCTTGCGGCAGAACGATTCAGAGCAATGTCGGGCAGCCTGCGGGCTGCCCGGCATTGCATTTTCATGGGTTAGATTGCAGTAAAAATCGTCCCGCACAAAAAACATTACTGCGCAGGTGATGGGCAGCCGCTGTCCCCCGGGACATAGAGGTTGTTGGAAACGAACTCCAGCTTATCCTTGAGCACCAGTTCAAGGTTTGCGACGGCGTGCACCATATTGGTGGCGGAGTCGTTCACCTCCAGCAGCTTGCAAAGATCCAGGCCATCCAGATCCATGGCCTTCTGCATCTTCCGGCTTTCGGCACACAAAATGTGGCTGAGCGCCGTTTCCTGCAAGGCAATGCTTTCCATCAGGTCCACAACGGCTTGATCCAAGCTGACCTTGGGCATCTCCGGGCACTGAGAACGGGCGCATGGTGTATCGATCATCATAGGGCAAAACCTTCCTTTCCGGTCGTGTGCCCTATCCTATGCTGCGGCGGGTGCGGCTGTTACTGCTTTTCAGCCTGCGCGCGCACCTTCTCAATGGTATCGCGGTAGCCGCCGGAGCCGTACTGGATGCAGCGGTTGATGCGGCTGATGGTGGCGGTACTGATCTCCACCGCCTTGACGATCTGCTCATAGGTGGCACCGTCCAGCAGCAGCTTTGCGGCCTGCAGGCGCTGCGCCATATCCGAGATTTCCTTCACGGTGCACAGATCCTCAAAAAAGGCGTAGCACTCTTCCCGGCTCTCCAGACTGAGGATGGCATCAAAGAGCGCATCCGTCGTCTCATTTCTTCTGGAATTTTTTTCAGCCATTGTTTTTCTCCTTATTATAACAGCGGCGGCAGCAGGCAAAGCAGACAGTGCTGTCGCACGGAATATTCTGCACGCTATTACTTTAGCACTTCAAAGTGTGAAAGTCAAGACCTGTGGGTGAATGGCTTTCACTTAAGAGCGTATTCAGTTTTATTCTCTTCACACATGAAAGAAAATCATCTAAAAATTATTCCCAGAAAATGGCTTGAATTGGCGTATCCTCTGAACTTGTTACAGAAATATTGACAATTGATGAAAACGGGAATAAAGTAGGACACAATCATTCAGCAAATGCAAGGAACAGGACATGATCTTCTGCATCACCCTCTTTCAGCGAGCCGCTCCTCGGATGAAAAAGCGGCAGTCAGGAGCAGAGGACCCTCGCCTGCGAGCAGCCTGTGTGAACCGGGTTTTGTGCCCCCAAGTAGCATGGTGCCGTCCAGCCCACGTTATCGGGCAGCATGGTCAGTATACCATGCGTGGGAGAGTGGCTGTTTTAACACAGCAAGCGAAGTGGTACCGCGGAGTATTGCTCCTGCCCTGGCAGGCGGGAGCAGAAGCCTTCGTCTTCGGAGTGTGGCCGGAAAGCCCGGTCATGTGCTGAGGACGAAGGTTTTTTACGCTCCGGGGCAATGCTTTGCCGGACGGCAGCCTATCGTTCCGAACCTGTTGCGGAGTGAAAAAAGGAAAGAGGTAGAAAACTATGAATACGCTGGTCATCGTATTGATCGCAGCGGTGTGCCTGTTTGGCGCTTATGTGCTTTACGGCCGCTGGCTGGCTAACAAATGGGGCATCGACCCCGCAGCCAAGACTCCGGCTGTCGTCCACGAGGATGGCCGGGACTATGTGCCCACCAATGGCTGGACGGTGTTTGCCCACCAGTTCAGCTCCATCGCTGGTGCAGGCCCTGTCACCGGTGCCATTCAGGCCGCAGCCTTCGGCTGGCTGCCGGTGCTGTTGTGGGTGCTGCTGGGCGGCATCTTCTTCGGCGCTGTTACCGACTTTGGCGCTCTGTATGCTTCCGTTAAGAACGACGGCAAGAGCATGGGTATGCTGATCGAAAAGTACATCGGCAAGACCGGCCGCAAGCTGTTCCTGCTGTTCTGCTGGCTGTTCTGCGGCATCGTGATTGCCGCTTTTGCGGACATGGTTGCCGGCACCTTCAATGCCTTCGGCGCAGACGGCGCAATGGTTGAGGCTGCCAAGACCAACGGCGCTGCCGGCATGGTGTCCATCATGTTCATGGTGTTCGCCGTTATCTTTGGCCTGCTGCAGAAAAAGTTCAGCTTCTCCGGCTGGAAGGAAAGCGTTATCAGCATCGTGTTCATCGTGCTGTCCTTTGTCATCGGCGCAAACCTGCCCCTGATCCTGGGCAAGGCCGCTTGGAGCTACATCACCTTTGTGTACATCTTCTTTGCTGCTGTGCTGCCCATGTGGCTGCTCAAGCAGCCCCGTGACCACATGACCACCTTTATGTTCGTGGCCATGATTGTGGGTGCTGTGGTTGGCCTGCTGGTGGCACACCCCACCATGAATCTGCCTGTGTTCACCGGCTTTACCAACGAAAAGCTGGGCACCATGTTCCCCATCCTGTTCGTCACCGTGGCCTGCGGTGCAGTTTCCGGTTTCCACAGCCTTGTTTCCTCCGGTACTTCCTCCAAGACCGTTGAGAACGAGAAGGATATGCTGAAGGTCGGCTACGGTGCCATGATTCTTGAAAGCCTGTTGGCTGTTCTGGCTCTGTGCGTTGCCGGTGCTGCCGCAGCTGCCGACGGTACTCCTGCTGCCGGTACTCCGTTCCAGATCTTCAGCCGCGGCGTTGCCGGTTTCTTTGAGATGTTCGGTGTGCCCGCCTACGCTGCTACCGTGTTCATGACCATGTGCGTTTCCGCACTGGCACTGACCAGTCTGGATGCCGTGGCCCGTATTGGCCGCATGAGCTTCCAGGAGCTGTTCAGCGTGGACGACATGGAGCACGCCGAGGGCTGGCGCAAGCTGTTCTGCAATGTGTACTTCTCCACCTTCATCACGCTGGTGTTTGGCTTTATCCTGACCAAGATCGGCTACGCCAACATCTGGCCTCTGTTCGGTTCTGCCAACCAGCTGCTGAGCGCACTGGTGCTGGCTACCCTGTGCGTGTTCCTGAAGGTGACCGGCCGCAGCAACAAGATGCTGTTCCCCCCGCTGGTCATCATGCTGTGCGTTACCTTTACCGCATTGGTGCAGCGCCTGATTGCTATGGTCAAGGCCATCAGCACCGCCGCTTCTGTTACCATCCCTGCCGGTGAGACCACTTGGAGCGCTGTGTTCATCGCAAACGGCCTGCAGCTGATCCTTGCCGTGCTGCTGATCGTGCTGGGCCTGAACATCGTGTTCCACTCCTTCTCCGCTTACAAGAAGGCTGAGCACAACAGCGAAGCAAACGTCTGATTCTGCCATTCACAATCCTGTTTTCAATAAACAAAACGCCGCTGACGATGCACAAAGCCGTCAGCGGCGTTTTGTTGTGGAAGCGTATTTTATATGTAAGCCCGGAAAATCCGCGGATTTTCCGGGCTTACATTTTCACAGACTGAGGAAAAGAGAAACTGCTTATTATAAATGACAGCTTTCCCAGCCTTGCAGAGCGGCCAGCTGGGTCTCGGTGTGGAACCAGTGCTCCCCGCCCTCCAGAATGGTCAGGTGCGCCCCGGTCTGCTGCCGGAACCGCTCCATAGCGGTGTGCCCGGTAAGGGGATCTGTATCAGCATAGAGCACCTGTGTGGGTACTTTCCAGTGCAGCGGGTGCTCCCGCACCCAGCACAGATACGGCCACGAAAGCGTCTCCCCAAAGTCTGTGGGGATCTCCCCTGCCGCGTGCAGCTGCTCCTCCGTTACCCCTGCCTGCTGCATCAGGGCAAGGATCAGCTTTTCCATATCCACCATCGGGGACACCAGCAGCGCCTTCTCCGGCGTTTGCGTCTGCAACGCCTGCATAGCAAACCACGCCCCGATGCTGACCCCATACACCCGGATATGCTTCCATACCGGATGCATCCGGGCGTAAACCGCCTGCAGCTCCCGGGTGACCACCCACGGCACCAGCTTTTCCGGGCTGTTTTTCCGGGTGCCGTGCTCCGGCAGATCGACAGCCAGTACCTGCCAGCCTGCCAGGCAAGCTGTGCGGGCAAAGCGGGCAGCCTCGGCTGCGCTGCCGTTTTTGCCGTGGACGTAGAGATAGACCCGGCGGCTGCGCTTGCCGTACAGGACAGCCGGGATGCCTGCGATCTCAAGCTTGATTTTTTCCATAACGGCTCCCTCCTGTTTTGGGGCGCATTGCGCCCTGTTTTCCCTATGATAGCACAAGCAACAGCCAAACACAAACAGAAAAAAACTAATGCTAACACGATTTTGAATGTCCTCCGCTGCCGCTCTGGCCATTGTTCAAGGAAAGTATATTTTAATATTTGAGGTTCTGAAACGCCTGCGGGCGTTTCAGAACCTCTTTTCACAGAAGGGGTCGTAACTGGAAACGGCTGCTGTTACCTCTTACGTCCTCTCCCGTGAAAATGGGATAACGGAGCGTCCGCAGACGCTTCGTTATCCCGAAATAATAAATCATAATTCCGCTGAATATGGCCAAAGCGCAGCGGGGGCCATTTGAAATCGTTCTGCACAAAAAGAGCCACCGCACAAGGCTGTGCGATGGCTCTTGAGATAGTGCTTCAGGTTTTGCTTAGCCGAAGATGTTGATCAGGATACCAGCAGCAACGGCAGAACCGATAACGCCGGCCACGTTGGGGCCCATGGCGTGCATCAGCAGGAAGTTGGAGGGGTTCTCACTCTGGCCGACCTTCTGGGAGACACGAGCGGCCATAGGCACGGCGGAAACGCCGGCGGAACCGATCAGGGGGTTCACCTGACCGCCGGTCAGCTTGTACATAACCTTGCCGCACAGCACACCGGCTGCGGTGCCGAAGGAGAAGGCGATCAGACCCAGCACGATGATGAACAGGGTGCGGGTGTTCAGGAAGGTGTTTGCACTGGTGGTGCAGCCAACAGACAGAGCCAGGAAGATGGTGATGATGTTCATCAGCTCATTACCGGCGGTCTTCTGGATACGATCCACAACGCCGCACTCCTTCATCAGGTTGCCCAGCATCAGCATACCGACCAGAACGGCGGCATCCGGCACGATGAGGGAAACAATGATAGCGACCATGATGGGGAAGATGATCCTCTCGGTCTTGGAGACGGTGCGCAGCTGCTTCATGACCACAGAGCGCTCCTTGGAGGTGGTCATTGCCTTCATGATGGGCGGCTGGATAACGGGCACCAGTGCCATGTAGCTGTACGCTGCCACAGCGATGCTGCCCAGCAGCTCAGGTGCCAGACGGGAGGTAACGAAGATAGCGGTCGGGCCGTCGGCACCGCCGATGATGGAGATGGCAGCGGACTGCTTCTGGGTGAAGTCCACCAGACCGGTAGCGGCCAGCAGACGGGCGCCCATGTAAGTACCAAAGATACCGAACTGTGCGGCAGCGCCCAGCAGCAGGCTCTTGGGGTTGGAGATCAGGGGTGCAAAGTCGGTCATGGTGCCGATACCGAGGAAGATCAGCGGCGGGTAGATGCCCAGCTTAACACCCATGTAGAGCATATCGGCCAGACCGCCGTTGTTCAGGATCTCGACCCACATGGGGTGCTCCAGACCGTCACCAACGAAGTACTGCATGTGGATGATGCCGCTGCCGGGGAGGTTGGCAAGGATCATGCCAAAGGCCATGGGCAGCAGGATCAGGGGTTCGAATTCCTTGACGATGGCGAGGTACAGCAGAAAGCAGCCCACGCAGATCATCACGGCGTACAGCCAGCCGCCGGGCTGGCCAAACTGTGCAAAGCCGGAACTTTGGAAAATACCGACCAGAGTATCAATAAACTGTGTCATGCTCTTCCTCCTGTGTTAAAACGGAGCCGTGGTGTCGTTCACGCCGGCCTTGCCCCAGCCGTTTTTGCCACGACGCACTGCCTTAAGGGTGTACTTGCCGTTGCCCATTGCATGGATAGCAGCCATAATGGCGGCCACCACATCACCGGGGATGCCCTCCTCTACCTGAGGAGCAGGCGCAGCCTGCTGTACCGGAGCGGCAGCGGGCTTTGCGGCAGGTGCCTGTGCAGCAGTCTTGGCGGCCTTCTTCTTGGCATTCATCGAGTCGAAGATCTTGCCCTCCAGCGTGATGATAGCCATCAGCAGCACGAGGATCAGGAACACCAGCACGATACCAGTAATGGTAACGACCACATCGAAACCTAAGTCCATGGTTTTTCCTCCTGTTTGTTGGATACTGCAAGCGATACAACATCGTTAGCAGAAAATCAATTTGGGTATAGTATACCGTATTTTGCCATTCATTTCAACAAAAATTAACAAATTTTATTTTTGCTGCTTTGTGATATGACATGGACAAAACGAACCAATCTTAGCGGCGGCCGATGCGCGGAGTGGCATCCGTAAAGCCGGTTTCCAGCTTATCACCGATGGAAAGGCTCTGTGCCGTGCCCAGTGCAACGCAGTTTACAGGGTCTGGCGAGACGGTGACCTCCACCTTCAGTTCCTGGCTCAGATATTCGGTCAGGCCGTGCAGCTGAGCACCGCCGCCGGTCAGCATAACGCCGTTGCGGTAGATATCGCCTGCCAGCTCCGGCGGAGTCTTTTCCAGCACCTGATGGGCTGCGGTGCCGATCTGCTCGCTGAGCATCATCACCGGCTCGTACAGATCATCGGTGGAAACGGTCACGCGCACCGGCAGACCGGTAAGCAGGCTGCGGCCCTTGATCTCCATGCTCTCGTGGAAATCGGTCTTTTGGGGGCAGCAGGCAACGTGCTTTTTCAGTTCCTCGGCGGTGCGCTGGCCGATGGCGATGCTGTATTTGTTGCGGACGTGCTTGAGAATCTCCTCATCATAGTGGTTACCGGCCACGCGCACACTGGTGGCCTTGACCTTGCCGCCAAGGCTCAGCACGGCGATATCCGTGGTGCCGCCGCCGATATCAATGATCATACGGCCGTCCGGCAGGGTGATGTCGATGCCGGAGCCGAGAGCAGCGGCAATGGGCTCATCGATCAGGTACACCTGACGGGCACCGGCTGCCACCACAGCCTCCACCACGGCATCGCTCTCAATGCCGGTAATGGCGGCGGGCACGCACACTGCCACCCGGGGCTTGACCATGTGGGAGCTGTACACCTGCTTAACAAAGCGGCAGATCAGCTCCCGGGTCATGGTGTGGTCACTGATGACGCCATCCTTCAGCGGGAAGATGGCGGAGATATAGTTGGGCGTGCGTCCCACCATGGCCAGTGCTTTATCGCCGGCTTCCAACACGGTGTTCTTGCGGGTATCCATTGCCACAACGCTGGGCTGGTTGAGCACTACGCCCTTGCCCTCCTGCGCGATGATGATGGTAGTAGTACCAAGGTCGATGCCGATATCATTCTGTGCCATAATTGCCTGAATCCTTTCTCTGCGTTCCTCTATCATGTATGTAACGCCCGCAGCGGCGGGCAAAAAACAAAGACTGCTTTAGTATAACATAGTTGCGGCAAAAAGTATACAAGCTTTGCCGCTGTTCTGCACGGTTTTATCAGGGGCTTTCCCCTTCTGTGCTGAGCTGCTCCGACGGCTGTCCGGCCTGCAGCAGAGCGCACAGGCCGCTGTAACGCAGATTCTGCCGGATGTTGCTCATCATGCTGTTCACCACATCCCTGCGGCCCGCCACAACGCACAGCCTGCGCGCGCGGGTGACACCGGTATAAAACAGGTTGCGGTAGCACAGCCTTGGCGGCACCTGTGCCACCGGCAGGATCACCGCCGGGAACTCGCTGCCCTGACTTTTGTGCACCGTGATGGCGTAGGCGATCTCCAGCTCGTTCAGGTTTTCCGCCGGGTAGAGCAGGCGGCGGTCATCCATCCGCACCACCATGGAGCGGTCACGCATGTTGATGGATTCCACAATGCCGATATCACCGTTATAGGCTCCCACGCCCTGCTCCCCCCCAATGCGGTTCCAGACGATCTCGTAGTTGTTCCGCACCTGCATCACCTTATCGCCCACCCGGAACACCCGGGAGGCGCTCTGGAGCTGGGGTTTGCCCTTTTGCTCCGGGTTGAGCAGGTTCTGCAGTTCCACATTCAGCGCCTGGGTGCCGGTGGGCCCCAGCTTGGTGGGGCAGAGCACCTGAATGTCCCGGACAGGGTCAAACCCATAGCTCCGGGGCAGACGGGTGGTGACAAGATCGCACACCAGTTTCTGCGCCGCATCGCCGTCCGATTCCAGAAAGAAGAAATCGTCTGTCTTGCCGCCCTTCTGCAGCGGCTCACTGCTGATGATATGGTGGGCGTTCTCCACAATAAGGCTGCGTCTGGCCTGCCGGAAAATCTCGTTCAGGCAGACCGTGGGCACCAGCCCGGAGCGGATGACCTCGCCCAGAATGTTGCCGGGCCCCACGCTGGGCAGCTGGTCGGCATCGCCCACCATAATAATGCGGCAGCTGTACCGCAGGGCTGCAATGAGCGCCTGAAACAGCTTCACATCCACCATACTCATCTCATCCAGAATGACCACATCGCATTTGAGCAGGTTCTTGTCATTGTGGATAAAGCTGACCACACCGCCGGAGTAGTCCACCTCCAGCAGGCGGTGGATGGTAGAGGCCTTGCGGCCGGTCAGTTCACTCAGCCGTTTGGCCGCACGGCCCGTGGGGGCACAAAGCGCCACCCGATCCGCCTGATGCTCCAGCAGCTGCAGGATGGCGTTGACCGTAGTGGTCTTACCGGTGCCGGGGCCGCCGGTCAGCACAAGGCAGTTTTCGGTCATGGCCTTGCGGATGGCTTCCCGCTGCAGGGGCGCATAGGCAAAGCCCTGGGTCAACTCCAGCACCTGAATGTTTTTATCAAGGTCCCGCACCGTCTGCTTCTCCCGCTTCGCCAGCAGGGCCAGCCGGTCGGCAATGGCCTGTTCTGCTTCCAGCAGGTCAGGCAGATAGATATACGGCACCGCCTCCAGCATCTTTACGCCAAGCTGCCCGGTCTCAATGCAGTGGTCCAGCGCGCGGGCCAGCTTTTCGGGCGGCTGCTGGATGAAGTGGGATGCCGTGTCAAGCAGCTGCGCACGGGGCAGACAGGTGTGGCCGTTGCCCGCGTTATGGCGCAGGGTACGGAGAAGCGCTGCTTCCAGCCGCTGGGTGCAGTCCCCTTCCATGTGGTAATACTGTGCAATGCTGTCGGCATGGCGGAAATCCAGCTGCAGGGGTTCCCCACAGAGCAGATAAGGGTTCTGGGAGATGGCCTGCATGGCACCGGGGCCAAAGACGCGGAATACCTCCATGGCGCGGCGGGGGCTGATCTCAAACTGGGCCAGATAGGCGATCAGCTCCCGCATTCCGAACATCCGCTTGAACTCCTGCTGGATGCGGTCGGCCTTGTCTGCCGAGATGCCGGGGATCAGGGTGAGCTGGGCGGGATCGTTGGCGATCACTTCCAGCGCCGCCGCGCCGAATTTATCGATGATCTTATTGGCCGTGCGTGCCCCGATGTAAGGCAGAGAACCGCTGGCAAGGAAGGCGTACACTGCCTCCAGATCCTTCGGCATATCGGTCTCGCATTCCTGGGCGTGGAACTGGCGGCCATAGGTGGCGTGGTTCTCATATTTACCGCGGCAGACCACGCTCTCGCCCGCATGGAGCTCGCCCACGATCCCGCACACCACGGTGACCGTGCCGCCGCCGGAAATTTCAAACACCGTGTAGCCGTTGTCCGGGTTTTCGTAGATGATATCCTCCACCGTGCCCTCGATCTGTTCCAGCTCCATGCTCCTCACCCCCCTTGTGACATAATTATTTATAGTATAATCGTTTTGGTGTTATTTGTAAAGGAATCGGGCAGGCCCTGCTCTATACAACCTCTCAGCTTTGGCGTTGCGTGAGGCTTTCCCTCTTCGCCAAGGCCTCCCCTACTAGGCAACAAAAGAGCCGCCCTTCTGCGGTTTCGCAAAAGAGCGGCTCAATTTTTACAAGTTTGCGTGCGGTCTTGCTTTTTCCTGTTTCAGCTTCCGGAACACAACGATATACGCCGGGATCAGGAAGAAGCAGGCAAAGAACCATGCCACCGGGTTTGCAATGCAGGCGGCAAAATAGCCCCACAGCGGCACGAACAGGAAACCCACCAGAGCACGGGCGATCATCTCCGCCACACCGGCAAACATGGCCAAGCTGGAATAACCCAGACCCTGAATGGTGTAGCGGTAAATGATAAGGACCGCCAGCGGGATATAGAACACGCTGTTCCAGAAGATGAAGCTCTGGGCGTTGGCCATGATCTCGGTTTGGCTGCTCTCAAGGAACAGGCCGATCAAAGCCTTATCCAGCACGCGCAGGATCAGGAAGGATGCCACACTGTACACACAGCCGATGCCCAGGGCGGTGTTCACGCCCTTGTTCACACGGTTCAGGTCGTTGGCACCCATGTTCTGGCTGGCGTAGGTGGTCATGGCCGTGCCAATGCTCTCCAGCGGGACGGACAGGAACTGTGCCGCCTTGCCGCCTGCAGTCTGCGCTGCCACGATGTCGCTGCCCAGGCCATTGACCGCACCCTGCAGCACAACGGAACCGATGGCCGTGATGCTGCACTGCAGGCCCATGGGGATGCCCATGCCGCACAGCTTGACACAGTGCTGTCTGCTCAGGCGGCTTTCTTCTTTGTTCCAGCGCAGTTCATTATAATGCTTGAGGATGTACCACAGGCTGCCCAGACCGGCTACTGCCTGGCTGAACACGGTGGCGAACGCCGCACCGAACACGCCCATCTTGAAGACGATGATACAGAGCAGATCCAGCCCGATGTTCAGAAAGCTTGCCACCAGCAGGAAGTACAGAGGCCGCTTGCTGTCACCCAGAGCGCGCATCAGGGCGCTGGTCATGTTGTACAGCAGAGTGAACGGGATGCCGATAAAGATGGTGCGGATGTAGATGTCCGCCAGATCAATGATGTTGTCCGGGGTATTGGTCCAGACCAGAATGGAACGGGTCATGGCCACCGTGACCACGGTAAGCACTGCGGCAAAAAAGACACTCAGCCAGACGGCATTGGCGGTGTAGCGGCGCATCTCCACATAGTCTTTCGCACCGAATGTCCACGAGATAGGGATGGAGAAGCCGCAGGCAATGCCATTGACAAAGCCCAGCACCAGATAGTTCAGACCGCCCACACTGCCGACCGCCGCCAGGGCTTCCACGCCCACAAAGCGGCCCACGATGATGGTATCTGCCAGATTATAGAACTGCTGGAACAGGCTGCCCAGCATCAGCGGCACCGCAAAGGCGAGGATCAGCTTGAGCGGGCTGCCCTGCGTCATATCTTTCGTCATACACACGTTCCTCCTTGGGAAAGCATCACAGACCTTATAACACGAATTTTTTCCGACAAAAACGCCCTGCCGCGCAATGGGCAGGACGTTTTTGTTCATGTGGGTATTATATCAGGTTGTGATGAATTTTCAAGAGGCTTTTTCAAATTTCTCAGTGCTTCCCGGCCAGATGCTTCAGCAGCTGGAACAAAACGCTCCAGAAACCCGTTCCGGCATTGCCCGAAGGCGGGGTCTCCTCATCCGGAATGCTCAGCGGCGGGTCATTCTGAATAATGTGCGAGGAACTGTCTGGTACGCTCCTCCCGGGGGTGGTCGATGAGCTGTTTGGCCGGGCCTTCTTCCACGACCACGCCGCCATCCATGAACAGGATGCGGTCGGCCACATCGCGGGCAAAGTGCATCTCATGGGTGACAATGATCATCGTGGTCTTGCGGTCAGCAAGATCACGCAAGACCTTCAACACCTCGCCGGTCAGCTCCGGGTCAAGGGCGCTGGTGGGCTCATCAAAGCAGAGGATATCCGGGTGAAGCGCCAGCGCGCGGGCAATGGCCACGCGCTGCTGCTGGCCGCCGGAGAGCTGATGCGGGTAGTGGCCGGCCCGCTCCGAAAGGCCCATCTGCGCCAGCAGTTCTCTCGCCTGCTGTTCCAGCTCCGCGTGGATGGCCTTTTTGTTTGCCTGATATTCCGGACGTTCCTTTGCCAGCAGTTCTCCTGCCAGCATCACGTTCTGTAAGGCCGTGTACTGCGGGAACAGGTTGAAATTCTGGAACACCAGACCAAAATGGAGCCGCTTTTTGCGGATCTCACTTTCCTTCTGGGTGGCAGGGTCGGCGGCATCCCACATGGTCTCGCCGTTCACCTTGATCACACCCGTGTCAGGCCGTTCCAGAAAGTTCAGGCAGCGCAGCAGCGTCGTTTTGCCGGAACCGGACGAGCCGATGATCGCCAGCGCTTCCCCCTGCTCCAGATCCAGGGAGATATCTTTCAGCACATGGGTCTCGCCAAAATTTTTTCCGATACCGGAAGCTTCGAGCAACGCCATAATCTATCTGCCTCCTTAGCAGCGGAAATAATCGAGCTTTTTTTCAGCCCAGTTGAACAGGATGGTCAGTGCGCCCACAAACACCAGGAAGAAGAGCGCGGTGGAGAACAGCGGCCAGATCAGGCCCTTTGCGCTGTACTCCTTGGCCATCATAATGATCTCCTTGTTGGCAATGGTGTTTGCCAGCGAGGTATCCTTGACCAGCGTGATGATCTCGTTGCCCATGGGGGGCAGGATGCGTTTGACGACCTGAAGCAGAGTCACTTTGAAAAAGATCTGTGTTTTGGTCATGCCAAGCACCTGCCCAGCCTCAGTCTGCCCCTTGGGCACTGCTTCAATGCCGCCGCGGTAGATCTCAGAAAAATAGCAGGCATAGTTGATGGCAAAGGCCACCACCGCCGCCACCATCCGTCCGCCGGAGCCGGAGGGCCAGGGGTTGTTCATGCCCAGCAGGCCGGGGCCCAGATAAATCACAATGATCTGCAGCATCAGCGGGGTGCCGCGGATGATCCAGACAAAGGTCTTGACCAGCCCGGCCAGCGGCTTGCAGCGGCTCATGGAGCCAAACGAGACCACCAGCCCCAGCGGCAGTGCAAACAGCAGTGTCAGGGCAAAGAGCTCACAATTGAGCAGGAACGCGCCGGACAGGCGCATAAGAATCACAGACACAAAAACACACCTTTTTTATTCAGAATCCATATTCCCCTTCCATCACAGCCGGTGAAAGTTCCCCCTGCTTGGGAGCCTTTCACACATCGGCAACAAAAAGCCTCCCTCACCGAGGGAGGTTGCATCGCATAGCGATGACGAAAGGAGTTTTACAACATACTCAGTCGGCCAGCGCCAGATCGTACTGATCGGCCAGTGCCTGCATGGTACCATCGGCCTTCAGTGCATCAAAGGCCTCGTCCACAGCGGCGGCAGCATCACTGCCCTTGCGGAACGCCACACCGTACTCCTCAGCGTTCAGCTCGTCCACGATCTTCAGGTCGGCATAGTCAGTGCCCTCACCGATCATGGCGTTGGCCAGGGTCAGGTCAAGTACAGCGGCATCGGCAGTGCCTGCTGCAACTTCCATCAGGCAGTCGGTCTGAACGCTCTTGGAAACGTAATCAGCCTGTGCCAGGTTCTCGTCCCCCTCAATGGCGGCCTCACCGGCGGAACCCGCCTCGGCAACCACAGTCTTACCCACCAGGTCAGCGGTAGAGGTATAATCGGTGCCATCTTTCACAACGACCACCTGTGCATTCTTTGCATAAGCCTTGGTGGTAGCGGTGTTCTGCATGATGTCATCGGTCAGGGTCATACCGTTCCAGATGCAGTCGATGCTCTTGGCATCCAGCTCCACGACCTTGGTATCCCAGTTGATCTCCACAAACTCCGGTTCCACGCCCAGCTTTTCGCAGACAGCAGTGGCCAGCTCGGTATCAAAACCCGTGAAGTTGCCATCCGCATCGGTGTAGTTCATGGGCTCGTAAACGGTGTAGCCGATGACCAGCTTTCCCTTGCCCTTGATGTAATCCAGGTCGCTGCCTGCGGTCTGGGAAACGGCAGCACTGCCGGAAGCAGAAGCAGATGCGGCAGTGGAAGTGGAAGCGGCACCGCCGCAGGCGGCAAGGCTCAGTGCCATGGCACCGGCCAGGAATGCAGATACAAGACGTTTCATATACGGTTCCTCCCTCAGTGGCAAGCAGCTTTGTTTTATTGCTTTATCATGCTAAATTGCTAAACTGTGGTTATAGAATAGCGCGTTTTCTGCCGTTTGGCAAGGGGGAAAACTGATTTTTCGCAGTTTGCTCAAATCTTTACTGCTTTACCACGGCAAAGCGGTCATTTTGACAAAACAAAAACGCCGCGTCGGCAGCTACCAAACGCGGCGAGAGGTTTTTCTCTGAAAACGCAGCGAAATGCCACCGCCCCCCTATCCGGGAGAGCCGGTGCGCGATTGCGAGACCGAAAAGAGCTTCCTCCTCAGCTCAGGGCATCCAGCGCCGCCTTTTGCAGATCGGTGATGTCAATGGTACACAGAGCCTTCAGGTCGGCATCGCCGCCGGAAAGCCCAGCGATCTCGGTGCGGGTCTTGCCCTTGAGGGCATCACAGAAGCCTTCGCTGTGCTCATACCACTCCTTGCCCAGCGCCGATGCGCCGCGCATCCCATAGTCCTCGCCCAGCTCCAGCTTGGTCTTGACGAGGTCCGGGGCTGTCACACCGCCGTCTGACACCACTGTCAGGGCCGGCTCGGCCATATCCGCAATGGCGCTGGTCACACGGCGGTCCGCATCGGTGGTCAGTGCCACGATGCTCACATCCACCTGCGCATTCACATCCTTGTCATCGGTGGCGGTGATGTCCGAAGTCCCGTTCACCGCTTCGATGCCCAGCGCGGCCCTGTCGCCCTTGGCGGCACCCAGTGCCCTGGCATTGGCGCAGGCCCGGGTCACGGCATCCCGGTAACGGTCCACTGCAATGGTGCACCCGCTCAGCAGATCGGCATCCGTGGGCTTGCCATCCTTATCCACTTTGAGCATGGAGACCTGTTCCGGGGTCATGCCGATCAGGTAACTGGCAAAGGCATCCGCCTGTTCCGCCCAGCCCTTTTTCAGGGAAGAGACCTCGGCCAGCGGGTAATCGACCCCCTTCTGCCGCTTGGTGCGCCAGTCGGTGGGCAGGGTCACATGGCCGGTGCTGTCCGCCGAAACAGACACTTCCAGCTCATCCAGCAGAACACTCTCCAGTTTGCCCTCGCCATCCAGCAGGACAGCGGCCGCTGCCAGTTCAATTTTCCCTGCCCTGTCCTGATCGGTGGCCTCTGTCACCACACCCAGACCGGTTTTCCATGCCGCTGTCTGGGTCTGTGCGGAGGATGTGCCGCTACTTCCGCTCATGCTGCCGGAGCTGCCCGACCCGGCGTTCGTTTTGCCGCAGGCGGTCAGCAGCAGCGCCGCCGCCATGGCACAGCTCCAAAGAGCCCGATGGTTCTGATTCATAGATACGCTCCCTTTCCACACGGCCCGTTGGGCCTTTGCCCCATAGTATGTCCAGAAGAGCGTAAGATTACGCAGCCGACGGGAGTTTTCCAAAGCAAGTGTCCGCTGGGGTGGGACCCTGTTGCCGCAGGCAATAGGGCGGGCGATGGAATGGCCCGTTTCACTTGCGCGGAAAAGCTCCCCGAGTGCTGCGCGCAGCCGCTTACATCAACGGACTCAGCAGCCGCAGCACGCTGTCCAGTGCTGTGCCCGGCAGATTGGTGCGGCAGTCGGAGCGCATGATCTCCCGGCACTGCGGCAGGGTGCGCTCCACATCCTTCCGCAGTGCGGCGATCTGGCTGTTATGGAAGAGCAGTGTTCCGCACTCAAAATGGAGAAACAGGCTCCGGTAATCCATATTGATGCTGCCCACCGCGGCGACGCGGTCATCGCTGACATAGCACTTGGCGTGGAGGAAACCGGGCGTGAATTCATAAATGCGCACGCCCGCCCTGAGCAGGGGCAGATAGTAGGAACGGCTGAGCCGGAACACCAGCTTCTTATCCGGGATCCCGGGCAGGATGAGCCGCACGTCCACCCCGCGCTTGGCCGCATTTTTCAGAGCATCCAGCATCTCCTCGCCCACGGCCAGGTAGGGCGTATAGATATAAACATATCTCTGGGCCTGAGAGAGGATGTCCAGATAGACCGTCTCGGCCAGCGGTTCCTCGTCCAGCGGGCTGTCCGCGTAGGGCTGCACCACGCCATCCTGCACTGCGGGCAGGCGGGTGGGCGCAAAGGCGGTGTAATCGGTCTCCAGCGGGCGGAAGGCGTTCCATGCATTGAGGAACATCACGGTAAAGTTCCAGACAGCGGCTCCTTCCAACCGGATGGCCGCATCCTTCCAGTAGCCAAAGCGCTGCTCGGCATTGATATACTCATCCGCCAGATTCACGCCGCCGGTGTAGGCCACATTGCCGTCAACCACCACGATCTTGCGGTGGTCGCGGTGGTTCATCACCAGCGAGACAAGCGGCACCACCGGGTTGAAAGGGATGCAGCGGATATGCGCCTTCTCCATGCGGATGACAAAATCACTGGGCAGGCCCAGCAGGCTGCCAAAATCATCGTAGATCAGCCGCACATCCACACCCTGAGCGGCCTTGCGGCGGAGGATCTGCTCCACGCCGTCCCACATTTTGCCGGAACGGAGAATAAAGAATTCCAGAAAGATGAACTTCTCTGCCTTGTCCAGATCTGCCAGCAGCTGGGGATACATCTCCTCCCCGCAGGAAAAGTAGTGAGCAGCGGTATCCTTCCAGGCCGGATACGGCCCGAACTTTGCTACGTAGCGGCTCAGGTTCCGGCTGGAGATATCCAGCGCATCGGTCTGGCCCTCGGGCTGGGCAAGCTCGGTCTGATGGGCCTGTTCCACCTTCTGCATCCGCTCCCGCAGATACTTGGCGGGGGCCTTGTTGCCAAAAGCCAGATAAAGCGCGCCGCCCAGCAGGGGCAGAAGGCCGATCAGAACGATCCAGCCGATCTTATAAGCACTGTTTTCATCCTTGCGCACCAGATACAGCACGATCATGATGCTCAGCGCCTTCAGGGCACCGTTCAGCCAGACCCGCCCCGCCGTGAACGACCAGAACGCCCAGAGCAGCCAGAGCACCTGTAGAGCCACCAGCACCACTGTGATCGTGACACGGTTGAAGATGCGGTTGAAAAACTTGACGATGGGCAATCTGAACATGTGGTATCCCTCCCCTGCCGCCCACGGCGATTTTTGATGCTGTTAGTATAGCGCAGAGCGGAGGATTTTGCAAACAAAAAAGCGCCCACAACGGCTTTCCCCGCTATGAGCGCCCATTCAATCGTGGCAGAATTTTTTCCGAGGGTTGTCCGCTTATGCTTCCGCGTCCTCATAACCAACCAGCAGGCCGCCCAGCTCTGCATAATAGCTGCACAGACCGCCGCATTCGCTGATGTCCACCTTTGCTCCATCAAACACAGCCTTTACCATGTGCTTCAGGCGCTCGGCGGCGGCGGGATTGCCGCAGTGAGAGATATGGAGCCTGCCGTTGGTGTAGCCGTGCTCCTTGAGTTCCAGCACGATGCGTTCCAGCGCACCATGCTCACCACGGGTCTTGCAGAGAACATCCAGCTCACCGGCCTCACTTGCCTGTCCGATGACCCGGATGCCCAGCATCCGCGCCACAGCAGCAACGGCAGGCTTCACGCGGCCATTGCGGGCCAGATTGGCCAGCGATTCCAGCGAGAAGAGCAGGTGGGTGTGCTTGTGGTAACGGAGCATCTCTTCACAAACCTCGTCAAACTCCTTGCCCTCAGCCAGCAGATCCCGCAGATGCTCGGCCAGCAGGCGCTGCTCCGGGCCGGTGGAAAGGCTGTCCAGCACGAACACCCGCTTGCCGGGGTTCTCCTGCTGGTATTCCTCGGCGGCCAGCTGGGCGGCATTGTAGCTGCCGGACAGAGTGCCCGTGATGGTGATGGCATACACCTCGTCGGCTCCCTCGTAGGCGGCCAGCCAGTCGCTGACGTTGGGGCAGGAGGTCGAGGTCTTGCCCTTATAGGTACGCAGGGTCTGGGCCATGCCCACAGCATCCATCGTGCCGTTGTCCAGATATTCGGCATCGTCGGTGATGATCTTCAGGGGAACGCATTCAAAATCCACGCCCTGCAAGGTGTACAGGCTGGCGGAGGAATCCACAACAATCTTGGTGTTCATAAGCATTTATCTCCATTCCGGCGGCAGCGGATGCCGCAGTTTTTCCTGTTGTCTGAATCACTATATCAGTTTTTCAAAACCCTGTCAACTGTTTTATTGAATTATTTCAAAAGTTTTCAATTTCCTGTTGACCGCATTTCCAAAACATGGTATACTGTCCGCATGAAATTAGAATCAAACCGCCGCGTTGCGGCCTGCGCCGCAGGGTTTGCCCTGCCCCGGTATGCAGAACTCCCCACCGTAGGGCTTTATCTGGATCAGAGTGTACAGTTTGTCAACGGGTGTTTCCGCACATTTCAGGGGGTGGAGCTCACCGCTTCCATGGTGAGCAACTACGTTAAGAAAGGGATCATCAGCCACCCCATCAAAAAGAAGTATACCCGGGATCAGCTGGCCTGCCTGATCTACATCGTAGTTTCTAAAAATGTCCTGTCCATGGAAAACATCGACAGTCTGTTCAAGATGCAGCGGGCGCATTATACCTCCGCGCAGGCGTATGATACCTTTTGTGATGAGCTGGAGAATTACCTGCCCTATGTGTTCGGCCTGACCAAAAGCTTTTCCGAGCTGGAGCCGGACGTTGATGATGCACGCAAGCTCCTGCGCAGCACCATCATCTCGGCTGTGAACAAGATCTATCTGGACTGCGTTTTCACCGACTTGCGGCAGGAGCAGGCCCTCTGGCCCGATATTCTGCCGGATCTGGCATAACAACAAAAATGGCCCTGTCCGTCATGCTTTGCAAAGCAATGATGGAGAGGGTCATTTTTTCTTAAAATGTAAGTGCAGGGCTGATCTCATTGCGGCGCTGGGCCTGCACGATGCAGTCCTTTTCCGGCACGACACCTGCCGCACCCAGGGTGTTGAACATGGTCTGCAAGGCAAGTGCCGGGGTGTTGTTCTCCTGCGAGAGATGGCAGAGGGCAAACTTCTTGCATCCCTCCTGGATCAGCTCCAGCAGCTTTGCCGAGCACTCATCGTTGGAGAGGTGGCCCCGGTTGGACTCGATTCGGGAGCGCAGGTAGTAGGGATACCGCCCGCTGCGGAGCATGTGGAGGTCGTAGTTGCTTTCCAGCGCCACCAGGTCACAGCCGCTCAGGGCCTGATGCACCGGCGGGGTCAGGACTCCCAGGTCGGTGGCAATGGTCATGGTCTTGTTGTCCGGGGTGTGGATGCGGTAGCCCACGCAGGGCACGTCGTGGCTGGTGGGGAACATCGTCACGCCGAAATCTCCCACATCCTCTTCCCCGCCGGACAGGGTGCGCAGCGCACAGCTGGCGGGCACGATGCCGTTTGCATCCAGAAAATCCAGCGTATCATCTGCACCGTATACCGGCAGCGGATTCTTTTTGAGGAAGGTGGTCAGCCCCTTGACGTGGTCAGAGTGCTCGTGGGTGACCAGAATGCCCGCACAATCGCTGATGTTCAGGCCCAGCTCCTTGAGTGCCGCCGAGGTGGTGCGCACGCCCTTTCCCATATCGATGATGATGTACTTTTCCCCCGTGCGCACCACACTGCAGTTGCCGGAGGAACCAGAGTATAACGAGATGAATTCAGACATTTCAAACCTCAAGAAACGAACCTCTCCGTCATGGCTTCACAAAAGCTCCCTGTCAGGGGAACTTTTGTGAAGCAGACTGAGAGGTTCTGAATGATCACATTGCCGATTCCAGTGCGGCAGGCATCCGCTCCACCTTGCTGATCTCAGCGCCCAGGCCGCGCAGCTTTTCCACGATGTTCTCGTAGCCGCGCTCAATGTGGCCGATCTCCTCGATTTCACTGGTGCCGTCTGCCATCAGGGCAGCCACGACCATGGCCGCACCGGCACGCAGGTCAGAAGCGCGCAGGGGGGCGGGGTTCAGCTTGTCCACACCCTCAAACACGGCCACCTGACCGTCCACCTGCACCATTGCGCCCATCTTGCGCAGCTCGTCCACATAGCGGAAGCGGTTATCCCACACGCTCTCGGTGATGGTGGAGGTCCCCTTTGCCACGCTGAGCAGCACACCCATCAGGGGCTGCATATCGGTGGGGAAGCCCGGGTGGGGCATGGTGTTAATCTTCAGCGGCAGGATATCGCCTTTGCGGGAGACGCGGACGGAATCATCGAATTCCTCCACATCCACACCGGCACGGCGGAGCTTTGCAGTGATGGGCTCCAGATGCTTGGGGGTGACATTTTTGATCAGAACGTCGCCGCCGGTGGCAGCAGCGGCAACCATGTAGCTGCCCGCCTCGATCTGGTCAGGGATGATGCTGTAAGTGCAGCCGTGCATCTTTTCCACGCCGCGCACCTTGATCACATCGGTGCCGGCACCGCGCACATCCGCGCCGCACATATTCAGGAAGTTTGCCAGATCAACGACATGGGGCTCCTTGGCGCAGTTTTCCAGAATGGTCTGGCCCTGTGCCATCACAGCGGAGAGCATACCGTTCATGGTAGCGCCCACGCTGACCTTATCAAAGAAGATATGGGCACCATTCAGTTCCTTGGCACGCACGGTGATCATGCCATAGTCCACGCTGTCCTCTGCACCCAGCGCGCTGAACACCTTGAGGTGCTGGTCAATGGGGCGGGGGCCCAGATTGCAGCCGCCGGGCATGGCCACCTGTGCCTTGCCAAAGCGGGAGAGCAGTGCACCCAGGAAGTAGTAGCTGGCACGCATCTGGCGGGACAAATCGTCCGGGACGTTGGTGCAGTTCAGGTGGGTGGTGTCGATCTCGTAGGTATTGCGGTTCAGCATCTTGATGCCGGCACCCAGGGTGCTCAGGATCTTCAGACTGACTGCCACATCACTGATGTCCGGCAGATTTTCGATCACACAGACATCTGCCGCCAGAATGGTGGCAGGCAGAATGCCCACAGCCGCATTTTTTGCACCGGAAATGGTGACTTCGCCATGCAGGGGCTTGCCGCCCGTAATAACAAACTTTTCCAATTTTATAATCTCCTTGTCGCAGGCCCGCCAGCGGCAGGGCCACTCAGGGTTCTTACTTGATCTCTCCGCGCACCGCTGGGTACACACCCTCACGATACAACTATCTTATTATACACAACTTCGGGCAAAAAGCAAAGCCCCCTTTTCCCCTGCCGGATTATTTTCTGTTTTGCCCAGAATCTGCGGAAATATTCGATATTTTTGTTTCTTATTTCAAAAATTTTACAATCAGCGCCCCTTACCAGACGCAATCCTCGCTGCAGGTCTCCTTGATCCAGCCCAGCTGATAGGCCTTGACCAGCTGTTTCAGGTCATGCACCCGCTCCCGCAGGATCTCTCCCTCGTCCGTCTCTTCCACCAGAATGCGGTGGTTCTCCGTTTCCAGAATGTTCTTCTGCGACACGATGTCGATGTTTTCGTTCACGGCCTTTTCGGCACTGACAAAGGGCTGATGGGTCCGCAGTGACATGGTGCGGCTGGAGTACACCAGCGTGTACCCTGCAATGCCGGTCTTTTCATGGTAGGCGCGGCAGAACCCGCCGTCAATAACGACCAGACGGCCCCCGCCCTTGATAGGGCTCTCGCCGCTCTTCTCCCGCACCGGCACATGGCCGTTGACGATGTGGCTGGTGCCGGGCAGACCGAATTCCGCCAGGATGCGGCGGCAGGCGGCCTCTTCATTGTACCATGTATAATAGGGGTCCTTGACTTCCTCGTGGGTGGCGGGGTCGGCAATATACAGCCGCTCAAAGGTGGTCATGGCGCTGCGGCCGAACAACGGCGACAGCTTGCCGCACCACAGATACCACAAAAAGTCCTGACCGCTCCGCCGGGCAGCGCTTCCCTCGGGAGCAAAGTAGCCGCGGCGTGCCCGCTCGTCACAGTAGTCCATCAAGCCGCGGCCCGAGTAGTTGTGTCCCTCAAACCGCTCCACGGCAAAGCTGCCGTTTTTGGTCATGGGCACCACGCCGTGGTAGAGCAGGTTGCCGTTCTCGATGTGGTAAACGCTGCCCTTGGCATACAAAAATTCCACATGATGCTGCAAGCGCTCACTCTGCCGGAAGGATTCCACCAGCTTGCGAAGCACCAGCCGCTCATCATCATTCAGGGCGGCGGGGTCTGCCGGGTCCACGGTGGGGAAGCTGGTGTCCCGCAGGGGGTATGCCTGCCCGTTCAGGGTCACTGTTCCTTTTTTCCAATCGATGTGCCGCAGGAAATCCCGACCCTGCATCTTGAAATCCGGGTTGCGGTCGATGACCTTGCACTCCATCTTGAGCATCAGAATGGTCACGGCCTTGTGCATCACGGCACAGCGGTGGAGCATTCCCTCGGTGTAAGGGCCGCGCGCCGCGTCGGTGTGGGGCATCCAGAGGGTCAGGTCGTCATTTCCGTAGAACTGCTCGGCCATCCGCTGCAGATGCCGCAGGTTGATGCCGTAGCAGTCCTCAAGCATGGCATGGTTATGGTAGGCCAGTGTCGTTTTGAGCACAGTGCAGACGCAGATGGGACTTCCGGCGGCGGCACCCATCCAGACCACGTCATGGTTGCCCCACTGGATATCCACATGGTGGTGGCGCATGAGCTGGTCCAGTATGATATCAGGCCGGGGGCCGCGGTCAAACAGGTCCCCCACGATGTGCAGCTTGTCCACAGCCAGCCGCTTGATGAGCTCACACAGCCGGACGATGAACCGGTCAGCGCGGCCATTTTCGATGATGCTGCCCACGATCTGCCCATAATAAAGGTCCTTGTCGTGGTCCTCAAAGTGGGCATGGAGCAGCTCATCCAGAATATACCCGCAGCTGGACGGCAGGCAGGAGCGCACATGCTGCCGGGTATGCTTGGAGGACACCAACCGGCAGATATCAATGAGCTGAAGCAGGGTCTCTGTGTACCAGTGGTCAAGCGCTTCCTCATCCGTGCACTCGGCTTTGAGCTGGGGCAGCTTCTCGTTGGGGTAATAGATGAGCGTTGCCAGCTCTGCACGGGTCTGTTCCGGCACGCTCTCCCCCAGCACGATATCCACCTTTTCCCGGATGACACCCGAAGCCGAGTTCAAGATGTGGACAAAAGCCTCGTTTTCACCGTGCAGGTCGCTCATAAAATGTTCGGTGCCCTTGGGCAGCTTGAGCAGGGCCTGGGTGCTGATGATCTCACTGGCGGCGGCCGCCTGCGAGGGATAATCCCGTGCCAGCAGGGAGAGATACTTCAAATGATCCCGGATCTCCTCGTTTTCGGTGCGCATGACATCCTCCGTCTGATATGTAGTATTTTTGCACGATATATAATATTCTATCATAGTATACCACATTCCATGTCATAAATGGTATAATAAACAAGAGTAATTCTGTCAAATCTTTTGCAAAGGACTTGGATATTATGCCCAAAACCATTTCTGTTGCCGTGCCGGAAGCCTGTACTCTCTGCCCCCGGCAGTGCAAAGCTGACCGGGCCGCCGGGCAGACGGGCTTCTGCGGGGCGGGCCGCACCCTGAAAGCGGCCCGCGCTGCCCTGCACTTCTGGGAGGAGCCCTGCATCAGCGGCACCCGGGGCAGCGGCACGGTGTTCTTCTCCGGCTGCACCCTCAAGTGCTGCTTCTGCCAGAACTACCCCATCAGCGCCGAGGGGCTGGGCAGGGAGATCACCGTAGAGCGCCTGACCGAGATCTTTCTGGACCTGCAGGCGCAGGGAGCCCACAACATCAATCTTGTCACACCCGGGCAGTGGCGGCCCTGGATCATCGCCGCCCTCGACCTGGCCCGGGCGCAGGGGCTGCATCTGCCCATCGTCTGCAACACCGGCGGCTACGAGACCGTGGAGAGCGTGCACGCCTGGCGCGGCTTCATCGACATCTGGCTGGCCGACCTGAAATATGTTTCCCCTGCCCTTTCGGCAGAGCTTTCCGCCGCGCCGGACTACTTTGCACAGGCCAGGCCCGCCATTGAAGCCATGATGGCTCAGGCCGGACACCCCGTTTTTGACAGCCAGGGCATCCTGCAGCGGGGCGTGATCCTGCGCCACCTTGCCCTGCCCGGCCATGTGGATGACAGCTTTGCCGTGCTCGATCAGATGGCGGCTTGGAACAAGGCCGACCCCGGGTGCTTCCTGCCCAGCGTGATGAGCCAGTACACCCCCTTCTATCAGGCGGCAGACCACGGCATCGGGCGGCGCATCACCACCTACGAATACCGCCGGGTGGTCAACTACGCCATGGATCTGGGCCTCAGCTCCGGCTATATGCAGCAGAAGAGCAGTGCAAAGGAAGAGTATACGCCCAGCTTTGACCTGACGGGGGTGTGAACCCCACCGTCATCCCTGCGGGATGCCACCGCCCCTAGTAGGGGCGGCCTTGGCAAAACCATAAGGCTTTACGCAATGCCAAGGGCCCCACTATCAGGGGGGCTGTCACCGCAGGCGACTGAGGGGTTCTTTCGTCAAAACAACCAAAATTTCTTTTTCTTTTTCTCTCGGCCGAAACAGCATTTGCTTGCTATCCGGTGCGCTGTGCGGTATAATGGATACAACAATGTGTTCTCACATAAAATGGATCCCGGAAACGACTTTTTAGGAGGAGCGTTATGGAACACTACAATCCCATCCTCGGCAGCGAGCCCAACGGCCAGAAATTTATCACCTGCGGCGAGATCATGCTCCGTCTGACCCCGCCGAACTACGAAAAGATCCGCATGGCATCCAGCTTTGAAGCCAGCTACGGCGGCAGCGAGGCCAACATTGCACTGGCCCTGGCCAACCTGGGTGTGGACAGCACCTTCTTCAGTGTAGTGCCCAACAACAGCCTGGGCAAGAGCGCGGTGCGCTGGCTGCGCTCCAACGATGTGCATTGCACCCCCATGATCCTGACCGAGCCCAACGAGACCCCTTCCAACCGGCTGGGTACTTATTATCTGGAAACCGGCTACGGCATCCGCGCTTCCAAGGTCATTTATGACCGCAAGCACAGTGCCATTACCGAGTATGACTTCTCCCAGGTCGATCTGGACGCTCTGCTGGACGGCTACGACTGGCTGCACCTGAGCGGCATTACCCCGGCACTGGGCCCCAACTGCCGCGGCCTCATCATCGATATGCTCAAGGTGGCCAAGAAGAAGGGCCTGACCGTCAGCTTTGACGGCAACTTCCGCTCTACCCTGTGGAGCTGGGAGGAAGCCCGCGATTTCTGCACCGAGTGCCTGCCTTATGTTGACGTTCTGCTGGGCATTGAGCCCTACCACCTGTGGAAGGACGACAACGATCACAGCAAGGGCGACTGGAAGGACGGCGTGCCCCTGCAGCCCAGCTATGAGCAGCAGGACGAGATCTTCCAGCACTTCATTGCCCGCTACCCCAACCTCAAATGCATTGCCCGCCATGTGCGCTATGCCCACAGCGGCAGCGAGAACAGCCTCAAGGCCTTTATGTGGTACGACGGCCACACCTTTGAGAGCAAGCTCTACACCTTTAATATTCTGGACCGCGTTGGCGGCGGCGATGCCTTTGCCAGCGGCCTGATCTACGCCATGCTCCACAACTACCGCGCCATGGACATGATCAACTTTGCCGTGGCAAGCAGCGCCATCAAGCACACCATCCACGGCGATGCCAACATCACCGACGATGTCAGCTCCATCCGCAACCTGATGAACATGAACTACGATATCAAGCGGTAATCTTTCCGCTCTCAACCCGTTCCCGGATTTTCCCCGGGGACGGGTTCTTTTTTATTGCCCGCGATGCTGGAAAAGCCTTTTCTTGTACATTCCTCCAAACTTTTTTGTGAGTTCCTACAATTCCATTGACAGAGAATTCCACGCATGGTATTCTTCAAATTGGTATTATTACCTTTTTTTGCCATACATTCTATGTCGTTTTTCTGCGGCACTAAACCATGAAAGCGAGGAAATCCATGAAAAAACGATTTGTCAGTCTATTAGTGGCACTCAGCATAACGTTAACATTCCTACCCATGGGAGCAGTAGCAGCAACTAAGATTACTAAAGGAAACCTCAAATATATAGTTAACGCCGATGGAAAATCGGTTACAGTTTCCGGTACATCAGAAAACCCTACACAACTTACCATTGGGAGCTCAATTTCAGATGGTAATGGTAAATCATATACTGTAACAAAAATTGGAATGGGGGCTTTTAATAATGTACGTAACACGCTTACGGAAGTTACATTGCCTCCTACGTTGGACGAAATTGAAGACAGTGCATTCTTTAAATGTTCCAGTCTAACTGAGATTACAATCCCTGAAGGTGTTACAAAAATTGGCACAAATGCTTTTTATGGTTGTTCTCAATTAACAAGCATTACGATTCCGAGTACCATCAAAAATATGGATGCGGCTTTTCCAAGCAATCCCAAGTTATCTCAAGTCACCTTAACAAATGGCATTTACAGAATCAGTAGTAGCGCTTTTAAGGATTGTACAGGGTTAACAGAAATAAAGGTACCTACAAGTGTGTATGAAATCTGCTCAGACGCGTTTAATGGATGCACAGGTCTTACAAGCGTGACCCTTGAAAAGGGTATTAACATTATAAATAGAAACGCATTCAAAGATTGCACAGAACTAAATGATGTAAAATATAATGGATATAAAACAGACTGGGAAAAAGTCAGAGTTAATAACGCAGGCAATGATACACTAACCAGCAAAGTTCGGTATCTGTGTGATATCAACTTTGATTTGAACGGTGGCACTATAAATGATAGTGGCACTATTGACAAGCAGACTGTTTACAGCAACGAGAAGCTAGGGACTGCAAGCGTCCCCACCATAACCCCACAGCGTACAGGTTATGATTTTGATGGCTGGTATACACAGGCAGAAGGCGGCACAAAATATACATTTACAGAAGCCGTCAGCAGCAACATCACCTTGTATGCCCATTGGAACGCACATAGCCATACTGTAACACTGGAGAACGACGAAAACAAGGAAACGAACTCGTACGACTATGGTTCGTCCGTTTCTGTTCCTACACCCACAAAGAAAACCGGCTATAACTTTAATCATTGGGAAGTTACCGTTCCTGATGGAGAAACCGCCCCATCCTTGAACGGCCCAGATGAGAACGGCAATTATAGTTTCTCCATGCCGGACTATGATATAACCTTGACTGCAAAATGGACACAAAAAGATGTGATCGACCCGGATGTTGACCTCAAGTTTGACGCGGTAACCGGAGAAGTGACATCGAACAACACTCAAGTCAATGCTGATGATATCATCAATAGGAAGTTTTATGATGATAAGGGAAATGAAGTTCCCGGTGAGAAATTGAATGACCGCGGGCTCCCTACGGAACCGGGCGATTATATCGTCAAAGTTGATGTCAAAGAGACCGAAAATACCGCTCCCGCGAATCAAGTCACGGGCAATCAGATTAAGTGGAGTTACAATGTTCCCCAGAAAGAAGAAAAGGTCACCTACACTCTATCCCTTCTTGGCGGTATTGCAAAAGTAAACGGCAAGGATGCTACTATCAATGACAATGGTGACATTACCATTGAAAAAGGTGCAACAGTGGAAGTAACCTTTGATAAGAGCATTCTTTCCGATGCTCAGACTTTTGACCAGTGGACAATTAAGCCTGCCAGCGTGCTGAGCGCTGTTGAACCCAAGGCTGAAACCATTACCTTTACCATGCCGGGTGAAAATGTTATTATCGAAGCCATGACAAAGGATGCAAGCATTGAGGAAGAGCCCAACATTCTGGGCACTACCCTCATCATTGGTACTGCCGCCGCGGGTACCGCGGTGCTGGCCTACCAGACCTATCAGTTGGGTACTGAGTTCTATCTGATTTGCGCCCTGCCAACCGGTACAGCTATTCCAACAAACCGAGGTGAGCTGGCTGAACTGGTGTGGAACAATGCAGGAAAGCCTGAACCCGCCGCCGTGCTGAACGCCAATGCCACTGAGACTGACAAGGCCATTGCATGGGCCGTGGAGAACGACCTGCTCAAGGCCGCGAAGAACAACGGCGAAACCTATGAAGCAACTGATCCTGTAAGCCGCACAGAGGTTATCAAGGCATGGAATCAGGTGCAGGCGTTCAAAAAGTAATTCGTATCGTAACGAGAAGAACAAATAACACCGCAAACCCAATACTCTAATAGAGAACCCCCCTGCCGGTGATCTCCCGGCGGGGGGTTCTCTATGTTTTAAGAAGCAACTACTTTATTGCCGCTTCATCTTTTTTAAGAAAGGATCATGCGGTCGTTGGCGAACTCGCCGCCGGACGCGATCTGGAACTTGGCCAGCAGGTCGGAGACGTGCAGGTTCTTTTTCTCTTCCCCGGAGACATCATAGATGATGTGGCCCTCGTGCATCATGATCAGGCGGTTGCCGTACTTGATGGCATCCTTCATGTTGTGGGTGATCATCATGGTGGTCAGGTGGTTCTCCTCCACGATCTTGGCCGAGAGGGTCAGCACCTTGAGCGCCGTCTTGGGGTCCAGAGCGGCGGTGTGCTCATCCAGCAGCAGGAGCTTGGGCTTGTTCATGGTAGCCATAAGCAGGGTCAGTGCCTGACGCTGACCGCCGGACAGCAGGCCCACGCGGGCGGTCAGGCGATCCTCCAGGCCCAGATCCAGGCTCTTGAGCAGTTCACGGTAGCGCTCCCGTTCGCTCTTGGTGATGCCGATCCTCAGGCCGCGGCGCTTACCGCGCCGGGCGGCCAGGGCAAGGTTCTCCTCGATCTGCATGGTGGCGGCGGTGCCGGTCATGGGGTCCTGGAACACGCGGCCGATGTAGGCGGCGCGCTGGTGCTCCCCCAGTTTGGTCACATCGGTGCCGTCAATGATGATCTTGCCGCTGTCCACGGGCCACACACCGGCCACAGCGTTCAGCATGGTGGATTTGCCCGCACCGTTGCCGCCGATGACGGTGACAAAATCACCTTCGTTCAATTTCAGGTTCAGACCATTCAGGGCCGTTTTCTCGTTGACGGTACCGGCGTTGAAGGTCTTGGAAACATTCTGGATCTCAAGCATTTTTTGCATCCTCCTTCTGTGCCTTCTTTGCCGCGGGCTTTGCGAAATACTTGCTCTTCCAATAGGGCACGGCCAGGAACACCGCCACCACGGAGGCGCTCAGCAGCTTGAGCAGGTTTGCGTCAAAGCCGAGGGTCAGCACCAGCTGGATGACGATGTAGTAGATGATGGCACCCAGCGAGACGGACACCAGCTTGAGGGCAAAGTTGTGGAAGATGCGGCTGAACAGGGCTTCGCCGATGATGACAGCGGCCAGACCGATGACGATGGCACCACGGCCCATGCTGACATCAGCAAAACCCTGATACTGGCTCAGCAGTGCGCCGGACAGGGCCACCAGACCGTTGGAGACCGCCAGACCCAGCACCACATTGAAGCTGGTGTTGATGCCCTGGGCGCGGCTCATGGCGGGGTTGGAACCGGTGGCGCGGATGCCGCAGCCCAGCTCGGTGCCAAAGAACCAGTACAGCACACCGATGACCACGGCGCTGACCAGAATGACCATGATGATGGGGTTGTGCAGGGCAAGCTCCTTGACCCAGCGCAGGGAGATGAGCAGGTCGTACTTGTCCACATTGATGGACTGGTTGGCCTTGCCCATGATCTTCAGGTTGATGGAGTAGAGGGCCAGCTGGGTCAGAATACCAGCCAGAATGGCCGGGATGCCCATAAAGGTGTGGAGCAGACCGGTGACAAGGCCGGTGGCCAGACCGGCCAGCAGGGCGATGAAGAGCGCTGCCCAGACGTTCATGCCGGAGAGCAGGCACATAACGCAGACCGCGCCGCCGGTGCCAAAGGAACCGTCCACGGTCAGGTCAGCCACATCCAGGATGCGGTAGGTCAGGTACACGCCAATGGCCATGATGCCCCAGATGAGGCCCTGCGCACAGGCACCGGGCAAGGCACCGGGCAGGTTGGCAAGTCTTGCAAGAATATCCAAAACGTTTTCCTCCTGTAACTACACTTTTTTCTGATACGGGAAAGCGGAGAAGAACAAAAATTCGCTCTTCTCCGCTGATTTTATTGTAAAGTCTCACTGTCACCGCGGCATGGACCCAGCGCCCCTGTCAGGGGAGCTGTCTGCGAAACAGACAGAGCGCTTGTTATTCCTCAATGGCCTCGTAACCCTCGGGAACGGTCATGCCCAGATCATCGCAGATGGTCTTGTTGTACTTCTTGGTCACGTTGGTGTACTCAACGGGCATGGTGGAGATATCGGCCTCACCGGTCAGGACCTTGGCAGCCATCTCACCGGTGGTGTAGCCCAGATCATAGTAGCTGATGGACAGGGTCGCCACGCCGCAGCCGGAGCAGATGCCCTCCTCACCGGCGAACACGGGCTTCTTGGCCGGGCGGCAGATGCCGTCGATGATGCCGGTGTTGGCGGCGCAGGTGTTATCGGTGGGGACATACACCGCATCGTTCTCGTCGGCAGCCTTCTGGCAGACAGAGGCCAGATCGTTGGAATCAGAGAAAGCGTACTGGGTGGCGGTAACGCCCTTGGCCTCCAGGTACTTCTGGACCTCGTCCACCTGATACTGACTGTTTGCCTCGGCAGAGCAGTAGAGCAGGCCCACCTTGGTGGCCTCGGGCAGCCACTCGGTGATCATATCCGCCTGCTGATCCAGCGGAGCCAGATCGGAGGTGCCGGAGACGTTGCCTCCCACGGTGCCATCGAAATCGGTCAGGCCCAGAGCAACACCGTACTCGGTGACGGAGGTGCCCAGAATGGGGATGCTGTCGGTGGCAGCCTGTGCGGCCTGCAGGGCGGGGGTAGCGTTTGCCATGATCAGGTCAACGCCTGCGGAAACAAAGCCATTGGCGATGGTGGCGCAGGTTGCGGAATCGTTCTGGGCGTTCTGGAAGTCAAAGGTGACATTCTCGCCGAACTGTGCGGTCAGGGCATCCTCAAAGCCCTGGGTGGCAGCATCCAGAGCGGCGTGCTCCACCAGCTGGCAGATGCCAACGGTATACTTCTGGCCGTCAGCCGCTGCGGAAGAGGCCGCAGCAGAGGAAGCGGTGGAAGAAGCAGCCGTGGAGCCGGAGGAACCGCCGCAGGCAGTCAGGGCAGCAGCTGCGCCGCAGACAGCAGCGGCAGACAGGAACGAACGACGAGAAATTTTACGCATGATATTACTCCCTCAATTCTACTTTCGCGGCAACAGGACACCGCATGAAAGTCAGTATTCAAGCGGCCTGTCGCATCGCGCTGCCGCTTTACACTCGTGAAGTATATCACACTTTCCGCTCCAAAACAACCGGGGAACAGCCCGAATTATCAATCAAAGTAATTTTATCTATCACTTTTTTCGATTGTTCTGTGCCGCATCTGCATCCCTTCGAGCTTTTTCAGCTCCCCGTCCAGCCAGAGCAGATTTTCTTCCAGCTGGGGGCGGTACTCTTTTGCAAAGTCGTACCGGTAATACAGCGCCTGCCACAGCTTTTCCTGCATCCGCCGGGCAAACACCGGCTCAAACAGAGCGTCCAGCCGCTCCACGGTATCCTCCAGCGCCATGCACACCTGCGCCCAGCGCACATCGGTGGCCTCCCGGGCGGGCACGTCGTACCGGGCCAGATAATCCCCTACCCTTGCCGCAATGACCTGCCCGCCGCACTGGGTGGGCTGCAAAAAGTAGGATACCTGCCCGTCCTTCGTGATCTCCTGCGCCAGCGGGTAAAGGGCGCAGACCAGCGGCTCGGCATCGTGGATGGCGCAGTGGTTCCCGGTGAGGAAGGGGCAGTTGCCGCGCTCCTCCTTCAGCGGGGCCAGCCGCAGCACCGGCAGGCGGCTGACCCGCCCGATGCTCCCCCGGCAGAATGCCCGGGCCACGGTGCGGGGC
>ERZ773110.517-NODE-517-length-39516-cov-13.126505_pt1 | contig 39516 bp, 47 predicted proteins | sample MGYA00580568_ERZ773110 | MGnify/ENA primary metagenome ERZ773110 (study PRJEB29015, sample SAMEA2737870) | human gut metagenome | biome: human gut; feature: human-associated habitat; material: faeces | place: China | collected 2012 ... | reverse complement strand
ACAAGGACAAGGCGCTGGAGATCCTGCGCAGCCGCCTGCTGGCCCAGAAGCAGAAACAGCAGCAGGATGCCATCAACGCCAGCCGTCAGGGGCAGGTGGGCACCGGCGACCGCAGCGAAAAGATCCGCACCTACAACTTCCCGCAGGACCGCTGCACCGACCACCGCATCGGCCTGACCGTGCACAATCTTTCCAAGATCATGGACGGCAATCTGGACGAGGTGATTGACGCACTGGCCACCCGCGAACAGGCCGAAAAGCTGCAAAAGCTCAACGAACAGGGCTGAAATACGGCTTTGAAAATAAAACGATATACTGTCGATAAATGCTGAAAAGCATAAATACTTTACAGATAGAAAGAACGATGATCCGTATGGAAATGAAAACTGAAATTTTGCCCGCATCGGACGAAAAGAGCATTGAAAAAGCCGCTGCCCTGCTGCAGAACGGTGAGCTGGTGGCCCTGCCCACCGAGACGGTTTACGGCATTGCTGCCGATGCCCGCAACGGCGAGGCTGTGAAGAAGATCTTTGTGGCCAAGGGCCGCCCGCAGGACAATCCCCTGATCGTCCACGTCACCGGACCGGAAATGCTGCCCGGCCTTGTCAGCGAGGTGCCGGAGCGCGCCCAGCTGCTGATGGCTGCGTTCTGCCCCGGCCCGCTCACCATCATCATGCCCCGCGGCCCGGAGGTGGCAGCGGAGTGCTGTGCCGGTCTGGACACCGTGGGCATCCGGATGCCCAGCCACCCGGTGGCCCGCGCCGTCATTGAAAAGAGCGGCTGCGCCTTTGCTGCCCCCAGCGCCAATCTTTCCGGCAAGCCCAGCCCCACCAACGCGCAGGATGTGTTCACCGATATGGACGGCCGCCTGCCGCTGATTTTGGACGGCGGCGAGTGCGACGTGGGCGTAGAAAGCACTGTGGTGTCGGTGGTGGGCGAAAAGCCCACCCTGTTCCGCCCGGGCCACATCACGCTGGAGGACCTCGAGCGTGCCCTCGGCGAAGAGGTGGAAGTGTCCAAAGCCATCCTCGAAAAGCTGCCGGAGGGTGCTGTGGTGCGCAGCCCCGGCATGAAGTACAAGCACTACGCACCCAAGGCGGATGTGACCTTGCTGGAAGGCACCTTTGAGCAGTTCAAAGCCTATGTGGATGCCCACGCCGAGCAGAATCCCAGCTGCCTGTGCTTTACCGGCGAGGCGGAAAAGCTGGGTGTGCCCTGCGTGGAGTATGGCCGCGAGGGCGACGGTGCCGATCAGGCAAAGCACATCTTCCGCTGCCTGCGTGCGCTGGATGAGCAGGGCGATGCCGTGGTCTACGCCCGCTGCCCGCAGAAGGACGGCCTTTCCATGGCGGTGTACAACCGCCTGATCCGTGCTGCGGCCTTCCGGGTGATCAAGCTATGATCGCGCTTGGCATCACGGGCCGCAGCGGCTGCGGCAAATCCACGGTCACGGCGGTGTTTTCGGCCCACGGTGTGCCGCTGGCCGATGCCGACCAGATCAGCCGCGAGATTTTACTGCCCGGCTCGCCGCTGCTGCCCCGGCTGGCCCAGCGGTTCGGCGCAGACATTTTAAAAGCAGACGGCACATTGGACCGCCGCCTGCTGGCTGACCGCGCCTTTGCCACCCCGGAAGGCAAGGCGGCGCTGGACAGCCTGACCCACCCGGAGATCGTGCGCCGCATCCGTGCGGCAAAGCAGGCAGCACAGGATGCCGGTGCACCGCTGTTCGTGCTGGATGGCGCGGTCATCGTGGGGACTGCGGCGCAGGCCGAGTGTGACCGCCTGTGCGTGATCACGGCACCGTTTGAGACCAGTGTGGCCCGCATCGTGGCCCGGGACGGCATCTCGGCCGAGATGGCCGCCCGCCGCCTGAACGCCCAGACACCGGAAAGCACCCTCACCGCGCAGGCAGACTATGTGCTGCGCAACGATTCCAGCCTTGCACATCTGCAGGCTGCGGCAGAGCAGCTCTGCACAAAGCTTCTGGCAGAAGGAGGTGCGGGAAAAGAACTTTGAACAAACGATATAACGAACAAGATCCTGCACCGCAGTACGACCCGGAGACGGCCCGCATCCGCCGCGCTCTCCGCGCCCAGAAGGCACGCCGCCGCAAAAAAATGCGCAGCCGCAGGCTGTTCCTGCTGGGCATGGCACTGATCCTGCTGTTTGTGCTGGTGCCCAACTTGTGGGGCAGGGCAGAACGGCTTTTATACCCCCGCAAGTACGAAGTGCTGGTGGACCAGTGGGCGGAGACTTACGGCCTTGACCCGCTTCTGGTGGATGCCTTCATCCGCACCGAAAGCGGCTTTGACCCGCAGGCCACCTCCACTGTGGATGCCCGGGGTCTGATGCAGATGACCGAGGAGACCTTTATCTGGCTGCGCAGCAAGATCGCACCGGACGAAGGACTGCTCTTTGCAAATCTCTACGACCCGGAGACCAGCATCCGGTTCGGATGCTATTACCTGCACCTGTGCATGGAGCGCTACAACGGCGATGTTGCCACTGCCGCTGCCGCTTATCACAGCGGGTGGGGCACGGTAGATGCTCTTTTACAGATGGAAGAGCACTCCGCAGACGGCGAAACGCTGCAGGGCTTTCCCTATAACCAGATGAACCACTACGTAAAAAAGATCACTTCCTGCTATGCGCGGTATCAGCGTATCTATGCAGAAAGCTGAGAGGAGATAAGGAACATGAGCGAGAAACTTACCGCAAAGCAGGCTGCCGAACAGCTGCTTTACAAGCCGGAGTACGCTGCCGACAAGAGCGCCGACGTGAAGGAGAAGGCTGCAGCCTTTGCCGAAGGCTACAAAGCCTTCCTGAACGCTGCCAAGACCGAGCGCGAAGCTGCCGCCGCCAGCGAAAAGCTGCTGCTGGAGGCCGGTTACGAAAAGTTTGAACCGAAAAAGACCTATGCCCCCGGCCAGAAGATCTACTTTGTGCAGGAGCACAAGGCGGTGGTGGCCGCTACCATCGGCCGGAAATCTTTTGAGGAGGGCTTCCGTCTGGTGATCGCCCACATCGACAGCCCTCGTCTGGACCTGCGCCCGAACCCGCTGTACGAAGCAGACCACCTCAGCTACTTCAAGACCCACTATTACGGCGGCATCCGCAAGTACCAGTGGGGCACCATGCCGCTGGCCATCCACGGCGTGTTCACCCGTGCCGATGGCTCCAGCGTGTCCTTTGCAGTGGGTGAGGACGAGAACGACCCCGTGTTCTGCATCACCGACCTGCTGCCCCATCTGGGTGCCGAGCAGAACGACCGCAAGCTCAGCGAGGGCATCAAGGCCGAAGAGCTGAACGTGCTCATCGGCTCCGACGCTGTGGAGGATGCCGACATCAAGGAGGCCGTCAAGCTGAACACCCTGATGCTGCTGCACGAAAAGTACGGCATCACCGAGCGGGACTTCACCCGCGCTGAGATCGAGGTGGTGCCCGCCCATAAGGCCCGGGACGTGGGCTTTGACCGCTCCATGGTGGGCGGCTACGGTCACGATGACCGTGTGGACGCATACCCCGCCCTTATGGCCGAGATCGAGACGAAAGATCCTGTGCACACCACCGTCTGCGTGCTGACCGATAAGGAAGAGATCGGCTCCGACGGTGTGACCGGTATGCAGAGCATGTATGTATTCCACTTTATGCAGCTGCTGTGCCGCGCCGCCGGTCAGGACGACATCCTTGCCTTCCAGAACAGCGTGTGTCTCTCCGCCGATGTGACCGCCGCCTACGACCCCTCCTGGGCAAATGCCTTCGAGCCGCAGAACGGTACTTACGCAGGCCGCGGCGTGGCCTTCTTCAAGTACACCGGCAGCCGCGGCAAGAGCTCTGCCAGCGATGCTTCCGCTGAGCTGGTAGGGGATATCACCCGCCTGCTGGATGCCAACGACGTGGCATGGCAGATCGGTGAGCTGGGCCGTCTGGATCTGGGCGGCGGCGGCACCATTGCCAAGTACGTGGCCAACCGGGGCATCCCGGTGCTGGACATCGGTGTACCGGTGCTGTCCATGCACTCGCCCTTCGAGGTCATCCACAAGACCGACCTGTACATGGCTTACCGCACCTTCTCGCTGTTCTGCCAGAACGCGGAATAAGATTTGGCCCCGGAATGCCCGCAGCAGCAGGTTTTCCGGGGCTTTTTTGAAAAAACTTGACCTTCAAGTGTCTTTAAGGTGTAATGTGAGTGCGGAGGTGAAGCAAATGAACATCAAACAGGCTTCGAAACAAAGCGGGGTGTCTGCCCCCAATATCCGCTTCTATGAAAAAGAAGGACTTCTGAATCCCGCCCGGCTGCCTGGCAACGACTACCGTGATTACACGGAACAGGACATCCGCACTCTCCGGTTCATCCGGATGCTGCGGATGCTGGATGTGCCGCTTCCGGTCATCCGATCCGTGCTTGCAGGCGATGCATCGCTGGGGAGTGTCCTGCGGGAGCAAAAGACCGCACTGGAACAGCGCGCAAAGCAGCTGGAAGGGGCGGCGCGTTTTTGTGCAGAACTGGCCCGGCAGGACCCGTCTGTGGCATCACTGGATGTGGACGCCTGCCTGTCCCGGATGGAGGACCCTGCGCAGCCGCAGAACTTTTTCTGCGGCTGGGTGCAGGATTACCGCACGCTGGCGCAGGTGCAGCACCAGAGGCATTTTTCCTTTATTCCGGAGGGCAGCATCAACACGCCGCAGGAGTTTGCCGCGGCCTTGCAGGCGTATGCAGAGGAACACGGGATGCAGCTCAGCCTGACAAAAGAAGGAATGTACCCGGAATTTTCGCTGGATGGGATCCTATACAAAGCCTACCGCAACCCGGGCAAGTACCGCGATGAGATCTGCTGTGATGCTGCATCTCCGGAACAGCTGAACACCGGGCTTCCCTCCCGGCGGGAAAAGCTGCTGCGCATCGCGCGTATCGTGCTGCCGCCGGTGTTCACCTTTGCCGCCATTCTGGCGGCAGGCTGGGTGGCGACCGGCGGAGCGGACTGGCTCTGGCTGGCAGCACTGGCAGCGGCAGGGGTCCTGCTTGGCCGCGGCTTTGAACACCGGCTGTAACTGGGCCAGTCTGCTCAGCTTAGCGGCAGAGCTTCGGCCACCGTCAGAAAGGTGTAGCCGTTGTCTGCATACCACCGGATGATGTCGGGCAGCGCCTCGGCGGTGGTGCGGGTGGTGGCGGAATCGTGCATCAGAACGATGCAGTTCGTCTGCTGCCCGGTCTCCCGCACCACATTGCGGTAAATGGTGTCCGCGCTTGGGTGCCCGCCCACGGCATCCTCGGCGCACACGTTCCAGTCCACCCACTGCCAGCCTTTTTGCTCTACTTCGGCTTTCAACTGTTTCATCAGGCCTTTGCCGCCGTAGCGCCGACTGACGGTGTTGGTGCTGCCGCCCGGAAACCGTAGATACCGGATGCTCTCGGCATCCACATAGGGCGCAATGCGCTCCTTTAAAAGGGCAATGTCCTCCCAATAAGCGTCGCTGCTGCGGTAGATATCGCTGTACTCGTGGGAAGCAGAGTGCAGCGCGATCTGGTGCCCGGCGCTGACCGCTTCGGTGAGCAGGGGCAGATACTTCTCGTTGTAACCGGTAGCCACCACAAAAAATGTGGCGTGCACTCCGGCCGCGTTCAGCGCGCTGAGCACATCCGGTGTGGTCTTGCTGGGGCCGTCGTCAAAGGTCAGGCAGACCCACTTTTCCGGCAGCGGCTGGGCAGCAGGCTCCTGCTGCTCCTGTGCCAGAGCCGAAACGGCGGGGGAGAGCATCGAAGTGTCCGGTGCCGGGGTAAGATCCTGCGCCTGACATCCGGTGACGACCGGCGGCGCAGCAGATACAAACCCCATAATGAGGGCAAACAGCATCACGGCCGCAACTCTGGCCCGTCTGCGCCGTGCGAGATATTCTGCAAGCTTCAAGAGCAAAACCTCCTTTGTCTGTTTGGTTTGCTCTTATCAGAATATGAACGACGGCGGATTCTATGAAAAAAATCAGCCCACTCTCTGCCGCTTATCCAGCCGCATCTTGTCCGCAATCATTGCGATGAACTCGCTATTCGTTGGTTTTCCCCGCAGGTTATGGATGGTATAACCGAAGTAGCTGTTGAGGGTGTCCACATCGCCACGGTCCCATGCCACCTCGATGGCGTGGCGGATGGCGCGCTCCACCCGGCTGGCGGTGGTGCCGTTTTTCTTGGCGATTTCCGGGTACAGACGCTTGGTCACAGCGTTGATGTATTCCGGCTCGTTCATGGTGAGCAGGATGGCATCCCGCAGGAACTGGTAGCCCTTGATGTGGGCAGGAACGCCGATCTGATGCAGGATCTCGGTAACGGTCAGCTCATCGCTGTCCACGCTGGTGTGCAGGATGTGCTTTTCCGGGCCAAGTGCCGCCTTGAGCACCCGTGCGGCAAGCACGGTCTCATCAAAGGGCTTTACAAAGTAGTAGGCAAAGCCTTCGTCCAGCAGCTCCTGTACCATCTCTTCGCTCTGGAAGGCACCGGTCACGAAGAAAGAGGTGTGCCGCTCACCGGCGGCATTGTAGCGCTGCTTTACCGCAAGGGCATCCAGACCGGGCATAAAAGCATCCAGCAGGACCACCTGCGGGCGCACGGTGAGCATTTTCTGCAAAACCTTGTTGCCGTCCTTTTCCACAACGGTCACGTCCACGCCCTTCTGCTCCAGCGCTTCGCGGCAGGCGGCAGTGAACGGGGCACCAGTATCCGACATCAAAAATCTAACTTTGTCCATGGTTGTTTCCTCCAATGTGTGCAGTTCCCTTAACACCATGGATTTTACCATAATTTTCCAGAACTTTCAACGGTTTATATTGGTAAATTTTGGCAAAGAAAATCGAAACCCGCAAATTATTTTGCGTTTTGGGTCTGCGTATGCGCTGTATCGCCTGTTTTTTCAACAGCGCGGGCCTGCTTGAGCATGGTCTGAGCAAAAATGCCGTAGCCCCGCGTGGGGTCGTTTACCAGCACATGGGTCACTGCACCCACCAGTCTGCCGTTCTGCAGGATGGGACTGCCGCTCATGCCCTGCACGATGCCGCCGGTTTTGGCAAGCAGCTGCCGGTCGGTCACGCGCAGGATCATGTTGCGGTGGGGGTCTGCGTCGTTTACCTTTTCAATGCGGATGCGGTATGCCTTGGGCACCTCGCCGTCCACGGTCGTCCAGATCTCGGCATCGCCCGGCACCACCTCCTGCGCAAAAGCCATCTCCAGCTCCGGGCCGGAAAATGCAGCCCGTGTTCTGCCATAGACCCCGGTCTTGCTGTTGATGCAGATGCTGCCAAGCGCATGGGTGCTCAGAAAGCGGCCCTTCAGCTCACCGGGGCTGCCCACGGTGCCGCTGGTACACCCCACGATCTGGCAGGGGACGATCTCGCCGCTGCGCAGGGCCACGCTCTCACCGGTGTCGCTGTCGCTGATGGGGTGGCCAAGCCCGGCAAACACCCCGGCGGCATTGTCCACAAAGGTCATGGTGCCTACCCCGGCGGAAGAATCCCGCACCCACATTCCGGCGCGCCACTGCCCGGCGGTGCTGTCCCACACGGGGGTCAGCCGGGTCTGGAATTGCTCACCATTGCGGATGTAGACCACCTGCACCGGCGCGCCTGCGGCCGTTTCCAGAGCATCGTGCACGGCATCGTTCGTCTCGGTCAGGGTGTCGTCCATGCGCACCACCCGGTCGCCCAGCCGCAGCCCGGCCTTCTTGGCGGGGTTTGCGGTGCCGTCCGGGGTGTTCAGGTCGGAAAAGCCCACAATGAGCGCACCCTCGGAGAACATCTTAACGCCGAAAGGCGTACCGCACACGGTTACCACCGGACGTGTTTCCACCAGAGCGCGCACAGTCTTGACGGGCAGCCACCCGCCAATGGACAAAGTGGCCTGATAGCTGCCCGCAGCCTGCGTGCTGGCCGCGTTGCGGGAGCCAGCGGTGCGCAGCGGCTGCACATAGGCAAAACGGGGCAGGGTAAGGGTCTGGCCGGGTTCCAGCAAAATTTCAGCAGGCAGACTGTGCCACAGCCAGCCCAGCACTGCCAGCGCGGCCACCAGAAGATAAGTTGCCGCAATGCTGCCAGCGCGGCGTAGTTTTGATCTGCGCATCGGCAAAAAGCCCCTTTCCGCCATGGAAAATGATACGATCGTCCGGCGATAGTATGCGCTGTGAAGGGCGGAAATATCAATGCAGTGATTGACTTTTTCCGCCGGAACTGATACTATATTAAGGCGGTTTGGCCGCAGCTGCAGAATAGAAGAATACGCGGGTATGGTGGAATTGGCAGACGCGCAGGATTTAGGTTCCTGTGCCGCAAGGCGTGTGGGTTCGACCCCCACTACCCGCATACAAAGAAAAGCACGTTGATTCGTACAGAACCAGCGTGTTTTTTCTTATCATGGTAACACTTTTGGTAACACTATTAAGTTTTCAGACTGCTCTCACCAGCGCATTATACAGCATTTCAATGAACTGCACCGCGCTGGGCGCACCGGTCAGCGGATAGCCTGCCAGCTGCTGCACATACTCCGGGTTTGTGAGCCATGCACCTTTAGCTGCCCGGCGGACAGCGCTTTGAATCGCTTTTGGCTCACATCTTCTGCGGTCGGCGATAGGAGTATAGATATCTTTCTCCACGGCCTGCAGGCGGTCTTCCTGCTCACAGACCAGCTCAAGACACTGGCACAGGATACTGTAGGCGCTCAGGTTACGTGTAATGCCCATCGGGCGCAGCAGATCATTGACTTGAGTGGACAATTCGGAAACAATCATAGTTGACACGTCCTTTCTTTGCGTCAACTCTAACCGAAAAACACTTGAAATTTGTTAATTGCGTCGATATACGTCGTAAAGCGTCGAAACACGCCAAACAAAAACAGCCCCGCGGAACCGCCTGAAACGGAACCACAGGGCTGTTGTCATGCTATGCAGCCTTTCGGCCTGCCGCCGGAGCGGCTAAGTGTTATGTCTCCCGCATGGTACGCACTGCGCGTAGGCGCGCGGGAGACGATGCGCCGCAGCGCTGTGTAGCTTACTTGACCTGCTTCTTCAGGCGGTCAAACTCGGCATCTGCCTGAAGGGCTGCAGTGGTGAAGCTGTTGTTGTTCCACCAGCTCACCAGCGCGGCCACGGTGGTGATACCGGCGGTGACCAGCTGCTCCACGGTCTGGCTCTCGATGGGCAGGACGGGCTTGCCCAGTGCAGACAGCACCTGATTGGTTAGGGCCAGCAGCAGGCAGGCGGTGCGGGCAATGGTGCCTGCTGAGATGGTGGGGGCATTGTAGGTGTGTGCGTTCATAGTCAGTTCCTTTCTCTTTCGTGTTCGTCTGATTCTAAATCAGCGATGCGGTGGTTGACCACCTTCATCTGCTCTTCCAAAATGGGGACGCGGCGGGCAAAATTGTTGTGCTCCCGCACCTCGCGGGTCAGCTCTTCCAGCTTGGTGTCGGTCACGGCCTGACTGCGGCTGTTGGCGATCAGCACGCCGATCAGGGTCACCGCACCGGCAAGGATGGCTGAGATGATGCTTTCCACTGGTCTCACCCCCTCACAGCGTCCACCGGCTCTTGTTCGGGCGGGTGTCTACATGCACCCAGCCCTTTGCCCGGCCTGCCTTGACCGGGTAGCGGCCAATGCCGCCCCAGCCGGGCATCAGGCTTTCGGCGTAGGCGGCCACAGCCAGCGGGTCGGTGTCCTGCACCTGAATGTCAGCGGCCCGGCCCAGCAGGTGCTGGCTGGATCTGGAACCGCCCACCTTTGCGTTGTGGCTGGCCGTGCGGTAGCCGCTGGTGATGGTTACCGGCTTGCCGAAGTGCTCCCGGATGCACTGCAGCAGCACCACAAGACCCTCGTCAATGAGGATGGTGTCGGTGCCGTCGCGGCAGCGGAACTCCCGCACGCGGAAACCCGGTGCCAGCTGCCGGGTACCGTCCTTCTTCAGACTGTACTGTTTGATCGCCATATGTATCACGTCCTTTCACGGCCCGGTCAGGCGCTGGTCTTTTCGGTCAGCATCTCGGTCAGCTCTGCGTACTGTTCATCGGTCAGCTTGCCGGCAGCGTAGAAGATGTCCAGCTTCTTTGCCAGGCCGCCGGTACGGCCGCGCTCGATCATGCGCTTGCAGGTGTTATAAAGTGCCATAGTAGTCATTCCTTTCTGTTTATGCGGTGGTTTCATCATCGGTCACGCCCAGCTCCAAAAGGGTCAGGCGGTAGTCCTGGTCAAGGTTCAAAGCGTCTGCATCCGCAAGAGCGGATTGAGTGGATGCTACCTGCTCTGAAACTTCTGTCAGCGTCATGTACCGGTAGCCCACAAGCGTGCCGGAATAGTCTTTGGCCGTTACGGTGCCGTCGCTGGCAAAAGTGACTGTGGCCCCGCCGGCGGTCGTATACGTGCTGCCTTTCACGACGCGGGCAACAGCTTCCACGGTGTTCTTATCGTCGGAGCTGGTTGCATTATACCGCTCCTTGATCTCGATATAATCGATGTTATGGTCTTTAGCGGATGTGCCGTCGCCCTCAGTCCAGACGATGCAGGGAGTGGCAGCAGTGCCGTATTTGTATCCCTGAATGCAGGTTCTGCCGATACTGGTATCGTAGGCGGTTATTTTGATCTTGCGGTTGCTGGCAGTGTATTTGAAATCAGCATTAGATGCGCAGATCGCGGATACCGCCTTGCTGTTTCCGCCTGTAAGGCTTAAATCTTTATTGGCAGAAAACTGGAACACATACGGAGAATCGAAATTATCCGGAGTGATGCGGATGAAATCCACACCTTTAGGAATGGTGGCTTCACAGCTCATGGTCTGGTTCCAGCCCCATCTGTTTGCAGAGATCTGCGTGACAAAGGCCAGACGTTCGGTCGGCGCGCCAGCTTTTGCGACCTGCGCCTGAATCACGGCCAGCATGGCATCCACGGCTTCTTTGGTGTAGAAACTGCCGCTGTCCACCTCTGCGATCTTCTGCCGCAGCATCTGGATGAGCATTGCCGCTGGGATGCCATGCACACCGTCCCGCATCACGCCGCAGACGGTCTCATCTGCGCGCGTGTCGTAGATGTCGGCGACGGTAACGGCGGTGGAGCCTGCGGGGCGCTTGATCTCGGCAAGGCAGAGGTCGTAGATCAGCTCGGTGCGGGTGATGGCCGGGGCGGCAGGCCCGGCAGAATCCGGGACACCTTCCAGCACCTGCAGGCGGGTCTTTTTGGCGGCGGCATCGTAGCGCAGCACGATGCGGTCAATGCGGCTGCGCACAGGGTCCGCTGCGGTGAGCGCCACGGTGGTGGGCTGCTCCATGATGATGCTGCGGCCCTTGAACCGCGCCGGGCGCACCCATGCCTGACCGGCGCTCACCTGCACGCTCAGGCCGCCCTGTGCTGTGACGGCAAAATCCTCCTCGGCGCTGTATACGCCGCTCAGGCGGGTGGAGAGGTAACCCGAAGCGTCGTCGGCATCGTATCGGATGCCGTCTTCGGGGTAAGTAATGATATCGGCCATAAAGTCCTCCTTAGGTCTTGTGCCATGTGGGCGTGCCCAGCCGAATGGTGCGGGTGGTGCCGCTGTCCTCGCTCTGGGTGATGATGTCGGCTACCCGCACCATGGCGGTGTAGCCCAGCTGGGGCAGGCTGGCACTCAGCACATCGCCCACCTGCAGGGTGTCGTCGTCCACGTCGAACTCGATGCTGCCGGTGCGCAGCTGGGCCAGCAGCTTTTCGCCGCCCCGGTCGGCCAGCTTTTCCAGATAGCTCTGGCTGGTGCTGGTCTCGCCGTCCTCCGGCTGCACGTCCCGGGCATCGATGTACATTTCCCGCCGGTCGGAGCCGGTGGCGTTCACATCGCCCACCCAGACAGTGGCCCGCTCGTCGCCTTCGCCAGCGCCCTGCACAAGGGCCACGTTGGCGTAATCGGTATCGGCAAAGCTCCACCCGGCATTCAGCAGATTGCCCCACTGGGGGCTGTAGCGGCGGTTTGGGTCGAAGGTGGGCCGGAAGCACTCGAAGAGCAGCTTTTTCTTGCTGCCCTTGCCGTCCAGCACGATGCGGAACCCCAGATCACAGGCCTGCCCGATGGTCTGGCAGTAGTCGAACACCGTGCCGCCGGAGGTCTGCTTTTCAAAGGTGGTGTCAAAGCCGTACTTGGCACCAAGCTCCAAACGGGGCCATGGCTTGGCAGCTTCCACAAGGCTGCGCATTGCGGCTTCGGCGTTCTGGTTCTTGATGCTCACCGCAGACACCCGCTTGGTCAGCAGCCACGTTGCCGGGTAGCCGGACACCACAAGGTTTGCGTCCGTGTTCTGATTGGCGCGGGAGCAGATGCGCATGGGGATGCGGGGGTTTTCGTCGCTGCGCACCAGCCAGCGTCCCTCCTGCAAAAGCTGCAGGTTCTCGGTGGTGGGGCGCACCTCAAGGGTAAAACTGCCCTCGGAGTAATAGGGGCTGTCCCAGTAAAAAGACACCCATACATCCACCCAGCCCATGCGGACGAGGGTGTCCGCTTCCAAAACGTCCAGTCTCATACCGGCTCGGGCAGAATGCCCGCCTCCATCGGGTAAAAGCTGACGGATGCCTGCAGGTAGCCGGAGCCGTTCTCCGCCTGCATACTCAGCACGTTATCGCCGGGCTGCAGCTCGGTGAGGGTGCTGTCCTCGTCCAGCTTTGCAAAAATGTTCTCGGTCACGCCTGCCCGGGTCAGGGTGCAGGCCAGCCGGTCGGATGTGCTGCGGTAGATCTCCAGCGTCTCGTCCGGCTGCAGGGTCAGGTCAAAGCCGATAAAGGCCCCGGTCTGCAGGTCCACCACCTTGGGGTGGGTCACCGGCATGTCACACCGCAGGGTGGCCGTGAAGGGCACCGGCAGGCTGCCCTCGTTGCGCAGCACTGCCGCCGTGCCGTCCCGTTTGATGCCGTAGATGTGGCTGTCGTAGCACACCGGGAAGCGGAACGCCTTTTCGTACCCGCCCAGCACGCTGCTGACGGCGTTGAGGTCGTACCAGAAGGGCTTTTCGCTGTAGAGCATGAGCGAACAGCGCGGCTGCGGCGTGTAGCTGGAAAAGTATGGCGTTTTCTGCAGCACGAACCGGGTGAAGTAGTGGTCGCCAAAGTACAGGGTGCCTTTGGTGAAGTAGGGCAGCTTTTTGCTGAACGCCCGGGCATTGTCCAGCGCATACGCGCCCCAGAACACCACATCGAGGGTGCGGGACACGCCGGAGACGCTCTGACCCTCCACGGTGTCGCCCACCTGATTGACACCCTGCGCGGTTTTCAAGTCCACGTCGATGCCGTTGAGCGGGTCGAGAAAGTAGGGGATGTCGTAGTCCCAGCCCAGATGCAGGACGGCACCGGCATCTGTCACGATCTTGAGATGATCCTTAAAAAGCACGGTGTCCTCCTTTCATCGTTTGCGGGCCTTGGCCTTGTCGGCTTCCCACCGGGCTTCCCGCTGCTGTGCGGCGGCGGTGTCGTGGCCGTTGTAGAAGTTCTGGGTGATGTTGGTGTCGCCCTCGCGGTGGTAGCTGTTGGCAGCGGACACCACCTGTGCGGTGCCGGACGCAGCCACGGTGCTGCCCAGACGCATGTTGTCGGAAAGCACCAGCGCCCCCGCCTGCCGGATCATGTCGGCGAGGGCAGAGTTTGTCTTTTCCAGCGCCTTGGTGTTGGCGTTGATGGCATCTTCCAGACTGCCGGTGCCGGTGGTGATATCCACGCTGCCCATGCTGCCGGAGCCGGAGGACCCGCCGGAAGAGCCGCCGCGCCCGGACGAGCCTTTCTTACTGAAAGAGCCGCCGATCGAGGCAACGATGCCCGCGATGACGGCAGCAAGGGCTACGCCCGCTGCGATCATCAGCAGAGCCTGCGGAGTGCCAAAGCCGGTAGGGAACAGCGCCGCAGCGATGGCATCCAGCATTGCTACGAACGCGCCGCCGATAGACCCGATCAGACTGCCCAAAGACGCAAGGATCTCCGGGAATGCAGAGATCAGGCCGCCTTTCATGCCCTGACTGATGGCCAGAGCCGCACTTTGCAGCGGTGTTTTCAGCCCGCCGAAGATCTCTATCAGGGTGGAGCCGAGGCCCTGCGCCTGCTGCCAGACCTCAGAGAAGCCGCCGGTCAGGCCGTTCACGATCTGCCCGCCCAGGTCGATAGCTCCCTGCACCAGCTGATCGCGGGCACCGCCCAGCGCTTTGTTGAGCTTAGTCACGATGCCAAGGGCAAAATCATTGACCTGCTTTTTCTGGTCGGCAGTCAGGCCGCCGTAGATGGTGCTTGCCACCCACTTGCCGATGCTCAGCCAGTCCTGATTCTTGACGGCGGTGTACAGGTCATCGAAGGTGCCCAGAATGCCGGTATCTGCTTCGGTCTGCAGCTCCTTCCACAGGCCGTCAAAGGTGTCCGCGCTGGACTTTTTGATCTGCTCGGCCACCTGCACGGTGCCGTCTGCGGCGACGGTCTTGACCTTCTCCACCGTCACAAGGGCACCGTCCACCACGTCGTCGTAGACCTCGGTGATGACCTGCTTCTGGGTCTCGGTGCCGTCGGTCAGGGTCTCGGTGACGGTCTGGGTGGTGGTCTTGACCCCGTCTGCCAGCGTCTCAAAGGTGGAAGTGACCGTCTTGGCGGTCTCCCGGACGGTCTCCATGGTCTGCTTGACGGTCTCGGTGCCGTCGGCGGCAATGCTGGTGACGGTTTTGATGTCCTTCAGCACACCATCCACCATCTGCCGGGAAGTCTCGGTGATGACCTGCTTTTGCTGGGTCTTGCCGTTGGAGAGCGTTTCGGTGATGTTTTCGGTGGTGCGGGTGATCTTGCCGTCGATTTCGGTCGTGGTGTCCGAGATGGACTTGACGACTTCTGCGGCGGCCTGCTTCGTGGCCTTGCTGGCCTTCTTGGCTCCGCTGGTGATGGCCGGGTAGGGGTTCATGGCTGTCTGGCTCCCGGCACGGCTGCTGCCGTTGCCGGAGCTGCTTGTGCCCTTCGGGACCCATCCGTTGTCATCGTCCCATTCGAGGTCTTTGTGGGAGCTGTCCCACTGTTTCGCGTTCTTGCGCTTGTTGTAGTTGTTGATGGCGTTGTTGTAGGCGGAGTTATAAGCATCTGCTGCAGCGCCGATGCCGTTCTTCAGGTTGGCCAGCGCTGCCGCTGCGCCTTCGATTTTTGCGACCAGATCATTGATCCAGTCCACCACCGTGCCGATGGCGTTCTGTGCGATCTTTTTCACAGACGCAAATGCAGAGTTGACGGCATTGCGGAAGGTCTCGCTGGTCTTATAGGCCGTCACGAAACCTGCCGCAAGAGCAGCCAGCAAAGACACCACCAGACCGATGGGGTTCGCCTTGAGAACCGCGTTCAGACCTGCCTGCGCGACTGCAAGACCGGTCGCCCCGGCTTCGGCGGCTTTGTGGGCAGCGGTCATGGCCGTGGTTGCGGCAGTGTGGATCACTTCGATTGCAGTAGCGGCAGCCACATAGCCCTTGTAGGTCAGGAATGCTGTTCCGGCAGCGGCCACAACAGCCGTTGCAATACCGATGGTCTCCTTGAGCTGGGCCATCTTCTCGTCGCTGTCGAGGAAGGAGACCACCACCTCGTTCAGCTTGACAACCAAATCACCCAGAGCCGCAAACAGGCCGCTGGTCAGCTCACCGGTCAGGGCGCTGACATTATCCTTCAGGGTGGACATGCGCCCGCTGAAGGTCTGGCTGGCTTCCAGCATACCGTTGTAGAACTGCCCGCCCTGACTGGTGGCGGCTTCCACCGCCGCTTCCAGCTCACTGAAGCTGACCTTGCCGTCAGAAATGCGCTTGTACAGGTCGGACATGCTCTCGCCGGTGGCATCACAGATCTGGTTCAGCGGGTTGAAACCCGCATCGATCATCATGTTGACGTTTTCCAGCGTGACCTTCTGGGCGCTGGACATCTTGCCGTAGGCGCGGGTCAGGGTCTGCAGCTTCTCGGCGTTGCCCAGCGAGATATCACCCAGTCGCTGCAGCACGCCGGTGGTGTCGTCTGCCGCAATGCCGAACTGCAAAAGGGTCTGGGTGCCGCTGGTCAGGTCGTCCAGCGAGAAGGGCGTGGATGCCGCCATTTTGCGAATTTCGGAAAGCTTTGTTGCGGCGGCTTCCTCGCTGCCCAGCATGACCTTGAAGTTGGTCAGGTAGCTTTCCATGGTGGCGTTGTAATCCACACCGCTCTTGACCACCTCGGCCAGCTTGGACGAAGCCTGTTTTGCAAAGTCCGCGATCATCTGACCGGCGGCTACCGTCCACTTGCTGGTGCTTTTTTCCGCCGGGTCGCTGTTCAGCCTTACTTCGCCGGTGATGCTGAAATCTGCCACTGTGTCCACCTCTCTCCATTCCAAAAGAGCGCGGGCACAAGGGCACAGGCTGTTATAACTTGATCTCTACCTCCCGCTTACAGGCGGGATTTTTGCATTTTACCCACAGGCCATGGGCGGATGCGGCATTTTCTGCCCACACCGGCAGCGCCCGGCCGCAGTAGGGGCAGGGCACCGGGGCGCGGCTAGTGCCGGAATCGCGCGAGGAACGCGGCATCGTGCTCTTCGACCGAAACGACACGGGCGGCACCCCCCTCTCAGCTCAGCAGGCAGGGCAAAGCGCTCCTGCAGGTCGGCATAGTGGGCACGCATACTGCCCTCGTACTCGGAAAGATCCATGGTGCGCCAGCTCATGATCTTTGCCATGAGGGTATCCTCCGGCAGGGCGGCGAACAGCGCCCGGAACCGGAACCAGTGCACCTTTTCGCGGGTCAGGTCGATGCCGTAGGCCTGCTGGAACGCCGCCACGATGTACCCCGCATCGCACTGGTAGTCGAAAGCGGGCGGCTTTTCCGGGCCGCTGGTGGCAGCGCTGGCCGTGGGTTCTGCGGCCTGCTCTCCGGCAATGCAAAACTCGATGAGATGCTGATACGCTTCCATGCACGCCTGAGCATTGCTCAGCAGCGGCTGCGGGTCCCGGTAAAACCGCCGGACGGCGCGGCACGCCAGTGCCAACGGGTCGTCTCCGGCCCCGCGCCGGTAGACATTGCTCAGCCACACCATGTGCCGAAAGTCCGGGTCAATGGCCCGGCCATGCCATACGGTGGGCAGTGCGTCCGTCAGCAGATCAGACATGGCGCTCCGCTGCGATCTTCAGGGCGTAGTCGGCCAGCTGCTGCATGGCCTCCGGGTCGTCCTTCAAAGCGTTCACCGCGACACGGGCATCTGCCAGACGCAGGGCCCTGTCTGCGGGGTCCTCGTGAATAGTTACCTTGGGCGGCATACGGATGATTTCGTTGGTTTCAACGATGCGCCCCGCCGTCCGGGTGCGCTGCCGGGCTTTCTGCTCGGCACGGCGTTGCTGGCGGTTCATGGGCTGGGCGGCTCTGGCGGTATAGCGCTGTTTCTCGGCAGCAAAGGCATTGCCCAGTTCCTCGATCACGTCATAGATGGGTGCCATGTAGTTTTCGTTAAGCCCCAGACGGTCGGACGCGCCTGCACCGAGAATCTCGTCGATGCAGTCCATGGCAATGCGTGCCTGTGCACGTGCATGGTCGCCCAGACGGACACCGCCGCGATGGAAATGCTCCGTCTCCTCGGCGCTCCGGCGCTGCATCTGCTCGTTGGCGTCCTCAAAGCGGTCAAGGTCGTTGGCGTTCATCAGGGAAAATTCAAATTCCTGTCCACAAATAACCATGTTCTGGCTCCTTTCTTGGGCCGTGTGCCGGATTTGCACCAGCTTCTTTTACTGTTTCACGGCATAAAAAATCCCCGTTCCGGTGCGGAGCGGGGACTGTGTTTGAAAAAATCAGCCCTTGACGGCCTTTGCAGGCTCAGCGGACTGGGTGGCGGGGTTGTAGTCAAACTCGTCCGGCGTGCCGACGGCTTTCACGTCGCAGGCAAAGGTGGCCTTGGAACCGGCCGCACCGCCCACGTCGCTGGTGACGATGATGGCAGCGCTGCCCTTTTCGCCCTTGCCGGTGCGCAGGCTGAAATAGATGTACGGCACGATCACATCACTGCCGGTGCCGTACACGATCTTGTGGCTCAGCACAAAATCCTGAAAAGCATCGCCCACGCAGCGGTCGCCGTTGACGGCAAGGGTGCGCTGGGTGCCGGTCTTGTCGGTGACGTTGCCGGTGCGGATGTACTGAGAATCCTCGGTGGTGGCGTTCAGGGAGCCGGAATGCTCCTTCACATGGTCGGCGCAAACGATCCAGTCAGCCTCTTTGCTCTGCTTGGATTTGTCGGTCTGGAAGGCGAGGATGAAGTCGTTCGCCGTCTCAATGCCGGTATACGACGCGCTGGGCGTGATGCCGGACTTGGTAATGGCTTCAGCTACGGTCATATCAAAACTCCTTTCATTTGGGCATGTAGTAGGTCAGGCGCATTTGCAGCTGCATCTTACAGCTGCCCGCGCTGTTTGTGACGATGTAGCCGCTGTTCGTCACGGCAATGCCGGTAGGGGTCTTGCCCCCGCCGCAGGCCGAGAGGTCGGGCAGGTTGTGCCGGGCGTCCTGCCGCATGACCCACTCGGTCAGCTGCTCGAAAAAGCCGCTGTTCTGGATGCTGACGGTGTCCACCTCACTGTACTCACGGCGAGACAGGAAGAGGTAATTCTTCGCCATTTCCCAGCCGTAGATGTACTCGGTGATGATGGGGTCACCGGGGCTGTCCTCGATGGAAAAGGCGGTGGATTCTTCTTCAAGCCCTGCAATGCGGAATGCTGCACCGGTGGCTTCCTGCTCGTCGGCAATCAGCGGGCAGGTCTTGAGCCATGCCCGCAGGGCGGCAATGGTGGGCTTTACGGGTTCGCTCATAAGTGCCCCATCCCTCCCCAGAAGGTCGTGACAGCACGCGCGCCGTAAAGGGCGAGGTGCTCACCGATATCTGCCAGTGCCCGCTGACCCCAGTAAGAGCCGCGCAGGCCAGTCTCGCCATGCAGGCAAGTGCCCTGTTCGTGCAGGTAATACTGCCTGCGGGCATAGGGCGTGTTGTAGACCAGCAAGCCCTCGTCGTACTTGCTGGCAAGATTGACGCTGTTCTTCAGCGTGCCGGTATCGAACGGCACATAGCTGTCAATCAGCTTGGCAGCTTCCTGCGCGAGGGCATATTGTGCCTTTTGCAGGGCGGCAGTCTTTTCGGCTCCAAAATCCGGCCGCCATTGCAACTCCATCTGCACGCCGTCTGTCCGGTATTTCCAACCATCAGGCGGCTCAAAAACGGGCTTCGTTGACGGCGCAGCGGGGCCAAAGGGAATAATCTCGCTCATGGTCTCAGCTCCCTTCCACGTGCCAGTGGGGCAGCAGCGGCTCCCGGTCGTCCGAGACAGCCGCCGCTGTGCAGCACAGGTGCGTTTTTTCGAGTTTGGCGTACTCGGCTTCGGTCAAGGCAGGCACCGCGCCCTGCACCAGCTTCCAGCCGCGTTTCAAGGTCCAGTGCTTGGCCTTTTCGGCAGCAGGCAGAGCCGCCCACTGGGCATAGGGCAGGTAGCCAATGGTGCACACGCTGGCCGGGATGCGGATGTGGGTGGTGCGCTCCGGGTCCTTGGCGGTGCCGGAGCCGGAGGTGGAGCGGCATTCCCGCCAGCTGCACCCCGGGAACACCCAGCACAACGGGGTGTCGGTCTCGGTGGTCACATCGTGGATGAGGTTTACCACGGTCACGGCAGTCTGCATCAGTCAAGCCCCCTGTACAGTAAGTCATGCGGGTCATTGCCCAGCGCTGTGCGGATGATCTCATAGGCTTCCTGCCGGGCGGTGGCGGTCACACTGGCATTGCTGCCAAAGGTGACGCTGTAGCCGTCGTTGGAGACGCTGGCAGCGCCCGGCACAGCGCCCGCCGCAGATGCAGCGGCCAACAGTCCGATGATCTGCGTGCAGGCATCCGCCAGCGCTTCCCGGCAGGCCTCACACCCGGCGGCATGGCTCTCCGCCCGGCCAAAGGTGGCGGCATCAATCATGCGGGAAGCACGGCTGCACAGCACACCGAAGGCGGCTTCCGGCACTGTGCCGCCTGCAGCCGAATACTGGTCATAGGTGCAGTAGAGCATCGGTCAGACCTCCTTAGGTATGGCTCTTAACGAGGACGGTCTGGGCCTTGGTGACCTTGTGGGCATAGATCTTGCGGCCCTGCACAGCACAAGCACCGATGAAGGTGCCGCTGCCCTTCAGGTCATTGACGGCAACCGGCTCGCTCCACTCCTCGATGCGGGTGAACCAGTTGGGGTGGCCCGCGATAAAGTCCACCTTCTCGCCGAGGGTGGTATCCTCAAACACAGTAAAGCCTGCCACGCGGCCCACCGCGCCGGTCTGCACCACGGCGTCGCCCAGAGCAGACGCCTTGATGAACTCCGGGCTCTTCAGCAGCAGGGCATAGGTCTCAGGGGAGACCAGCAGCCAACGGCCATCCGTGGGAACATGGGTCTCGGACAGCTTGGTGCGGGCGTCCACGATGGTGTCATAGATGTTGGCCTTGGTCAGGGCAGCAGTGCTGTCCATGGCGGTGCCGCCGGTTACCAGCTCGGCAGAAGCGTCGGTCTCCATCTGCAGGGCCAGCGAGTAACCGGCGCTGTCCAGACGGTCGGCTACCAGATGGCCGGGCACGCTCTCGGCGTCAAAGCCGTCGATCAGCTCGTTCACAGCCTTGTCCTTGTCGATGTTCACGGTCAGGAAGCTGGTGTCGCCGTGGGTCATGGCAGTGCCGGTCTTCTTGTTGTAGTCGGCCACCGTCACCTCGGTGTCGCGGACGGGCACCTTGACGGCACCGGCCTTGGGGCTGCCTTCGTAACGGTTGTTGCAGATGATGCCGACGCGCTTCACGATGGTGGCGCGCAGCTTTGCATCTACCAGCTCAGAATAACGCTCTCTTGCAATATGGGGCATGAAAAATCATCCTTTCCTTAAATTTTGATGTTGGGGTTCATGGCTTTGAAGGACGCTTCCACCGGGTCCACATCGTCCTCGCCGTGCATCGGGTCGCCGTGTTCGGCACCGGTGGAGTAGGTGCCCGCGTTCCTTCTTTCGCCTTCCTGCGCCTCGCCAAAGGCCCACGGGTTCGTCTTGGCGGCTTCGTCCAGCGCCTTGCCGATGTCGGTGCTGCGGTCGGCAGAGCCCTTCAGGGCGTCCAGATCCAGCAAAGCCCGCACCGCCTTGACGCTGCGGCCCTTTTTGCCCAGGATGGCGGCGTCCAGCGCGTTATCAAAGGCAAAGCCATCGGCCTGCGCCTTCATGTCGGCCTTCAGCTTGGTGACCTGCTCCTGCAGGCCTGCCACGTCCACGCCGTCAAAGGCTTTCAGGCCGTCCTGTGCGGTCTTGAGCTGGGCGTTTGCGTTGTCCAGCTGGGCCTGCAGAGCCGTGGCGGCAGACTTCTCCCGGTTGATGTCTGCGCCGTTCTCCTGCATGATCCAGTTGAGCTGCTCGTCGGTGATGCCGGGGATCTTGTTCTTCACGTCTTCACGCTTCATGGTGGAAACTCCTTTCGTGTGTGAGACCTCAGTTTTTTACACTGTTCTCTGTCAGTATTCGGTCTTGGGCGGGGTACGCGCCGCCCGCCGCATGGCACCGTTTGCAGGGCTCGAACCTGCCGCTTCCGGTTTTGGAGACCGGCGCTCTTCCGACATGAGCTAAAACGGCATGAAAAAACCACTGTTGTGCCTTTTTGATGGCATACAGTGGTTAAAATGGGGCATTTCCGTGAATGAAAGCTTACTTTTTGGGGTGCGGGTGCGGCGTGTATTTGTCGTCCTGCGCCTGCTGCACGGCGGATGCAATCATGAAGAACAGCCGGGCACCGTTCAGCAGAACGATCTCAAGCAGGGCAAGGATCATCAGAACAATAAGAACAGTAGTAACCATAGTGTACCTCCTGAAAAATTGGCAAAAGAAAACCACGGTGCGTGTGCATCGTGGTTCAGTTGATATTGATGCGCTCCTTGCAACTGTTGCAAACAAAGCAGCGACATTTGGAAACATCATCGGGAATTTTTTTCCCTGCCGGAATATAAATCCCTGTCTTGCAGGTCAGGCAGTGAACCGTTTCACCGTTCAGCAACCGAGTAATAAGCCGGTCTTCGTCATTCGAAATCACTAAAATCACCTCCACGAATAATCTTCATACAATTCTTTGGTCAATTTAACTATAGCACGTAAGTCTGAGACTGTCAACGTACCTTTACGGTGCATCCACTCAGCGGAAATACATTGGGCTTCTGCCCATTGGGAACCGCCGATGTCATAGTGTGCATGGGTCATTTCATGAATCAACGTTTCGGTGGTGCGCTTTACGGTGCGGGTATTGTTTGCATAAACGACCACGTTGCGGCCACGGTTTCTTCCAAGAAGATTCCGGGAAACCTCCGTGGTGTAGTTGATCTCGATGTTATATTTACCGCTGTTGATCCACTCCAATGTTTTCTTGCCAATTTCGGAACGGTTCAAGTCGTTGTAAACACTGCGGTGAGTAACAGCATCTCCCTTTATAGGCGGAAGAATGTAAACATTGTCGCGGAATTGCTGGCGTGATTCTCTCACAGGCAATTGACGAACAGCAGCGCTTGCTCTGCTGGCTTCGCTCCTGCCGAACTTCGGTACGCTGGTGCGGGCGCTGTCCACACGGCCGCCGGTGGCCTGCGTAAAGTCTTTCAGGCTCTGGCGGGCCGCTTTCAGGCGCACAGCGCTGTCGGTGGTGTCCAGCCCGGCAGCATCCTCGGCCAGATACCGCTTTTTCCAGCGGCGGACGTTCCGCTCCCGGGCACGCTGCATCTGTGATATCTCGTAGGCGGTATACTTTTTGCCGTTCCACTCGATGTCCCGGGCGTTCAGCTCCCGCAGCTGCTCCTGTGTCCATTGGGGCGGGTCGCCCAGCTCCGGGAACACCGCGAAAAAGGTGTGGCGGCAGTTCCAGCCGCAAAGGCCTGCGCCGGTGCCGTAGCCGGTGGCGGCTTCAAAATCCGGGTAGTGCCTGCCCTTGTAGTCCACCGCACCACCGCGATGGAAGCGCCTGCCCTGCCACTCTGCATGAGAAGGACGGGCACCGCCGTGGGCGGTCGTCTCCACAAATTCGCAGCCCATCTCGTCCATGCGGGCCACCTGCAGCTTGCCAGTCGTCTGGTTTACACCGGTGAGCACGGCACGGCGGGCGGCCACCTCGATGCTGTCGGTGTGGCCGCTGGGATAGGTGACCATGGGCATCTCGTCCGCAAGGCTGTCCACGGCCTGCTTGACGGCGGTTTTGTAGTCGAAGGCACCGGTGCTCACTTTGAGCCATGCAGCGTCCAGTGTGCGTTCGAAGGCCCCTGTGACGGTGTTTGCCGTGGTGGCGGTCAGGTTCTGCCATGTGCCGCAGGTCTGCCGCGCGCCGGCATCCAGCAGGTTGTTCAGGGCGGCGTTCTCTTCAAAAGGGGGCGGCTCCATGTCGTAGTGGTAATAGATCGCATCCTCCCGCTCCATGGCTTCGGTGGCAGCCTGCAAAAGCAGCTTGCGGATGGCCGTTTCGCTTTTGCCGCTGTAGCGGGCCAGCAGCTTCACAACATCATTGCGCACTGCTTCGGTCTGCTGGTAGCGCCACAGCTGCCAGTTAGCGGTGGGGGTCACGGCGTCCATCTTGCCGATGCGCCGGGCAACGTCCTGTAAGATCGCGTCCTCGACCTGCTGCCAGAGCTGTACAAAGGCGTCCGGCATCTGGTCAAGATAGCTCGGCGGCAGCATCAGGCACCCCCGAAGGTGATCTGCTCTTCGGACTGGCTGTCTGCCTTAGCTTCCTCGGCCCATGCGTGGGCTTCCTTTTCGCTCAGGCCGTACCGGGCGGCGAGGTAGCGGCAGCGGGGCACAAGGCCCGCAATGGCGTCCTCCCGCAGCTGGTTTGTGCGTTCCTGCTCACTGACGATGTAACTGTCGTCCCAGTTGACGGAAATGCTGGTCTCCGGGTCCACCGGTGCGCCCAGCAGGTTCTTTGCCGCCCACAGGATGGCCTGCAGAATGCCGATCAGCGCCGTTTCAATGGGGATCTGGTTCTTGTTGGCGCTCTGCACAAGGTCCTGCCGGCTGCCGGTGTACTCGGTGGCAGTGGCCACCTTGCCCAGCTCAAAGCTGTACCGGTGACAGCCCAGACCGCACTTGAAGCTGAACAGATCCAGCATATCCTGCACGGCCCGGTGGTTGTCCTCGGTGCGCAGATCCGGGTTGTACTCGTGCCACTCCGGCGCGGCATCCAGACTAGCTTCCTTGCCGGGCAGCGAGAAGAACTGCTGTGCGCTCATGTCGTCGGGCGGGATGTAATGCGGCTGGCTATCGGCACCGATCACCACCTTGCACAGGCTGCGGTCGTAGAAGATCTTCTTGCCGCCAAGGTAAAGGTCCTGCCGGTAATTGTCAAAGGCAAGGTCTACGCCCTGCGCGGCGTCAAGAGCTTCCGCGAACACGGCCATGCCCAGACCCGTACCGCCGTCGATGTTCTTCTCGGCGGCAGGGGAAAACAGGCTGAACCACGGCGGGGATCCCTCCGGCTGCAATTCGGTCACCGTACCTACAGGCGCTTTGCGCGGCGTGAACACCGGTGCACCGTCCTGACCCTGACCGATCTCAAACCATTCGTTGGTGATGGTGCGGCTGCCGTCCCTGACCGTGTGGGTCTGCAGATAGGCGCAGGGCCTGCCGTCTATCAGACATTCCGATACAAATGCGGCTTCGGTCACGACGCCGCGCTCCACGCTGATGGGCAGGATGCAGGATGCAGGGTCGTAGTCCAGTACGATGCGGGCATCCTGGTCTGCTTCCAGCTGGCCGTCTGTGCCCTTGATGCCCTCCACGCTCAGTACGAAGGCGCCGGTTCCGGACCAGTAGGCTTTTTCCACCAGCTTGTTGGCGTTCTCCCAGAAATGCAGCTGCCGCAAAAGGCCCCCGGTCTGCTGTTCATCGCTGCCCAGCAGGTAGGCAGCGGTGGCGGCGTCGCCGATCTGGAAGGTGGTCTTGTCGTTGAGCAGCAGATTTGCCCAGTCCTCGCACACGCGCTTGGGCATCCGCAGGGACGCCCGGCGGCGCTTGTGCTCGCCGTCCTCCCGCGCGATCTTGATATTATGCACGCTGGGTACATAGCCCTGCCACCACTGCCGCCATTTTTCAATTTTGGCATAATAGGAGGCGTCGATCTGCCAGCCCTTGGTTTTGTTCAGGTATTCAATAAAAGCGGCAACGTTCATCTTGCAGTCAGTCTCCTGTAATCGCGTTCGATGGTGTACTCGAAGGCATCGAGGGTGTCAATGTCGGTGGTGCCGTCATCCAGACGTTCATCCACGCCGGGGTGCTTCTGGCTCCACAGGGCGGCGGAAAGGGCATCCCGCAGGGTGGCAGCTTCCGGCAGATACCAAAAGCGCCCGCCGCCCATCAGGATGGACGTCAGGCGGATGCGGTCGATGATCTGGATCTTGGCACTGTTCTGAACCCGGTCGGCCAGCCAGGAAAGCGGGCAGGCCCGCAGCCGGGTGCGGATGTGGTTGATCAGCGTCTGTTCGGCACTGTCGCAGAAAAGATAGTGGATCTCGCCGTACCGTGTGAACACGGCGGTGCAGAAATCGATCAGCTGCGCGGCGAGGTAGTCAGCGTCCTGATCCTTAGGGTCGATGCGGGCGGATGCCAGACCCACGATCCCCGCGTAGTAGGGCAGGATGCCGGTGGCCACGAATGCGTGCCGGGAGCCGTTGCCGCCGAAGTCCACCCCGATGTGGATGCGCCACGGGCGGCAGGGCTTGTCCGCAGGCCAGAGGAAACGCCCATCCCCGGCGGCAATGCTGTCTGCAAAAGGGCGGTAGATGATGCCGCCCGCTGCAGCCCACTGGCCGAGGATGAAGCGGTTATAGTAGACCGTGCCCGCGTACTCCTTTTTCAGCTGAGCCACGAACTCCGGCGGCAGAGTGGGGTTGTCGTCGATGGTGTAGGCCTGACAGTAGATGTCCGCGTCGCTGTCCAGAAACTGCTTGAACCAGTGCTGGGGGTTATCCGGGTTGCAGGTGCCGTCAAAATGGCTGTGCGGACAGGACAGACGGCTTTTCAACATCTGAAATACACCTTCGTCCCATGTGGTGATCTCGTCCCCATAGGCGTACTCGAAGGCTGCACCCTGAATGCGGGCGATGTGCTTTTTGTTGTCGGCACCCAGCACGTACACCTTGCGGCCGAACAGCTGCACGATGTTGCCGGACGCCGAGGTGCGCACCACGCCCACAAGCTCCGGACCCCAGAGGGCCCGCATGGGCTCCAGCACGTTGCGTTCCAGCGTGCCGAGGGTGTTGCCCAGCATGACGCAAAGGCCCTCGTCCCGGGCCGCGCAGATGCGCTTGGGGATGGTAACAGCGCAGTCCAGATAGGTCTTGCCGGAGCGGGTGGCCCCAGTCTTGACGTTCCAGCGGTGGGAGCAATTGCGAAGGAACTCCTGCTGAAACTCAGTCAATGGCACTGTCCACACCTCCCAGCAGCTTGCGGGCAGCTTCCAGTGCATCCGCTGCCGGGTCCTCCAGCACGGTCTCCTCGCCCAGCATCTTCAGCAGCACCCCGGCGGCACGGGCATCACCGCGCTTGGCGGCTTCAGTAATGCCCATGACCACCGACATCTGATTGTCGATGTCCTCATTGTCCACCTCATCCCGCAGCAGGGCATTCACCCGGCGGCGGTCGGTCTCCGGCAGGCTGAGGTAATAGTCGGCGGCTTCCTTCATGCTGCGCTTGCGGCGGCGGGCCGCACCGGAAGCAATGCCGCCCTTCTGGGCGATCTGTCTCTGTTCGCTCTCCGTTCGTTCGTTGAACGGGATGAGATTTTCTTCGTTGGCCACGTCACCACCTCTCTTGCCGTAAAATCAAAAAGCCGCCCGGATGGACGGCTTGGGAATATCAAAAAAGCCAGCACGTTTCCATGCTGGCGGTTGACGCACATCCTGCCGGGAAACTTCACAAACCGGCTTGCGGATTCTGTGACCTCCGTTGTGTGCAGAGTCTGCTCGGGCTGGTAAGGAGGTCAACCACCACTCTGCACACAGCCACGAGCGGGCATGTCGGCCCATGCGTCAGGCGTTTGCCGTGACGGGGCACGGCATTGTGGAGCCGCCCTTGGAATCGAACCAGCCGTGTCTACACACACGCGCCGCGCTCCAAATTGCGCTCAGGCGGCATAATAGAAGCAGCCCGCGCACCGTGCTGTCGAGCAGCGGGGACACGGTGCGGAGACTGCGTAGGGTATCGGAGAGCCTTTCGGCTTTGCCGATGGTACCATGTTACACCATGAAATACTGCAATCGCAATGCAATGACAGTGTAATGTTTTTCAAAGGGGCAGCTGTTCCATTGCTTTGCGCCGCAGAACATAGATCATGCTGAGAGAGTAATTCGTATCATGGGCGATCTGTTCCCATGTCTTGCCTTCGAGGTAGTAGTCTTTCAGAATGTGGTATTTCCAGAAATCCTCCAGCTGCTGCAAAGCTTCGTCGATCTCTTCATACAGGGCATCACACTCGGCCAGCTGAAAAGTTACCTGATGCTCCAGATCGTCCGTCCGCTCCACCGCGCGGGCAAGGCTCTGGCCGTCACCGTTGCCGCTGGGGGTAAGGCTGAAATTCTGTGTGGTATGTCTGGCAGCGGTCCGTGCTTCTTCTAACCGGTTACAAAGCTGTTCCAGCAGCTTCTGAGCATCCCGGTACCTCCAGAGCCATGCCTTTTTCTCTTCGTAGGTCATTGGGCATCATCCTCTCACATAAATCATCACGGCGGCAAATGTCCAAAGTAGCAGAAAAAGCAGCACGCCCAGAATGACCGGATGATTTTCCAGCAAAATCATTAAGCCATAGAGTGCGGCGACAACTGCGCCGATAACACAAAGAACCAAGAAGCTGATAAGAATTGCCATTCCAATTGTCATTACAGTTCCTCCACCCGGACGAACACGCCGCAGGGGTCCGACCAGAATTTCTCCACGATCTCGCTGCACACCTGAGCGTCGTCGGCCCAGAAGTGCAGGCGGGTCATTTCGTCCTTGAGGGCCTTTTCCAGATTATCGGTGTCCGGCTTTGTAGTGCGCCAGCTGCCGCTTTTGCGGCCCTCGGCAGGGAAGCACCACTTGACCAGCAGCCGCACCGGACGGCCTGCGGGAATGGGCTGCTGCGGCGCGTGGGGCGCAAGATGGGCGTGGAGCTTGGCACGGGTCTGTTTCAGTTCCGGGCTGTCGTGGAGCACCGCGTGCGGCTGCCCGCCCTTCATGTAGGCGTGCAGCTGCTTTGCGTTGTGGGTGGTGGTGGGCGGCTGCATGGGGATAAAGAATTGCATGTACATGGGGTTCACCTCGTTTTTTCTTTTTTTCAGGTTTTAGCGCCAACGTGATGGGGAGGGTTCCCCGAATGGATGGGGGCTGTGTACGCCCCATCCTTCGGGATACCCCATCACATACGGACGGATTATGCTATTATATATAGGCATTTTCCGTCCCGAATCCGTAGGAAAATGCGGCATTTTCCGAAATCCGTAAACGGAAGGCGGACGGAAGATGCTGGCATTTTACTGTTTTTGTACTCTGCGTAAATCAAAAATATTGCAAAATGTAATCAACCGGAACTTCCCGGTTCCTTGCGGCCTACATCGGAGCCATCGATCCAGTAGCCACCGTCAGCTTTCAACCGGCGGCGTACGGTGTCAGGTTTCAGGCTCATATACTCAGCCATGGAGTAGATTGTCACTTTGCCGTCCATCATGCAGGCTTCAAAGGCGGTGGACAGTTCCGATGATTTATCTTTTGCAAGCTTTTCACGGTTGCCCCAACGCTTTTCTGCACCACGGGAAGCCATGGACCGAAACTCTCCGTCCGGCTGCAGGTCCTCCAGCAGGCCGCTGTCCGGCTTGTGCACAGGGTAGTCGAACCAGAGGTTCACCGGGTCGAAGCGGGCGAACTCGCGCAGGGTGCCCTCGATGCGCCATGCGGTCATGCCGTCGGCCTTTTTCTCAGCAGCCGCGACCTCAGCATCGATGGCCCGCAGATCTGCAAGGCCCAGTTTTTCCTTTGCGATGGTCAGCATCCGGTGGCGGCTGAGGGTATCATCCAAGCCGTAGGCATCTGCATGACCACGTTTGTCCAACATGGCCTTGATGACCCGGCAGGCGGTTTTGTTGTGGAGCTGCTCCCGGATGGCATCGGTGGGGGTGAGCTCGGTCATGTCCAGCATGGCATCCGGGTCGCGGGCGAACACGCCGGAGCCGCTGGCGCGGTCCATGCTGCGCTTGCCGCCCTGAGCACCTTTTGAGTGGTGGTGGCAGTAGATCACGGCACAGTCCAGCGCACGGCACACAAGGTCGAACTGGTTGCAGAACTTTGCCATCTGGTCGGCAGAGTTCTCGTCGCCGGTGATGACCTTATAAATGGGGTCGAGGATCACGGCGGTGTAGCCTTTTTTCTGAGCCCGGCGGATGAGCTTTGGGGCCAGCTTGTCCATGGGCACGGACGCGCCGCGCAGATTCCAGATGTCGATGTTTGCAAGGTTCTCCGGCGCAAGGCCGAGGGCGGTGTAAACGTCTTTGAAGCGGTGCAGACAGGATGCCCGGTCAAGCTCCAGATTGATGTACAGCACCTTGCCCTGTGCGCAGGAGAACCGGCCCAGCCACGGCCTGCCTTCGGCGATGGCGATGCACAGCTCGATGAGGGCAAAGCTCTTGCCCGCCTTGCTGGGGCCTGCCAGCAGCATCTTGTGGCCCTTGCGCAGCACCCCGGTGATGAGGGCATCGGCCAGCGGGGGCAGGCTCTCCCAGTCGTCGGCCAGACTCTCGGTCTCGGGCAGCTCGTCGGTCTCCGCTTCCAGCCAGTCCCGCCACTCGTCCCAGCAGGATTTCCCGATGTTCGTTTCCAGCAGCACCTGCCGTTTGTCACCGCGCGGGATGCCGGGCATCCGGGAAAGGCGGGAAGGGTTGCGGTTCTGCTGGTCGATAGTCAGGCCGTTTTTCTGGCAGGCGGAATAGAGATAATCCACCCGCCTGCGGTACTCGGCGTAGTCCGGGGCATCCACCTTCACGATGGCGTGGACGCTCTTGCCGCCGGAGTAGACCAGCGCCGCACAGGGCAGTTCCAGCTGCTTGATGATGGCCTGCTGCTTGCCCAGTTCCATGTTGTCACACTCCACGAGGGCGTAGCGGTAGGCAGTAATATTGGCATCCTTGCGTCCGGTGCCGTCCACCGGGTTGAAGCAGATCCATGCACCTACTTCAGGATCACAGTCGCCTACCACCTTGCCGAGGTCGCCGCCGCAGGCATCCAGCTCGGTGATGAGCTGCCCTGCGGTGCGGGTCCAGCTGCCTTTTGCAGGGCGGCGGCGGTCGGCGGCCATAAAGCTTTCGGTCACATAGGCCACATATTCATCCGGCTCAAACAGGGCTTGCAGGTAGCGCTTGAGCTGGTCGGCGGGGTGCCACTCTGCGGGCAAAGTCAGCTCGTGGGCTTCCACCCAGCGCGGGTCTACCAGACGGCCCTCGGTTTGTGTGCTGGTGCCGGCAGAAATATCATCGTTCCAGTCCAGAGCGTGGCCTGCGGGACCGCTCCATCCGTGGGAGTAGGCCAGCTGAAAAATGCTGCTTGCGGTGACGGGGCTGGCCCCGCCGCCGTGAAAGCTTTCCCATTTCTTGACGCACTCGCCCTTGTGATAGCGGCCCGCATCGCGTGTGCTCCACTGTTCCCAGATGGTAACGGGCAGACCGGCATCCTTCAGTGCCATGCCCACCATGAGCCATTCGTCATAGGTCAGGGCGGACGGGGATACGAAGTCCAATGCTTCCTTGAGTTCATTTTCATGTTCCATTCGCATTACCATCCAAAGTTAAAAGGACTGTCCGGCTCAGCAGGCGGTTCCACAGGCGGGATATAGGTTCTGGGGTTCACGCCCTTGGGCACGCCGCGCCAGCCGCCTGCCGCAATGCGGTCGATCATGTGTTTGGCTGCATCGAAGCTCCACGTGCCCACGCTCTGGAAACCGTAACGTTCCAGCACGCGGATCTGCTTGGGTGTGGTCAGCCCTTCGGCACGGCGTTTGTTCAGCCGGTCCAGCAGCAGGGAAGCCTTACCAGCAGATTCTACAGCGTCCGGCAGGATGCCCATTTTTTCAAGAGCAGCAGTCTGTTCCGCGCTGGGCGGGCCTGCTTCCCAGCCAAAGGCCGGCACATATCCGGCAAGGTCTTCAGCCTGAATGCTCATTTCGTACTGCAGGGGGTCCACGAGACGGGCTTTTTTGCGGCGCTGTTCTTCCAGCTGTTTTGCAAGTGCTTCTTCCCGCTGGGCCACCACGTCCTCGCTGGCCTGCACGGCTGCTTCCTCGATATCCTCCGGGCATCCGGTCTGGGCCAGATTTTCGGTCATCTGCCGGGCCACGGCGCGGTCCTCGCAGACCAGATCAGCCGGGCGGCACAGCTCGTGCTTGTCGGTCATCCACAAAAAATCCAGCAAAAGCAGGTCGCTCTTGCCCGGGGAGAGCCGGGTGCCGCGCCCTACCATCTGACTGTACAGGCTGCGCACCTTGGTGGGCCGCAGCACCACCACGCAGTCTACGCTGGGGCAGTCCCAGCCCTCGGTGAGCAGCATGGAGTTGCACAGCACGTTGTATTTGCCTGCATCAAAGTCCGCCAGCACCTGCCTGCGGTCGGCGCTCTGGCCATTGACCTCGGCGGCACGGAATCCATGGGAGTTCAGCAGGTCGCGAAACTTCTGGCTGGTCTTGATGAGGGGCAGGAACACCACCGTTTTGCGGCCTTTGCAGCGCTGGGCCATCTCGGCGGCGATCTGTTCCAGATAGGGGTCCAGCGCCGTGCCGAGGTCTCCCACGGCGTAGTCCCCGCCGCTCATGGTGACAGAAGAAATGTCCAGCTTCAGCGGAATGGTCTGGGCCATGATGCGGCACAGATAGCCCTCTTTGATGGCATCGGTCAGCTTATACTCAAAGGCAAGGCTGTCGAACACCTCGCCCAGATTGCGCATGTCGCCGCGATCCGGCGTGGCGGTCACGCCCAGCACCTTGGCGCTGCCGAAGTAGTCGAGGATGCGGCGGTATCCGTCGGTAATGGCGTGGTGGGCCTCGTCGATGATGATAGTGCCAAAGTAATCATGAGAAAAGCGTTCCAGCCGGGCGGTGCGCTGCAGGGTCTGCACGCTGCCCACCACCACACGAAACCATGTATTCAGACAGGTGGCATCGGCCTTTTCCACCGCGCTGACAAGGCCGGTGGAGCGCTGCAGCTTGTCCGCTGCCTGTTCCAGCAGCTCACCGCGATGCGCCAGAATGAGCACCCGGTGGCCCGCCCGCACCTGATCGGCTGCTACCGATGCAAACACGATGGTCTTGCCGGTGCCGGTAGGCAACACCAACAGGGTGCGGGTGTGGCCGTTCTCCCACTCGGCGTGGATGCGTTCACGGGCCTGCTGCTGGTAGGGTCTCAGTTCCTGCCCCATCAGAATGCCCCCTGCGTCCAGCCCTGCGCGGGTGCGGCCTTGGGTTCCGGCGGCGGCAGGAAGCGCTGCACCTCATTGCTCTGGCCGGTCTCACCTGCATGAGGGCCGCTCTGCTTGGTGTACTCCCGGATGCCCAGCTTGCACCAGCCCCGGGCACCCACGATCTCGTTCCAGCGGGGACGGAAGGTCTCGCCGCGCTTGCACTGACCGATGCTCTCAAAGAAAGCGCCCAGCAGGCCCTGCGTTTTGGTGTGGAGATACAGGCGGTGGGTCACGGTGGTGTCGCCCTTGGCCCCGCCGAAGATCTTCAGGGTCAGCTTTGCCATGGAGCAGGGCGGCAGCTTGGCGCTGCCCTCAAAGCGGGCACGCTCCATGCCGGTGACCTCAAAGGCATACTCGCCCTCGGGCAGGAGCACGAACTCCTGCTGCTCGTTGGTAAATTCGTCGTCCCAGCTCAGGGCGCGGTCGGTGGTGTTCATTTCGTTCATAAGTAATTACTCCTTTATTATAAAACTCCTTCAGTCACGCTTACACGTGCCAGCTCCCTCCTTGAGGGAGCCTGTTAAAACGGGATATCACGGTTATCCAGCACCATCTGGAACACCTGCGGCCATGCGGCGATCAGACAGCCCTCCACAAAGTCAGCGGGGTAGTCCTTGATGGGCATATCCTCCGGGAAATAGCCCCGTTTGCCCACAACGCCCTGCAGTTCTTCACAGCTGACCTTGTTGGCGCTCATCAGAGCGGCCAGCTTTTCGGGCACGCCCAGACTGAGCAGAACATTTTTCTCGGAGCTTTCCTGCAGCGGTGCGGGCTGCGGCTGAGCCACCGGCTTTGCTTCCTGCTGCGGGCTGGGCAGGATGTCGGCTTCCAGCTGGGAACGCGGCTGCGGTTGCGGTTTCGGTGCCTGTGCAGACATTGCGCCGGGGATGCAGGCGGCAATGCTGGCATAGTCAAAGGGTACTTCCTCCGGCAGGTCAAAGCGGTTTTTGGCATCCCAGCAGGGGTGATGCGCGGTGTACAGTACACGCCTGCCGCCGCTGGCTTTGCTCTTGGCGTTCTTGCCGTCGCCCACCTTTTCCACAACGGTCTTGTAGTTGGCGAACAGCAGCATATCGCACCACTCGCGCAGCAGCGGGGCCACCTGTTTGGAAGTTTTCATGCTCCAGCGGTCGTAGTTGCCCACGGCATCCGGCTGCTCAAATTTGGTAATAGCGGCATGGGCCAGCACCACCACGTTGTGCCCGGCCTGCAGCACCTCTTCCAGCGCGTCCAGCAGCTTGCCGAACTCTTCCTTAACATAGGTGTAGCCTTTGCCGTAGCCGAAATCTTCGATGCCGTTCACCTTGGCTTTGGCACACACGGCCTGAATGCACAGGCGTTCAGCCCAGTCGGCGGTGTCGATGACCAGCGTGCCGCAGGGGATGCTGCCCTTGCGCACCTCGGCCACCTCGTCCAGCAGCATGGCCCAGCTGGTTGGCTGGGGCAGGCGGGCCACATTCAGCCTTTTGGTGCCGCCCTCGGTGTCGATGAAAACAGGATTCGGGAAATGGGATGCAAAGGTGCTTTTGCCGATGCCCTCCGGGCCGTACAGCACGGTCTTGACCGGGGAATCCTGCACCCCGGCAGTGACTGCATACTTGCTCATTTAGAACGCTCCTTTCGTCCAGCTCTTCTGCTGGGGCTTTTCGGTGACGGGCGGCAGGGTGGGTTCGGCATCCTTCACCATGCCGTCCTCAATGATGATCTGGCACTCGCTGCCGGTGGAGACCCGGGTGGCAATGGCCTGCAGGTGTTCTGTTTCCAGCCATGCGGAGAACTCCTGCAGGGTGGTCATGTCCATTTGTTCCAGCTTGTCCAGCAGCACGAAGCCGCAGTCCGGGTTCAGGCGGCGGACGATGGCAGCGGCCACCCGCAGCTGGTCACTGCCGGACATGTCCCGCCAGTGCTTGCCTTTATAGGTAAGGGCACCGTCCTCTACGCCAAGGCCCGGCAGCGGCAGATCCGCACCGTTCAGCAGGGCCATGCGGTCGGCCCGCTTCCGGGTGATGGCTTCGGTGAGCTTGTCGTAATCGCTGGCATACCGGGCGGCTTCGTCCTCGGCCCGGGATTTTTCCAGATTGGCCCGCACCTTCTGGTTGATCTCCTCAATATCCCGGATGGATGCTTCCAGTTCGGCGGTGGATTCGTCCTGCAGCTGGGCGACGGTCTTTTGAGCGGTTTTCCGCTGATTGAACAGGCGGGTGTGCTTGGCGTCGAGCTCCTGATACTGTTGTTCCAGCTCGGCAATGCGTTCACGGGTGCGTTTCAGTTCGGCCACACACTGCTGCTCCTGATGCTCAAGCTCTGTGTACTGTGCCCGCAGACGCTGATTCTCACCGTTGCGGGCCAGAATTTCCTGCTGCTGGCGGATGAGGTCGGACGCGCTGACCGGCTTTTCCGGTGCATCCGGGTAGGAGATCAGTTCCTCGGCAAAGTGTTTCTTCTGCTGGGCCAGCTGGCCGGTGAAGGTGCGCTTGTCGTACAGGGCCTTGATCTCCATGTCACGGGTGTGCAGCTCGGTGCCGATGCCGATGATCCGGAGCAGGATATCCGCCTTTTCCTTGTCGGTGGCTTCCATGAAGCGGGGCAAGTCCAGTGCCAGCGGCTCCACAAAGGCGTTCAGCAACTGCTGCCCGCTGCGCCGCCCGGTGGGGTCAGTGACGGTCAGGCTGGCATTTTTGCCCTTGCGTTCCACCACCACACCGTTGGAAAGCTTGACCTTCAGATGCGCCGGAGCCACTGCGCCGTCCCGCTGGGCAGCGTCCGGGCGGAAACGGTCGCCGCCCAGTGCCCATGCCAGAGCATCCAAAACACTGGTTTTGCCCTGATTGTTGTTGCCGCCCACGAGGGTGAGCCCGGTGGGCGACGGCGTGAGTGCAACGGCCTTGATGCGTTTGACGTTTTCGGCCTCTAAGGCCATGATCTTTACAGACATGCGGATACCTCCCCTTGAGCGGATGCGAGTGTGTGAACGAACTGGTTGATTGCGGTCTCCCGCTGGTCGTTCGGCAGTTTGCGGAACTGCATTTTAGCGGACTGAACGATGCTGGTAATGGAGCGCCCGGCCAGAATGATGCTGTCGTAGGCATCGCGGGCATCCTGTTCGCTGCCGGAAGAGACCTGTTCCAGCCGCGCCTGCAGGTCGGCGGTCATCTCGGCGGCAAGGTCGGTGGCGATATCATGGGCCCGCTGGTTTGCCCGGCGCTCCACTTCCTCTTCATCCACCACAGCGGCGATGGGCTGCTTTTTCAGTGCCGTATTTTCTTCCTGCAGCTTGTCCGCTCGGAGCTTGGCGGCTTCGGCCACCTGCCGGGAGCCGGAAAGCTGGCCCTCGGCATTTTTGGCCCGGGCTTCGGCCTTGTCGGCACGGTCTTTTTCCTGTGAGGCCTTCAGCCCCAGCCGGTTGCAGTCCTTGGCGGTGCTCAGCTGGTCTGCACGGGCCTTGTCCCGTTCGGATTCGGCCCGGTCGGCACGGGCTCGTTCCCGGTCTGCCTGGTTCATGGCCTCCACCCGGTCGGTGCGGAGCTGCTGGTTTTCCTTGAGCAGATCCTGATAGGCTTTGTTCGTGGTGATCGCACCGTTCTTGACCTTCTCCACCAGCTCCGGCGGGGCGCTGGGTTTTGCCACGGCGTACAGCAGGGTGGGCGGCAAGCTTTCCAGAATGGCCTGCTGCCGGGGGCTGCTGTCAGCCAGCAGTGCGGAGACTTGCAGCAGCCGGTAGGCGCTGTCTTTGGTGATGCCAATGTGCAGGCACCATGCACGGAAACTGTCCTCTCCACGGTTGCCGTGCTTCGAGTTGTCGCATTGTGCGACAACTCCGCACAGCTCATCGTGTGCCAGTGCAATGTTGTCACCCATGTAAACAAGACCCTTTTCGGCCAGTTTCTTGCCGTGAAGATATCCGTTTTCTGCAAGATGCAGGGTCGCCACGGTCTGTTCAGGCAGGCCGGAATAATCAAACTCCGGGCACTTGTCCTCCCGAATGAAAGTCAGGGGCTTCTCCTGCGGGGCACCACCAGTCATTGAGAGAAGTGGCGCAGAAGAACCGCCCGCCGATGCGGCAGGGACCGATTCGCAGTTCTGCAGGGATGTCGCGGGGGTCGATGCGCTTGCATCCGCCCCGCTCTCCGAGGTGGTCGGCGTTGCCGCTGTGGCAGTCGGGACAGCATTCTCTGCCGTAGTCACAGCAGCATCCGCATTCTGGGCAGGTGCACATGCGAAAACCTCCTTTGCTTTTTTAATGTCGGCAAGAATCTTTTCCATTTCCTGCTGCGGTGTCATGTCCTTGCGGCTGCCATCCGGGGTAAAAAACTGACCAAGCAGCTCTCTTTTTGCGGCAACACCTTTCAGATTCTGAGCGCAGGTGATAGTCAGGCAGTAACGGCCGTCAGATCCATAGTCCGATGCACGAATATCTTTGGAAAACGAGCCAAAAATCTCTCTGTCTGGATAAGTATCTTTGATCCATGCGGAGATCTGAGACAAAAAGTCGAAGTCCAAACTGTGCACTCGACAGGTGCATTTGTCCTTGATGGAGCCAGAGAATTCTGATGCATAAGTGAGAGTCTTGCTCATCCGACACTCATAGCCCCGAGTCTCCATGGCGACAGTTTTAGCACTTTCGTCCCATTGAAAGTTTCCGTATGGCATGGCGTAGGGGCATCCCCAGCACTCATGGCCGGGTGCATAGCCAGACAGACGGTTGCCAGTGGTACTGGTATCGGTGGATTTCTTCACTCGCCGTCCGCATTTGCAGATATAGGTAGTCATACCCGCACCTCCGTGTCCTTGAGGCGGTCCAGCATCTCGGCCTGCACATCCTTGCTCATGGGCTGGATGTTGTTGCCCTTCCAGCCGTAGCAGAGGATGGGTCCGTAAAGCTGACGGCCCCGGTACGTCCGGTTCAGCAGGCTGGCGGGCTGGATGGGGCCATCGTACCGGCCCACGAACAGCACCGCCGGGGTGCGGGGCAGTACGATCATCTCACTGCGGGTGCCCAGCCGGTTCTCAATGGCCCACAGGCTGTCCGGCAGGGTGGTGACTACCGGCTCTTTGCCCGGTTCAATCAAAATTCCTTTCATTGTAAAACCTCCGATTTTGTGATATCATCGGGGTGATGAAGTCGTTCAAACTCATCATCCCTTGCAGCTCGTCGGTGTTGGCGCACCGGCGGGCTTTTTTCGTATAGTGCGTACCGGCGGCAGGCTGTCCACCTCGCTGCGGTCGATACGTTCCCGCGCAAATGTGTACTTGTAAGTTCGATGGCTGCCGCTGAGCCCATGGCTGACGGCAGACGCAAAGCTGTTCGCGCTCTTGTAGCCCAGCCGCCTGGCACACATCTCAGACGTGCCGGATGCCAGCAGATCGCCGGTTTTGGCATCCCAGACGGTGTACCACATGACGCTGGCAGGTTTTTCATTATGCGCCCTGTAATCCCTGCAATATTGGTTGTGGCGCTCTCTGCGGCAGGAAGCGCAAAAGCGCAGGTTGCCAGCAACATTTTCCATCACCTTGCCGCAGTCCAAACAAACGCGGGTAAAGTGCTTTCCTTTATTCATGGGTGGTGTCAGCCCGCCTTCCTTCCGCTCTTCACGGTGTTGCGGGGCTGCTGGTGAACCTTGCGGCGCTCCTGCTGCTCCCGGTCATGGGCGGCAAAGCCCAGCCGGGCGAAGAACACCGCCAGCAGGATCAGCACCATGGCCGTAACGAACTGGCCGTCCGAGACGGTGCCGCCGGTCTGGAAGCTGCCCTCCAGCCCCATGCCGTACAGCAGGCCCACGGCCCCGCTGGCCACGGCCAGCCAATACCACACGCCGGATTTGATTCTCATAAGGATATGCCCTCCAAATCAGCTAAAATATAGAGAAGGTTCTGCACATGATCGATTGCATCATTGGCCGCCTGAGCAGTTTTCTTTACGGCAGCCATCTGGTCGGGCGTCCCGCCATACTGAAGCGCAGAGTTTACAGCACTGGCATCATCAAGCGCTGAATGCGCCAAAATAGCGGCAGACCGCAGAACGTATTCACTTTCAGGCTTCATGCTCCTACCTCCTGAAGATAATCGTCTACAGGTGCACACACAGCACCATAAAAGGCGGCAACGGGGTGCCAGGCACCGTCATGAAAAATCTGGATGTTCGTGGGCTTGAATGCTGCAACCTCCGCGCCGGTCAGGTACTGGCCGGAATCGCGGCAGTTTTCCCACCGGAACCATGCGCAGGTCAGCAGCGGGGCTACGTATGCGCATCCGTTGGGCGCGTCGGCCCGCTCGGATGCAAGGGTGTAAGGTTTGCTCATGCGGATTCTCCTTTCTCAACAGTAGGGAAGAACAGCTCCCCGATTTCATCCTGCGGGATATCAAGCGTCTTGCAAATTTCTGCGATCTCAGTGCTTGTCCAAGGCTGCTTCCCGTTCATCCGCTTGCTCATTGTGTCAGTTCCGATGCCGATTGCATTTGCAATCTCCTGATCCCGGAACCCGCAGCTGTGGAACCGGCCCCGCAGCTTCCAGTACGGAATCTGCCGGAAGGTGCCGCGAATGGTTGATGTGTTCAACATTTTATTCCTCCTTCTTTTCGGCGGGCAGCCCATCCAGCAGGCTGTCCATCAGGGCAGCGTAGAACGGATAGCCTTTGGCAACGATGGTCAGGCTGTCAATGGCGTTGGTAAGGAAGCTCTGGGAGCCGCGCACCACGTTCTCCATGGTGCGCACCGTGTCGCAATGCTGGCCGTAAATGGCCTTGAACTCGCCGCACAGGGCCTTGACCTGCATGTACTTGGCCTTGCTGTCCTCGCGGTTCTTGCGGCACTCGTCCAGAAAAGCGGTGTTCTCGTCCAGCTTCTTCCTTGCTTCGATCACCCGGTCGATGGCGTTCTGGATGTTGGCATCCTGCACGGCCCGCTGCTCTTTGTGCTGTGCGGCCAGCTGCTTCTCCATTGCATTGAACGCGGCAATGTACTTCAGCTTCCACTGCACGGCTTCCTTTCCGGTAAAGCCCATCGCCAGCAGCGAAAAGCCGTCCCGGTTCATCAGGTACATGG
>ERZ773110.505-NODE-505-length-40286-cov-22.506699_pt1 | contig 40286 bp, 36 predicted proteins | sample MGYA00580568_ERZ773110 | MGnify/ENA primary metagenome ERZ773110 (study PRJEB29015, sample SAMEA2737870) | human gut metagenome | biome: human gut; feature: human-associated habitat; material: faeces | place: China | collected 2012 ... | reverse complement strand
CCGGTCTGACCTATAAGGGCGATTACAAGGCAAAGCTGCCGCACGCCTACGATGCCGGTAAGGTCACAAAGCCCGCTACCATCTACGAGAAGGGTGCGAAGACATTTACCTGCACCTCTTGCGGTGCTACTTACACGGAGGATATCCCGGTAGTCGAGAAGACATGGCATAAGGGCACTACGGTAGGGCCTACCTGCACAGAAAAGGGCTATACCATTTACATCTGCGACCAGGATTCCGCTCTGACCGAAAAACGCGATTATACGAATGCACTGGGGCATGCCTGGGATACCGGTACAGTCACAACGGCAGCGACCTGTACGACAGCTGGCGTTAAGACCTACAAGTGCCAGAATACCGGCTGCGCAGAGACTAAGACCGAGGAAATCCCGGCTCTGGGTCATAAGTGGGATGATGGTACTGTCACCAAGGCTCCTACCTGCACCGAGGACGGCGTCAAGACCTTTACCTGCAAGAATGATGGGAGCCACACCTACACGGAACCTGTTCCTGCGACTGGACACGCTTGGGACGAAGGCGTTGTAACGAAGGAACCGACCTACGAAGAAGACGGTGAGCGCACCTATACCTGTCAGAATGACAAGACCCATGTGCATAAGGAAGTAATTCCTGCATTGGGCTATACCTTCACGGAAACTGTGGTCGCTCCTACCTGCACAGAGGACGGTTACACGCTGCATACCTGCAATGAAAATCCCGCAAAGACCTATCAGGATACGCCTGTTGCTGCGTTGGGCCATCAGTATAAGGAAGTCACTACTCCCGCTACCTGTGGCGCTCCTGGCAGCGTAGACAATGTCTGTGAGCGCTGCAACGATAAGCAGCATGTGAGTGACATTCCTGCTACCGGCGAGCATCAGTGGGATGAAGGCGTTGTAACGAAGGAGCCGACCGCTACTGAGACCGGCATCAAGACCTTTACCTGCACTGTCTGTAGCGCAACAAAGACCGAAGATATCGTCAAGGTACATACCCACGATTACACGCGCCTTGGCGAAATCGTCAAGGAGTCTTCTTGTGAGACCGAGGGCGAGCGTTGGGTGTACTGCAACTACGAGGGCTGCAACGACAGAGTCTTGAAGCCTATGGCAGCTATCGGCAGCCATGATTGGGACTTTGCAAATGCCGAGTGTCTGAAAAAGGCTACCTGCACCGAGCAAGGCACTATGCTGATGCACTGCAAGCGTGACGCTTCTCATACCATGACTTACTCCTACGGTGGCACGGGTCATGTCTGGGACGAAGGCACTATCACCACGCAGCCTACCTATGATGAGTATGGCGTCAGGACGCTGCATTGCAAGAACTGTAACGCGACTACGACCGAAAAGGTTCTCCCCACAAAGTATACCTTTACTGTGACTGTCGTCCAGCCGACTTGCACCGAGGCCGGCTACACGATGCACAAGTGCAACGAAGATGACAGCTTTTCTTACAAGGACAACATTGTACACTCCACCGGTCATCATGCCGCTAAGCGTGTCATTGAGCCCACCTGCAAGGAAGAGGGTCGCACCGAAATCTACTGCCCCGTCTGCGGCGATGTGAGCAGCATTATCAATACCACACCAAAAACCAACAACCATACTTGGGATAACGGTGTCGTTACTACTGAACCCACGGCTGAAAAAGATGGCGTCAAGACCTATACCTGCACAGTTTGCAATGAAACGAAGACTGAGACCATCCCGCGCCTGAACGCCAGCGGCAAGTAAGCTGTGAGCCTTTCAAATCAGTTTACGGTGTATCCTATTTGTACGCCGTCGAGATAGCTATCAGGAATTGCTGAATAAGGTGTTAAAATAAAGGGGGGGGAAAAAAACGATGCCCGTCTGGGCAAGTGCCAAAAATTTTTGGCAAATTCTGTGCAAGCTGCGGAAGCTAATGGATATCATTGCAAAGTAACGCGAAATGCGTTACAATAAAGTTGAGGCGATAACCATGGAAAAAACGATGACACTTAACCTTCGCGTCAACCCTACTGTCAAGCAGCAGGCCGAAGATGTGCTGAAGCAGCTCGGTATCCCAATGGCAACGGCCATTGATATGTACCTGCGCCTGATCACCATGACTGGCGATATTCCCTTCTCACTGTCCCTTCCAAAGGCTCATGCAGCTTTGAACGCTGACACCATGACCGATGACCAACTCCATGCAGCCTTGCAGGTGGGCATCAAGAAAATTCAGAATGGTGATACTGTGGATGCCGCAAGCGCATTTGCACAGTTCAGGGAACAGCACAGATGAAGCACTAATTGTTTATAACAACCTTGGTGTTGAAGGCTATGATTTACCCTGACCACTCGTAAAGCAAACACAAAGCAGTTCACAAACAAAGCAAATACACACTAAAAAGCAAGAGCCCTCGGAGAAATCCGGGGGCTCATTTCTATTATCAAGCTGTAAGGATAATCGAAAGCTGGAGTTACAAACAGCATGCGTTTTGCATTAGAATGTCAACCCTCTACACCAACACAGAAATTGGTATAGAGGGATTTTTTCTTCTAAATACTTGACAATATCAGAATGTGCGGCCTCATTGCTTACTGAAGTAAGCAATGAGGCCCTTGTAGTTAGAAAGTAATATTGCGAATAGAAGAACCTATTATGCGCTTACAAAAGCACGAACTTCTTGTGCCGAAAGAGGCATGAAGGGTTCGTGCTTTTCTTCGTTTTTTGGAAGAGCTATCCAGCATGATCTGTTCGGCTTTCCCATTTTGGCTTGTTCACATTATCCATCAGGTATAATTGATTGCATCGATAAAATGAATGCGGGAATAAAAGCTTGAAATAAATACTGGAATATAATTCTATTGGAATTTCAACAAAGTTCGACAGAAAAAGAGTGAAAACACGTTGAAATTGTTTGTTTGAATGTTGTATTGTAACTGATACGGACAAATGTAGTATGATACGAATTATTCAACTGGATGCGGATAGTAAATTAAATACAGTCAGTATGAAGGCCACCTAAGAAGTCTTTTTTTGCTTCTCTGGTGGCCTTCTTTATAAACCACATGCGGGAATTGTGAAATTTATATTTATGATTCCCAAATCACCTAAGCGACGCAATCCATTGTAACTGAGGGGATAGGTGATTTTGTGGTGAAACTGCTTAGTTATGCTCGGAGCAGGGGACCTCCTAGATGTGATTTGACCGAAAAAACTCAAATCGCTATAGGAGGTCAAAATGTCTGAATTAGAAATGTATGAACTTTGGCTCACTCTTCGTGAATGGGCCAATTATAATCAGCTTAACCAGACGATAGAAAAGAACTGGCTTAGTAATTCGTTCAACAGCCATATCCTTGATTTGTTAGACAAAGAGGAAATTAAATACAGGTCGGAGAAACGTCTCCTTGGATATAGGAACAAGGGGAAAAGGCGACTTGCTGGTAATGCAAATCAGCCGATTATTATCAATATTGATGATGTGGCTGATGTCATTGATGTTCGTGCGGAAGATGAATTCGCTCGAGTAGAGCTTCTGGTATCATTGAAGCAGGAATTGGAAAGGCTCTCACCCAGGGAGCTAATGATTATTCGTACTTATTTAGATTATCCTATAGAGGTTGTGGCGAGGAAGCTTAAGGTTAGACCCAACACGATTTCTAAGGCACGAAGAAAAATTGCAAGAGAATTGAGAAAGAAGCTGGTTTGAGATGAAAAGGGAAGAACTGTGGACTCCATCTGCAAGGCGATTTGAATGCATGCTCAAGGCTGCGCAGAATGGCGACTATAACGCATACATGAGTTTGATGGCAAGATTTTTTAAAGTAATGGATGACAAGGCAAGGAATAACTACTTGCGCGATTACGAGATGTTTACGGCACTGGTTGAACGGGTCTCAGAAGGAATCTTTGGTTTCAGTTCCGAAGATGCGTATCAGCGTGAATTGAACAAGGAAAAACACCCGTCAAAGAAGCGGAAGAAGTTCGGACGCAGGTGATGATCTAAGCGTTAGTAGTTAATATTGATTCAAATAAAAAACGGATTGCTGCAATCGTAGCAATCTGTTTTTATTTGAATCAGTTGCGTTTTAAGCAAAATATGAATCGTGTACCAATTGACTGTTACATATAACAATCTATCGAATTTTAGCCTCATTCACCTTATGAACAAGGGTGTATTTGTAAAATGTGCTGAATTTGTGTACTTGTATAATTAAAGTGAATCCGATTTGTTGATAAATGTCGAATTGTGTGCTATTATATCAATACATATATTGGGAAAATATTGCGTTGGTAGACTGCTGAATTGTGCTAAGGATTTTCCATGAGTAATTTGTGGGAATGCCTTTTGCTGCTCAAAACTGCTTTCCCTGACTTCAATTGCAGTATTGAAAATAATATGTGTGCAAAGAAGAACGAGGAGTAAGAACATGACAAGGTTTAGGCATGACTTGATTTTGCGGATGATAAAGCTGTTAGATGCTGTGCTTGTGACGATACCATTTGCAATGTGCTGGTATCTATACTATGCTAAGCGCGTTGCATCGCCGTATTATGCAAATGGCGATTGCCTGGTCGTGGCACTGTTCTTTGTGCTGTTCATCATCTTTGGACGCGTTTATGACGCCTTTCTGATGTCGATGCAGCGTATCTCCGAAATTATCTACGAGCAATTTTTGGCGGCTGCGGTCAGCGACTTTATCATGTACATTGTGATTTGGCTACTGTCCAAGCACCTGCCCAACATCCTTCCTGGCGTGGCAGCTCTTGTGGGGCAGGTTATTATGGCCTCAATTTGGGCTTATAACGCTCACCACGCCTACTTTAAAACCTTCCCGCCGCAGGCCACTGCTGTTATTTATGATACCAGACGCGGTATGGAGCAGCTGATTGGTAAGTACGGTCTAGATGCCAAGTACAAAGTGGTCTCCACAGCTACGGCGGGGGAGTGCATCGAGAATCTTTCCATGCTGGACGGCATCAACACAGTGTTTTTGAGCGGCATCCACAGCCATGATCGGAATATTATTCTGAAATACTGTGTAGAAAACAACATTACTGTATTTGTAGTACCGCGCATCGGTGACACCATTATGTCCGGTGCACATCACATGCATATGTTCCACTTGCCGATGCTTCGTGTTGGCCGGTATAATCCTCAGCCGGAGTATCTGTTTGTAAAACGACTGCTGGATATTGTCATTTCTGCTATTGCACTTGTGATTCTGAGTCCGATTTTCCTTATCACAGCAATTGCTATCAAAGTAACGGATAATGGCCCAGTCTTTTACAAGCAAATTCGTTTAACGAAGGATGGCAAAGAATTCGGCATTCTCAAATTCAGAAGCATGCGGGTCGATGCTGAAAAGGACGGCGTTGCCCGTCTTTCCAGCGGCGAGAATGATGACCGCATCACGCCCGTTGGCAAAATCATTCGTGCTTGCCGCGTTGATGAATTGCCGCAGCTTATAAATATCTTGAAGGGCGACTTGAGCATCGTCGGCCCCCGTCCGGAGCGCCCTGAGATTGCAGCTCAGTACTGTGAGGAAATGCCGGAATTCTCCCTGCGCCTGCAGGCCAAGGCTGGATTGACCGGGTATGCACAGGTTTATGGCAAGTACAATACTACTCCTTACGACAAACTGACTATGGATATGATGTACATAGCTCATCCGAGCATTGTCGAAGATTTGAAAATCATGTTTGCAACAGTGAAAATCCTGTTTATGCCTGAAAGTACCGAGGGGATTTCCGAGGGTCAAACCACTGCTATGAGTGGAGAAAACCACTAAATATCGACATTTTTGTATATTTCCGCCTGCTAAAAATTGGAAGAAATACCAGAGCGGAGTCAGGCATAAATGCAACTCTTACAGTAGCGTTAAGGCAGATTGCCCTGTATGAAGCCGAAATACTGCATTTAGTAGTGCAAAATGCCGAGAATCCAAGCGTGAGAGAGGGCAAAACGAGTGTGAATTGAGGCTTTTATGCCACGAAAGAGCATTTTTATGGATGTGACCGTAGCTCGCGGGTTTATGCCGGATGGCACTGTGAGGGAATGTACCGACACCGTGGTGACTCTCACATAGCATTTTCAGGGCTTAGCGATGATAACATCATCTGCGATTTCATCCCGGTCTTGGATATAACAAGGCGGATGAGAGCAAGATGATGATAAACACATGGTTACGGAGATGCTCATTCGTGTGGGGTAATCCGGCATAAGCAAGGAAGCTACCGTAGCGTGGATGAGTGAAACCTGGAATAAAGGAAAGGGTTACCGTAGCGGACTGATAGTGTCATCAGGACTAAAGACAGCGGTTACCGTAGCGTGAATTATCTATAGCAACGTTCATTGTGGCGGTATAAGACATAGCGGCAGTGTGACTCACACTGCTGAGGACGATTAGTAGAGCTTTATAAGGAATAAACGGCTCAGACTCTTGGAGAATGAGTCTGGGCTGTAATCTTTGATATGCGGAGAGGAAAAATACTTTATGATGATTGCTGTAGTATCGATTGGTAGTTTTGATACACAATACTCGGACTATCATATCATGCGGGATATTATACTTGGCCTTTTGGAACGAGGCCATGAGGTGAACCTGATCCAGAAGCAGTATTTGAATATACCTCAATATCCGCAGCAGTTTGATAAGTATTTTGGAAAACAGCTTCAAGTACATAATATCAAGTTTGAGAAAAAGGCAAAGGCTGACTTGAAGGCTCGCTATCTGGCGGATTTGTCTTATTACAGACAGGCTTGCAAATGGATGAAAGAGAATAAACCGGACAAGGTTTTCCTCCAGTCATGCAACACGGCATTCTTCACTGTGTTTTATGCGAAGCACATTTTGAAGTGCCCGCTAATTTACAATGAACAGGATATCTTCCCGGAAAATGCCTACTTTGCTGGAATTCTTTCAGAAAGCAGCATGATTTATAAGGTGGCTCATGCACTACAAAAATATGCCTACAAAAATGCAACGGTGCTTAGTACGATTTCCGATGATATGAAATCTACCATCGTTACTCGGTATGGCATCTCGGAGGATAAGGTGCAGGTGATTTACAACTGGGGGCATGAAGAGCTGAAAGCCCACAGTGGGCAGGATAATATTTTCTTGAAAAAGTATCCGAAGAAGCCCGGGGAGTTCCGTGTGGTGTATGCGGGTAATCTGGGCAAGATGCAAAACGTTGAGCTTATTTTGGAGACTGCTGCACTGATGAAAGATGATGCAGGTGTCAGCTTTTATATCGTTGGTGGCGGTGTAAACGAGGAAAAACTTAAGACGTTTGCAAAAGAGAAGAAATTGAATAATGTGACATTCGTTGGGATGCAACCGCCTGAAGAAGTGGCGGATCTCTATGCTGCTGCCGATGTCAATGTGATACCTCTTCAAAAAGGGCTCATCTATGCAGCGCTTCCGAGTAAAACGGCTGACTGCCTGATTGCTGGGAAACCGATTATTACTTGTGTTGATGATGAGTCGAAGTTTGCTAAGTTGGTTGGAAAGTATGGAATAGAGAATGCGGGGACAAGTCGTCCTGAAAAATTGGAAAAACTGATATTTGATACTAGAATGGGCGGCTGTAGATGTGAGAATGCCTTGCTGTGGGATGAGTTCTTCACAAAGGATAAGAGTGTTGCAGAACACTGCAACTCTGTAATGTCTAGACACTAAATAATGTGAATATATAAAATCGATATAGAAAGGGCAAGACCATGAATGTTCTCGTTGCAGTAGATGCACAGCTATTTATGACTCCCGATGGAAAAGTTTGGAGTAAAACTATATACGGATATGATTTTTGGAAAAGGTATCTGGATGTATTTGAAACAGTGAAGGTCGTTTCTCGTCTTGGAAAAGCGGACTACGCACAAGTTGAGGGTTATCTTCGCTCAGATGGTGATAATGTATCGTTTGCTCCGCTGCCGATGGTTAGAGGAATGAAAGGATATGTTAAAAACGTAATTTCGTTTTTAAAGGATGCAAAAAAAGCAGTTAGAGATGAAGATTGTGCAATTATTCGCCTGCCATCAATACCGGCAACATTTGTTGAATTTGTATATGCACGAAAACATAAGCCGTATGTTCTCGAGGTCGTAGTAGATCCACTAAATGCGTATGCAGGTAACAAACTTGCAGCAAAGGTATTGACGGAGCAACTAAGAAAATCTTGTCTCAATGCAAATGGTGTGTCGTATGTCACGCAGTATGCATTACAGGAACAGTATCCAAGTCGGGCGCGTATAAGTGGAAAAAATACAGAAGAATACTTTGAAAGTTATTATTCATCGATAATTTTAAAGGACGGCTTCTTTGCCCCAGCGAGAGACTACTCTAAAATAGGAAACAAAGTCAAATTGGTGCATACAGCCAATAACATTAACAATGATGTCAAGGGGCACGATGTTGTTATTGAAGTTGTAAAAAAGCTGAATGACCTTGGTATTGATGCGAGTGTCACTTTTATAGGCGATGGAGATTTACGTCCGGAACTTGAGAAAATGGCCGAAGTGCTTGGTGTTGGCACTAAAGTTGTTTTTACTGGGTTACTTGGTTCTGCAATGGATGTAAGAGAAAAACTTTTGGATGCCGACATTTTTATTCTTCCTACAAAGGCAGAGGGATTGCCTCGAGCAGTTATAGAGGCGATGGCAGTGGGGCTGCCTTGCCTCTCAACGCCGGTGAATGGAATTCCGGAACTACTAGAAAAGGAGTATATGTTTGATCCGATGGATTCTCAGGGGTTTACAGAAAAAATCATAGAACTGCTGCAGAATCCAGAAAAGATGGGGCAGACCAGCATGAGAAACATTAATAAAGCAAGAGAATATGAAGAAACTGTTCTACAACAACGGCGGATTGAGTTTTATACAAAGCTGAAGAATCTTGCAAAGAGATCGCAGCATTGAGGTGGAATATGAGATTGCCTGTACAGCGTGAAAAGGTAGGATTTGTCATACTCTATTTTGCCCTTGCTATTTTGTTCGCCCATAATTGGTTTGATGTCCCCCAAAATTATTGCTTGAACTATGCAGTGCTTTTTTTTGCGTATATTGTAGTTGGAGGAGTCACTTTTTATTACTACGCAAGCGGTAGAGTGAAAATGTTCGATCCCTTTTCGATTATATCTATATTGTATTTGATGATTCTTGTGATTTATCCTCTTTATGACTATTCAAGAATGAATTTATCAAAAGGCGGGGTGAATACTGCTGACGGGTGCGTAAAAGCAACACTCATCTTTGTTCCATCATATCTGTTATTCTGTTTGGGTTATTTTAATACAACCATTAAAAAAGATCATAGTAAATTCTTTGAAAAAATAGAATGCTTGGCAGATGGAGATATGACGCTGATTGGAACGTTATGCTGGCTGATTTCATTTGTTGGATGTATGGCAGGTCAGGTTAGCAGGGGATTTTCAATAAGGTATATCTTATCAATGGGTAGTTCAGTTCAGGATGAGGTGTTTATTAACTCTTCCAGTGGCGGACTTCTGTTTTTACTTATGCTTACGCCAACAATGATCGTATCACAGATGATGATACTTGTTTATGGTAAGAGTAGAATATTGAAAATTGGATCCATGATCTTTTCACTAATTTATTTATTCATGCGCGGAAGCAGAATGCTCTTACTTGTAATGATTGCCGCACCGGTCGTTTACTGGTACACAAAAAGGAAAAAGAGTCCAGCACCTAGGACTGTAATTCTTGCGGTTCTCGTGGCACTTACATTGTTTGCAACGCTGCAAATTGCGCGTGTTAGTATTGCAAGAGGTCGAGATTTTCGAGCAAGTGTAGAGGAACAGCTTTTTTCGCTGGAGACATATATGTCGGTGTTCGAAAGCGACTTTTCTACCTATAAAGTTTTTTATGGCATTGTGGAAGCAATCCCCCAAAAAATGGATTATCTCTTGGGAGAAGGCTTATTTGGATATACATTGGCATTAGTAGTACCTAGAGCTCTGTGGCCGGGAAAACCAGATGCACCAGAGCGAGCTGTTGTATATGCCGCTATGGGGCAGGGAGCAGTAGACGCAGGTAATGCATATCCCAATATAGGCACTTTTTATAGCGAATTTGGCATTTTAGGCTGTTTTGCGTTAATGTGGATATACGGGAAACTTGCTTCTAAATCAAAAAAATTGGAACAGAGCAGAATGCGCACGGCGACCATTATATACTCTTGTTTATGGCCGTTCTTTTTTCAGTTGACAGCAAGATCAATATCCAATGCCTTCTATTCGCTGTTCTTTGGAATGCTACCGATGATTGTGGCGTGGATTTATCGAGGACTGCTAAAAAGGGAGAATTGAGCATGAAAATTATCGTGTGCCATCCGGCACAGCAGCATTCATATCGCTTGGCAACTGCGCTTAAAAGAGCAGGTATGCTATCTGCATATATTACGACCGTTTACTATAAAAAGGGATCTCTGACCGTCTTTGCATCTAAGATGCTAAAAGGAAAATTCCAAAAAAAAGCGATGGGACGATGCTGTTCGGAACTCTCTGATTCAGACGTGATTCAATTCTGCGAAGGGGAAGGGCTTCTTAAACTGTTGGCACTCAATGTGCCTCAATTTCGACCGTTTTACTATAAGTTGAAGTACAACACAGCTGACAGATTCGCACGTAAGGTTGCAAAGTACGCAATAAAAAGCAAGGCAGATGTGGTCATAACCTATGATGATTGCTCGCCGCTTTTGTTTGAAATATTAAAGGAAAAAGCACCAAATGTGATTAGGATTCTTGATATGTCGGCGGCGAACCTTCACTATATGCGGCAGATATACGATAAGGATACAGAATTGATGCCAGAATTTGCCAATCGATTGCATCAAGAATATGCCAAGGTGTGGAACGATGAGATCATGGAAAAGTGTCTTCGTGAGATTAGAGCATCACAGTATTTTTTAACACCATCTTCTTTCGTGAGAAAATCGCTGAGATATTCAGGCGTAGAAGAATCGCAGATGCTGGATTGTCCTTATGGCGTCGATATCTCCGAGTTCTTCAGCAAAATGTACACAAAGACTACTGACAAAAAGCCGATGAAGTTTGTTTACGTTGGCGGAGTTAAGGAGCTAAAAGGAATTTCTTATTTGCTAGAAGCGTTTATGGAAATCCCTGAGGAACAGGCAGAACTTACCGTAGTTGGGAATTTTAATCCGAATGACACCGATATAAAGAAGTATCTGGAACGAGTTCGTTTTACCGGAATGGTTCTCCATTCTGAAATTCCTGATCTCTTGAGAGCATCAGATGTATTTGTTTTTCCGTCATTGGGCGAGGGTTTATCATTATCAACGCTTGAGGCGGCAGCATGCGGATTGCCGTTAATCGTTTCTGAAAACTCTGGAGTAAATGACTATATTAAAGAAGGCGAAGAAGGCTTCGTGATTCCGATTCAGAGTGTTGATTCTATTGTGGAAAAAGTGGATTGGTTCTGTAAACATCGTGATAAAATTGAGGAAATGGGAAATAAAGCAAGGCGGATGGCGGTTCAGTTCACATGGGATAAATACTACGAACAAGCAGTACGGTCAATAGAAGAGGTCGTTGGCAATGAAAGAAAAAGTGATTCTGCTGGGGGACAGCATAACGCAAGGATTAGGCAGCAAAAAAATTAATTTTACAGAAGAACTGCAAAACATGTTGGGTGAGGGGTATTCTGTGAGTAATATGGCACTTACAGGGACGACTATTCACTATGCAGAAGAAATTCTGCCTTCTATTCTTCAGCAAAAACCTCGGTATGTGGTGATTGTGTATGGAAATGTAGATGCACAAATTCGTCCGTGCCGGACAGGAAAGGTGTTTAAGCACATACCGAAACGGTTTCAGAAGAACGGAATGTTGATGCCGAGACCTTTTTATTCACATACTTTAAAGAAAAAAATTGCACAAAAAGTAGAAAACACAATGCGCAGTTTTTACAGTGAATTGATTTGCGCAGTAGATGGAACAGAGCAGTGGGTCGATATTCAAGATTTTTCAGAGACGTACCGCAGGGTGCTTGACAGACTAATAAACGAAGGAATTGATGTTCTCGCATGTTCTACAGTTGCCATTGATAACAAGATGTTTCCTGGAAGCTTAGAACAATATGAGAGATTTAATACTGAAATTCAGATAATCGCAGAAGCGAAGAAAATTCCCTATGTTGATGTGTTCTCACCGTTAAAGCGTGCTGTTTGTGACGGCGGATGGAAGAGCGTCTATTGCTATGACCATTTTCACCCCAATGAGGGAGGCTATAAAATAATGGCTGAAGTCATAGCGGATAATCTAATTGGAGAACGATAATGGGCAAGCTTGCGAAAAATTATATTTACAACATTTGCTATCAGGTGCTAGTTCTGATTGCACCGATTATAACTGCACCATACTTGGCAAGGGTTCTTGGCGCAGAGCTTTTAGGTGTTTCTAATTATGTAGTAACGGTAGCAGGCGTTTTTACCACTATTGGTTTGCTTGGCACACAGAACTATGCAATCCGTGAGATTGCATATGTTAAGCAGGATAAAGTTAAGCTAGAGAAGACATTTTATGAGTTGTATTTTGTGAGATTGCTTTTGGGCGTTATTACGACAGCAATATATATTCCCTATATTTTTATTTCAAGCTATCCGAGCTTGATGTGGATACAATACATGTATGTGTTTGCTTTTTTTATCGATCCATGTTGGTTTTATATCGGGATGGAGGACATGGGAAAGGCAGTCGCTCGCAATTTTTTCGCTAAGGCAGCAAATATTCTTGGCATATTTTTACTTGTAAAAAATCAAGGCGACTATGTCAGATACGTTTTCCTGCTTTCGTTTATGACGCTCTTTGCATCTGTTTTAGCACTTCCTCATCTTTGGAGTTATTTCTCGATAAAACCTCAAAGGGTTAGCTTTGAAGCTGTTAAGAAACACCTAAGAGGCTCCATGCAGCTTTTTTGGCCTCAGGTTGCAACAATGATTTATCTGTCAGTGGATAAGATTATGCTGGAGCATTTTGTTTCCTCTAGTGCAGTTGCTTACTATGATCAGGCGGAGAAAATTGTGAAAATCCCGCTTGCTTTTATTACGGTTCTGAGTACGGTTATGATGCCCCGCTTGGCAAGTCAGTTTGCAGACGGTAATCAAAAACAGTTAAAAATCTATCTATCGAAAACTATACAATTTTCATGTTTTCTGGCGTTTCCAATGATGTTTGGAATTGCGGGAATAGCATCAAGCTTGATACCGTGGTATTTAGGAAGCGAGTTTATTCCGGTAGCTCAGGCTATTAAGGTTCTGTCTCCCATCATTTTGCTGTGTTCCCTTGTTGGAATATCAGGGGATCAGTATTTGGTGGCGACAAAGCAAACTCATATAATGACGGTGTCATATTTCTGCGCCGCTTTCATGAATCTGTTGATTGATGCGTTGCTTATTCCACGATATGGCGTTTTAGGAGCGGCAATTGGAACAATTATAGCATATTTGGTTAGTGTAGTAATCCAATATAAAGTTATGCTTAAAAAGGTTCATGTTGGAATGAAAATCATTTGTTCTGGCATGTATCTCATAAAGGCTGTGCCGATGTTGTTATGTGTACATAAAGTTGGTGAATTGTTTCCGGCTAACTGGAAAACTACATTTGCACAGATTGCGGTAGGCGGGATGATATATTTGCTGACCCTGTTGGTTACAAAAGATCGAATGTTGTGGTATCTGACGGGTAAAGCACGGGAATTGATAAAGCAAAAAAAAGGGGCAAAAGGATGAGTGTATATAATATTGTAAAAGGGGTTTGGAAAAAATGCTCGGTTGTATTGCCGGACAAATTGTATATCCAATTGGAATTCAAAAAACATCTGGGATATTTTCCGAATCTGAAACGACCCCATACATTCAATGAGAAACTTCAATGGATGAAACTATTTGATAGAAATCCTGAATACACGAGAATGGTCGATAAATATGATGCCAAGAAATATGTGTCGGAGATAATTGGAGATCAGTATATCATTCCTACGTTAGGAGTGTGGGATAACTTCAATCAAATCAATTTTGACGAACTTCCTAATCAATTCGTTTTGAAGTGTACCCACGACTCAGCGGGTCTCGTGATTGTGAAGGATAAAGAACACTTTGACATGAATAGAGCTAAGAAAAAAATTGAGGATTGTTTGGCAAGAAACTACTTTTACAGCGGGCGTGAGTGGCCATATAAAAATGTTAAACCTCGAATTATTGCTGAGCAGTACATGGAGGATAATAAAACAAAGGAGCTGAGAGATTATAAGTTCTTTTGCTTTAATGGCGAGGTAAAGTGCTTTAAAGTTGATTTTGACCGATTCACAGAACATCGTGCAAATTATTATGACGCAAATGGTAATATCTCGGACTATGGAGAAATTTGCTGTCCGCCAAATCCTGCAGCTGTAATTGATCTTCCGCAGAGTATCACGAAGATGAAAGAGCTTGCTGAAAAACTTTCAAAAAATTTACCATTCGTGCGAGTCGATTTTTATAGTGTGAACGAAAAAATATATTTTGGTGAGCTTACATTTTTCCCTGATTCTGGATTCGGCAAGTTTACTAATTCTCGGCAGGATAATGAAATGGGAGAATGGCTTAAACTGCCTATAGGTGATTGATTACGGTTAACAAGCAACTGGAGGAAAATAAAAATGTCTGCATTTGATAACGCAACCCTTATGATCACTGGTGGTACTGGTTCTTTTGGCTCTACCGTTCTGAAGCACTTCCTAGATTCTGACCTGAAGGAGATTCGTATCTTCTCCCGTGACGAAAAGAAGCAGGACGATATGCGTCATGAGCTTCAGGCCAAGCACCCGGAAAACGCCAAGAAAGTGAAGTTCTACATCGGTGATGTCCGCAACCCCCAGTCCATCCGTGACGCAATGCCCGGCGTTGACTACATTTTCCATGCCGCTGCATTGAAGCAGGTTCCGTCCTGCGAGTTCTTCCCCATGCAGGCTGTCCAGACCAACATCATCGGTACTGACAACGTGCTGCACGCTGCTATTGATGCAGGTGTCAAGCGTGTCGTCTGTCTGTCTACTGATAAGGCAGCCTATCCCATCAACGCCATGGGCATCTCCAAGGCCATGATGGAGCATGTCATCTACGCTAACGCCCGTGTGGCTGCTGAGCGTGGCGGTACCACCATCTGCTGCACCCGTTACGGCAACGTTATGTGCAGCCGCGGCTCTGTCATCCCTCTGTTCATTGACCAGATCAAAGCTGGCAACCCCATCACCATCACCGACCCCAACATGACCCGCTTCCTGATGAATCTGGACGAGGCTGTGGACCTGGTTATGTTCGCCTTCCAGCATGCCAACCCCGGCGACCTGTTCATCCAGAAGGCGGATGCCTCTACCATTGGGGATCTTGCCAAGGCTGTCCAACAGCTGTTTGGCGATACCGGCACGAACATCATCGGTACTCGTCACGGTGAGAAGCTGTTTGAGACCCTGATGACCCGTGAGGAGCGTCTGCGCAGCCAGGATATGGGTCACTACTTCCGTGTTGCTGCGGATAACCGTGACCTGAACTATGACAAGTTCGTGGTCAAGGGCGAGGTACATACTATGGCGGACGAGTCCTACACCAGCCACAACACCGAGCGTCTGGATGTGGAAGGTACTGTTAAGAAAATCCTGACTACCGAGTATGTACAGAACGCACTGAAAGGCATCCCGAATGACTAAGGAAAAGCTGCTGCTGATTGGTGCCGGTGGCTTCGGGCGCATGGTATTGGAGCAGGCGATGCTCCAATACGACTGTGCCTTTGTGGATGATGGACAAGCTGTGGGCACTGAAATCTGCGGCATTCCGGTGGTTGGCGGTCTTGCTAATCTGCCGGAGTTGCGGAGGGAGTACGGCTTGCTGGTGGTGGGCATCGGCAACAACCAGCTCCGGGCGCAGGTGTATGAGAAAGCAAAAGCACTTGGCTTTGCTTTTCCCAACATCGTTGCTCCCAGTGCCTATGTCAGTCCGTTCGCAAAAATCGGCTGTGGTTGTGTGGTGCTGCAAAACGCTAGCGTCCAGAATGGTACATCCATTGGCAACGGTGTCCTGCTGAATGCCGGAACGGAAATCCACTGTGATGCAGCGGTAGGGGACTACGCCCTGATTTACACCAACAGCGTTGCTCGCACCGGTGCCACTGTGGGCAACTTTACCCGCATTGGCAGCAACTGCGCCATCTGCAATAATGCAACTGTGCCGAATGGCGCAGATATTCCGGACTGCACCGCAGTACACTAAGAGGTGAGAGAATGAACATTCTAGTCACGGGTGCCAAGGGCATGGTAGGAACCGCCCTGTGCAACAACCTGAAAAACATCCGGGATGGGAAAAATAAGGCTCGCCCGGCATTGGATATTAAAGAAATCTACGAGTACGATCTGGATTCCACCCCAGCGGAGCTGGACGAGTACTGCCGTAAGGCGGACTTCGTGTTCAATCTGGCTGGTGTGAATCGCCCGGAGAACCCGGAAGACTTCATGAAGGGAAACTTCGGCTTTGCATCGGATTTGCTGAACTGCCTGAAAAAGTACAACAACAAGGCAACCATCATGCTGTCCTCCTCCATTCAGGCCACCCTGGCTGGTCGTTTCGGCAACAGCGAGTATGGTCGGAGCAAAAAGGCTGGCGAGGAGCTGTTCTTCCAGTATGCTCAGGAAACCGGCGCAAAGGTTGCCGTCTACCGTTTTGCCAACCTGATGGGACACAGCCGCCCCAAGTACAATAGCGCCGTTAGCACCTTCTGCTGGGCAGTCGCCAATGACGAGTCCTTTACTGTCAACGACCGTAGCACCGAGCTGGAGCTGCTGTACATCGACGATCTTGTAGAAGGAATGTTCGACCTGCTGGAAGGCAAGGAGCAGCACTGCGAATTCGACGGCGTGGAAACGGTTCTGAATGCAGACGGTCGTTACTGCTGTGTCCCCGTGACCCACAAGGTCACATTGGGAGAAATCGTGGATCTGCTGCAAGAGTTCAAGGCACAGCCGAGTACCCTCATGATGCCCAAGATGCCAGACGGTTCCTTTGCTAAGAAGTTGTATTCCCTGTACCTGACCTATCTGCCGACGGACAAGTTCAAGTATGCCCTGAAGATGAACGTGGACAACCGTGGCTCTTTCACGGAACTGGTGCATACCGCCGACTGCGGGCAGGTGAGCATCAACATCAGCCGCCCGGGTGTCACCAAAGGGCAGCACTGGCACAACTCCAAGTGGGAGCTTTTCATTGTGGTCGCCGGTCACGGCTTGATTCAGGAACGGAATATCAACACCGGGGAAACGGTGGAGTTTGAGGTTTCCGGGGACAAGATTGAGGCTGTTCACATGATTCCCGGCTGGACTCACAACATCATTAACCTGTCGGAGACGGAGAATCTGGTGACGGTGATGACCTGCAACGAAATTTTTGACCCGAACCACCCGGACACCTTCTTTGAGCCGGTGTAAGGGAAGCTGCTGGTTGACGTTAGGAGAATTTTATGGAACACAATTTTACATGGAAAAATGATGGGCGCACCAAGGTCATGATTGGCTGCGGCACTCGCCCGGAGATTATTCGTCTGGCTGCGGTGATCAAGCGTTGCCGGGAATATTTTGACTGCTGCGTGGTCTACTACAACCAGAACTGGGACCGGAACCTGAGTACCGTGTTCTGGGAGGATTTCGAGCTGAAAAACATCTTCGGGGAATATGGCCCGGATATTCTGGTGCCCGTGGTGGGCGAGAATCTGGGCGTGACCTGCGGTAACATTCTGGGTCGCAGCTATGAGCTTCTGTCCGAATTGCAGCCGGAGGGATATCTGGTGCTGGGCGATACCAACTCCTGCCTTTCTGCCATTAGTGCAAAACGTCTGCACATCCCGCTGTTTCACATGGAGGCAGGAAACCGCTGCAAGGATGAGTGCCTGCCCGAGGAGACCAATCGCCGCATCGTGGATGTAATTTCTGACGTGAATATGTGCTATTCTGAGTTTGCCCGGAAGTATTTGGCAGATACCGGTCTGCCCAAGGAGCGCACCTACCAGACCGGCTCTCCCATGGCAGAGGTGCTGCACATGAATCTGGAGAAGATCCAGAAAAGCGATGTGCTGGAGCGTCTGGGACTGGAGAAGGACAAGTACATTCTACTGTCCGCCCACAGGGAGGAGAACATCGACTCTGAAAAGAACTTCCTGAGCCTGTTCACCGCCATCAATGCTCTGGCAGAGAAGTACGATATGCCCATCCTGTATTCCTGCCATCCCCGCAGCAAGCACCGTCTGGAAAAAAGCGGCTTCCAGTTGGATTCTCGTGTTCGGGTCAACGAGCCGCTGGGCTTCAACGACTACAATAAGCTGCAAATGAACGCGCTGGCAATCGTCTCCGACTCCGGCACTCTGCCCGAGGAGAGCAGCTTCTATCTGTCCATCGGTCATCCCATCGCTGCCGTGTGTATCCGCACCAGCACGGAACGCCCCGAGGCACTGGAAGCCGGCGACTTCATTCTGGCTGGCATTACCACCCGTGAGCTGCTCAATGCCACCGATATGGCAATCGAGATGAAGCAGAAGGGCGTTCTGGGTAAACCTTGTCCTGACTATGTGGACGAGACAGTGTCAATGAAGGTGGTTCGCATCATTCAGGGTTATGTAAACGTAGTTAATAAGATGGTGTGGAGAAAAGGGTAAGGGTGATAGAAATGGCTAAAACAGTATTTATAACGGGTTCGTCCGGTTTTATCGGCTCCAACCTTGCCAAGCGTATCCTGACTACCGAGCCGGATACCAAGGTCATCGGTCTGGATAACATGAACGATTATTACGACGTTCGTATCAAGGAAGCTCGCTTGGCGGAGCTTCAGAAGTTCGAAAACTACACTTTTATCAAGGGCAACCTTGCGGACAAGGCACTTATCAACAGCATTTTTGAGCAATATCACCCGGATATTGTGGTCAATCTGGGTGCTCAGGCTGGCGTTCGCTACTCTATTACCAACCCGGACGCCTACATCGAGAGTAACATGATTGGCTTCTATAACATTCTGGAAGCCTGCCGCCATTATCCCGTGGAGCATCTGGTGTATGCATCTTCCAGCTCTGTCTATGGTAGCAACAAGAAGGTGCCCTACTCCACTGACGATAAGGTGGACAACCCGGTATCTCTGTATGCGGCTACCAAAAAGTCCAACGAATTGATGGCACACGCCTACTCTAAGCTCTACAATATCCCCTCCACTGGCCTACGGTTCTTTACCGTGTATGGACCTGCCGGTCGTCCGGATATGGCATATTTTGGCTTTACCAATAAGCTGGTGAACGGCGAAACTATCAAGATTTTCAACTACGGCAACTGCAAGCGGGACTTTACTTATGTGGATGACATCGTGGAAGGCGTTGTCCGTGTGATGGCGAAAGCTCCTGAAAAGAAGAATGGCGAGGATGGTTTGCCCATTCCGCCCTATGCAGTCTACAATATCGGCAACTCCAACCCGGAGAACCTGCTGGACTTTGTGCAGATCCTGTCGGAGGAGTTGGTGCGTGCCGGTGTACTCCCTGCGGACTATGACTTTGAGGCTCACAAGGAGCTGGTTCCCATGCAGCCCGGTGACGTGCCTGTGACCTTTGCTGACACTGAGCCGTTGGAGCGTGACTTCGGTTTTAAGCCCCATACCCCACTGCGTGAAGGCCTGCGGAAGTTTGCTGAGTGGTATAAAGAGTTTTATATGGAATGAGAAGAGAGGGAAAGACTATGAAAATCGCAGTTGCAGGTACTGGCTATGTCGGTTTGTCCATTGCCACGCTGTTGTCCCAGCACCATGAGGTCATGGCAGTGGATATTATCCCGGAAAAAGTTGACCTTATCAATCACAAGAAGTCTCCGATTCAGGACGAGTACATTGAAAAGTATCTGGCAGAGAAAGACCTGAACCTGACGGCGACGCTGGACGCTAAAGCTGCCTACAAGGACGCGGATTTTGTTGTTATCGCAGCGCCTACCAACTATGATAGCAAGAAGAACTTCTTTGACACTTCCGCAGTAGAGACCGTCATCAAGCTGGTCATTCAGTACAATCCGGACGCAATCATGGTTATTAAGTCCACGATTCCGGTTGGCTTTACAGCTTCTGTGCGTGAAAAGTACCATTGCGATAACATCATTTTCAGTCCAGAGTTTCTGCGGGAGAGCAAGGCTCTGTACGATAACCTGTATCCCAGCCGCATTATTGTCGGCACAGATGTGGACAATGCCCGTCTGGTAAAGGCTGCCAATACTTTTGCCGGTCTGCTCCAAGAAGGTGCAATCAAGGAGAATATCGATACCTTGATTATGGGCTTTACCGAGGCTGAGGCTGTCAAGCTGTTCGCCAACACTTATCTGGCTTTACGTGTCAGCTATTTCAACGAACTGGATACCTATGCCGAAATGAAGGGATTGAACACTCAGCAGATTATTAAGGGTGTTTGCCTTGATCCTCGTATTGGTGATCAGTACAACAACCCTAGCTTTGGCTACGGCGGTTACTGCTTGCCAAAGGATACTAAGCAGCTCTTGGCCAACTACGCCGATGTTCCGGAGAACCTGATTGAAGCAATCGTGGAATCCAACCGTACCCGTAAAGACTACATTGCTGACCGTGTGCTTGAGATTGCTGGCGCATATGAAGCAAATGAGTCTTATGATCCCAGCAAGGAACATAACGTTGTGGTTGGCGTGTACCGCTTGACCATGAAATCCAACTCTGACAACTTCCGCCAGTCCTCTATTCAGGGCGTTATGAAGCGCATTAAGGCCAAAGGAGCAACGGTCATTATCTATGAGCCGACTCTGGAGAATGGCTCTACCTTCTTCGGCAGCGAAGTTGTGAATGACCTTGAGGAGTTTAAGAAACGTAGTCAGGCTATCATTGCCAACCGCTATGATAGCTGCTTGGATGATGTGCAGGACAAGGTCTACACCCGCGACCTGTTCCGCAGAGACTAAAATGATAAAGGTTTCTGCCACTGCCATCGTCGATGATCTGTTTGTTTTGCAGGCTATGGGCACTAGTCTTTTGGCAACAGCTCTGCTGTTCTAAGCCTATCGTTTTATGACAATGCTGTGACTAAAGTGTGAGATTTTTTGTTTGTGAAAAAGGGAGAAAAAGATATGAATAAATACTATCCGATTTTATATTTTACTTCTGCGGGTGGTAAACCTGTTAGCCGTCCGAATCTGTTAAAGCACTTCCAAGCAGAGCTGATTGACGAGTGCCTTGATAATGGGTATCTTGTTGAAATCCGAAGAAATGCGTATGATGATCCGGTGTATGCGATTACCGATGCGGGCAGAGAAAAGCGAGATGAACGTTAAAAGCGACTGGCTCGCAGAGTTGCCATAAGCGCATAATAAGTGACATCCTGTGAAAGTGTCGCTAAAACTCCGTGCAAGCGTCGCTACTGCACCGATATATGCATAAGCCTAAAACAATGATTGTTGATAACGCATCACAGATTGCAGAGAAGCAGGGGACTATTGCGTCTCTAAATACTGAGATCGCATCCATCGCTGCCAAAATTGACACTCTGAAAGCTGACCTGAAAGAAAAGAAGTTTGCTTTGAAGAAGGTCGAAAAAGAGATCGCAAAGCTGGAGGCCAAGAAGGCTGCCGCTGAGGCTGCTAAGAACGTCGAAGCCGAAGCTGTGCTGAAGAAGTTGCTGGCATCCGGCATGACGGCAGATGAGATTCTCGAAAAGCTGAAATAAGGCAATACACCGTGTGAACTGAACTCCGGAAGTTTGCACGGTATATTTGGAGTGCGTCATATAGTTTGTGATGGAAATAAAAGAGATGGAGTGTACGGAAATAAATTTATCAAAGATTCATCATATTGCAATTATTGTATCTGACTACGAAGCTGCAAAGAATTTCTATGTAAACAAACTGGGATTCTCTGTCATCAGAGAAAACTACCGCCCGGAGCGCAAGGACTGGAAGCTGGATCTTCGTGTTAATGAACACACGGAGCTGGAAATTTTCGCTGAAGAGAATCCACCGAAGCGCGTGGACCGTCCGGAGGCCTGTGGTCTACGCCATCTTGCGTTCTGCGTTGATAACGTGGAGCAGACAGTGAATGAGTTGGCAGAGGTTGGAATTGAATGTGAGCCGATTCGAGTTGACGATTATACCGGCAAGAAGATGACTTTCTTCCACGACCCGGACGGCCTGCCGCTGGAGTTGCATGAATAGTCATGGGAGAGAAAAGACCATATAAAGCCAGAAATCCGGGCGGCGGTCGGAAAAAGCGGAAGCCGGAGTACGATACAGGAAAAAAGCTGAAAGAAAAGTTGGATGCTGCTGTGGTGCTTTATAATTCTGAGATGTCATTGCAGGCCATCGCAGATGCACTGTCTCTCAACCCCATCAAGGTTCGGAAGCTGCTTATCACCGCCGAAGTCTACGAGTCGGATACCGCAAAGCTCGTCCGGCAGACCTTTCATTCCTTCAGAGAAACACAGGACTACTCCACTGCCGTCACCTCCACTATGTATTCCTTGCAGTTGTCCCGTCCCTCCGTGACCTCTTATCTGCCGTATGAAAAAGGTGTGTACTTCCCGGAAACTGCTGAAGCAGAGAATATCAGTGCGGGGGCAGAGAGACAGCGACACTACCGAGCTGTGGTGGCGCTGAAAAAGAATCCTTGCGAAGAGAACCTCTGGAAGTGCGTGGTGGCCTTTCGAGGTTACAAGTTCAAGACTCTGTCCGGCTTGCCCTTTACATATATACTGAAGAAGGGCAGGGGAGATGAGTTTACCAAGGCGCTGTGGATCGACCGCAGAGAGGGCAGCAAGAGCCTTGCTTGGAGTTCCGTGATGTTGGCGTATCACAATATCGGTAAAATCGGAGAGGTAGTGGACAGACCCAAGGCGCTGGGGGATATCCGGGGTGTGTCCTACATTTATGGGATATTCTACCGATTTGGCTTGATTGACGTGCCGAAAAAGGTTAAAGAGAAGATGACGAAGTGATAAGGACGTAGTTTGTGATAGAAATAAAATTGCCCCCCCTGTGGATACACAGAAGGCAGTCAATTGGTTTATTCCCATCTCATCCCTAGCCCGCAGAAGATCCTGTACTTCTTTTTCGGCTGCCGAGCGGATGGCAGGCCTGTTCTGATAGTCCGTTTTGCCGCAGTCTGGGCAACTGTCGGGCAGCGATTCCGCCTCAAAGCAGTAATGGCAGACATCGCAAAAGTAGTAGTTCAAGCTTTGTTCACCTCAATTATGGCATGTCTTTCTTGGAAATAAAATCAGACCACAGAAGACCTAACATTGCCGCATTGTTTGCCAGAAAGCAAATGCCATCGTAACCATGTGTTGAAATTTGTTATATCCTTGGTGCAACGCAGAAACACACGATGGGGGATGACACCATGAAGGAACTGTTCCCTGAAGCCGATGACTTGCAACAGGAAGAACTGGCGGCTGCCGCAATATTGAAGCAGTATATCATGGACAACGGAATATCGGAGCTGGCGCAGGCATTCGATGGAAACACTGTAGATGCGGCAAAGCTGGTTCATCTGATTGAAAAGGCAAAGCCCCACGCCCTCGCTGCAATCTGGCAGAGCAGTCTAAACACTGAGGTGGAAACGAGGCTTGAACGGCAATCGAATCAGTCAAGGAAAGCAGGGCGATGGGGGACATCAATCCCAAGTTCCTGGCATTTCTGGAGGACCTCCTGAAAAGCGATATATCCAATTGAAGCATATGACCTGGACAGTGTTGAGCTAATGGATTGCGGGGAGAAGAAAGTTGACGAATAAAGAAAAATGATAGATATTTTGCTATCTTTTTTACCATTGTGGACTTTTGTGCAAAGGTATGATAGAATTATACAATAATTGGTATATTTTGGTTACGCCAGCATTCTGTGCTCGAAAGGAAATGGACATTTTGGATAAGAAAAAAGTAAGGAAAGGTTTCACCCTCGTCGAACTGATCGTCGTTCTCGTGATTTTAGCGATTCTGGCAGCTCTGCTGATCCCGGCGCTAACGGGTTATATCGATAAAGCAAGGAAGAGCCAGGTTATTGCTGAGACTCGCATGATTACGCAGGCAGTCCAAGCTGAAATGTCGGAATTGTATGCATCCGATGAGTATCGCACTCAGCTTTCTGCAAAAACCAATACCTGCACTGCCGCATCTAAAAGTGGAGATTCTGTGCTTGAACATGAGCAGAAAGTCACCGGGCTTAAAGATCGGTACAATGAAATAGTGAAGTTGGCCGAGGTTCCGAGTATCACAAACAGCACAGGCTCTTTCTTTGCTATCACTGACCTAAATTGTAAGATTCGCTGGGTCATCTACTCAGACGATAAGGGTTACTGCGGTGTGTATAACGGCGAGGATGGCTCGTATCAAGCATTTACGGACAAAGAAGCGCCTGATTATAATAATTCGTTTTATACCTACCTGAATACTGTTATATGTCAGGATTTTAGCAGCTTAACTATATGGACTCCTGAAAATATCGCCGCCATGCTCGGTCTCACTGATTTTAATGGGTGGGACTAATAACATTATAACAAGCCACCTCAAATCCTCCAGAGTGTACCTCTGGGGGATTTTTTGCAAAGAAAACATATCTTGCAGTAAGAAAAACAGTTGCCACGGCTACTTCCGGAGCTGATTCTTAGCAAAACACCAAAAATTTGCTCATAAATCACCGATGTGTCATATAACAATTCACGCTTTACCGCATAACACGAGCGCAAAATATGTGCGGTCTTAGAAATTGGTTTTTTGAGACCCAAGACTCTCCACTTTTATGTTGTATTGAAACATGATGAACGATACATCGTAATAATATCAGCATTTTCTGCACACCAAGAACAGAATTTATAAAAAATCTAACAGAAATTAACAACGGTCCGAATCATCTTTATTCACCCACCAAATATTTATTGCGTAGATGAAATGGATTCCTTGAAGCTTCGTATAATATGTGTTATAATAATACAGTAAACGTCGTTATTTTGGACATAAAATAATGCCGAAAAATAAATGGAGGAATAAACATGATTTCGAAGATCCGTTCCCTGAAAAACAAGAAAGGTTTTACCCTGGTCGAGTTGATCGTTGTTTTGGTCATTTTGGCTATCTTGGCTGCTCTGCTGATTCCCGCTCTGACTGGTTACATCGACAAGGCCAACAAGGAGAAGGTTGTTGCCGAGACTCGCATGGTTGCCATGGCTGTTCAGACCGAGGCTTCTGAGGCTTATGGCCTAGAAGGTAATGGTTCTCTGAACGATGACAAGACCAAAACCAAGGAATGGAAAAACGGTGAAAGCACAGCTGATGCTCACATCACCAGCATTGTCGACCTGGCTGAGGTTATCGATTTGACCAATACCACCTTCCAGGCAACCATCAGCACCTCTGGCGAGGTTGTTGAGGTTAAGTACAACAACGGTTCTTACACTTGCACCTACACCGCCAGCGATAAGAATTACGTTACCGTAAAGTCTTCTGATAAGCTGACTAATGTCGTGACCATCCAGAAAGCAGCATAAAGTTTTTCTTTCCCACCACCTTCCCGGTGGTGGGATTTTTTTATTAACACGGAAATCATTATGAAACTCGAACCCAAAACCAAACGCAAACAGCTCTCCTTCGACGAGTGGTATGCTATTGCTAAGCAGTATTATGAAGAGCATGGGAATCTCCTCGTTCCTCGCAACTATGAGGATGCAGAAGGTCACAAGCTCGGCCGCTGGATCGAACGTCAGAGAGCTTTTTATAACGGCAGTCCAAATGTCACGGTTTCAGTGACGCAGACGGACATTGCCATGCTCAATAAGATCGGTATGATCTGGAAACTCGGGGACCGCTTTCCATGGCCCGAATGGCTTCTTCAGTGCAAGCTATACCATGCAGTCAATGGAGACCTCCTTGTACCCAAATCCTATAAGAACGAAAAGTATGCACTTGGAAACTGGATTGGGGAGCAGCGACGTGCCTATAAGAAGGGGACACTCTCCCCCGAAAAAGTCGAGGCGTTAGAAAAGTATGGGATGGTTTGGGAACTTGTAGACAAAGATGTCTGGGAAAAGCGTTACAATGACGCTCGTGCCTACTACAAAAAGCACGGTGATCTGGATGTCCCCCCCAATATGCTCACTGCCGGCAACTGTTCTCTCCGAGAATGGCTAACCTACCAAAAGAGTATCTACCAAGAGGAAAACTGCAAAACAGATACCGATTGGACACGGCATGACCTTCTGGATGATATCGGTATCAACTGGGAGCGCGTCAGCGGCAGCACACTGTTCAGCTACAACAGCGTTGCCAAAAAATACTTTGAAGATCATGGTGATCTGAATGTTCCGGAAGATTATGTGGATCCGAAAGGCATCGATCTTTATCAGTGGGTAAAACGTCAATGGGTGCTATACCATAGACCAGCTACTGCAAGATGTAAGTCCTATCAGATTCGAAAGAAGGAACTTGAAGAGATCGGCTTTGACTGGAGCTGCGAAGGCCGCTGGGATTGGGATTCTAAAGAACTTGATTGGTATCGGAACTTTTGTGCTGTCAAGGAATATGTAGACAATTACGCGAAACTTCCCCTTGGGGCTGCTGCAATTCCCATCCCTACGGTTGTCAACTCCGAGATTTGGATCCGTGCACAGCGCGTTGCGATTTGCAACAATCTGATGAACGAGGATAAGCAGGAAATGCTTGCAGAAATCGGTATCGTGTATGGTCAACAGGAAGCTACCTGGCAGGAGAACTACGAGTTCATCAAGGCTTATGTGGAGAAGCACCACCGTCTACCGACCGGCAAAAATTCCATTAAAATGAAAAATGGATGCCAGACCGGTCCGTGGATCGCAAACCAGAAGATTCGTATCCGGAACGGCGTCATTTCGAAAGAACGAGAAGCCCTTTTGCGTGGCATTGGCATTGGATGCCTTCCTGCTGAGGGCAATAGTTAAAGAGAACGAGCGCTACGAGAGTGTGCTTCATACCATGGCGAAGTGGGTCACAGACGAGGAGCGATTGGAGTTCTTGCGGAAATTTGGCTGGCTCATGAAGGACGCGCTGCGGTGAACGCATACAGCGCAAAATTCAAGCCGAAGAAGTGAGTAGCAGCACCTTCTGGGAAGCCAAACTGCCTAGGTCTCTACTTTATTATAGTAGGTGTGTGTAAAACACACTCGATTACAGCCCATGCAGGCTGCTCCCCCCAATGGAGGCTGCACCTGTGTGGGCTTTTTTTGTTTCCGCGCTTGCCTGCTCGGCAATAGAGCGGGTGCTGTCATTATATACACTGGGGCGCTGGTTTAGGTGTTCTGCCACCAATACGCGATTTGCCGGTAGGTACTCCCCTGATTCAGCTCCCACTGCAAGTCGTTGGCCAGATTGGGGTGTTCCATCACTGCTTCCTTGCAGTATTCCTTCGCTTCTTGTTCCGTCATATTGGTTGCGTCCTTGTACTGCTTCATTTGTCACAACTCCAATGTTATTTATATCATTATATCCTGTATCAGTCGCGACGTTAATCGGCAAAATGTGAAGGCAAACTGTCCGAATTTTGCAAAGCAAGTTTAGCTTCATCTCCGATTTCCTGCTGGCGTTGCAACACGGTGCGGCGCTCTGCACATCCTGCACATCATTGCCAGCCTGCTTCAAAGCGTTCTGTGCGACATCCCCTGCCGTGCCTTTCAGCCTGTTGAACAACGCACCGCCGATTTCCAGCAGCGCGTTCATCGCAACATTGCCTGCAATGTTCTTTGTAGTGTTTCCCGCAATCTCTCCGGTGCTCTTGCCCTCACTCACATCGTTCACAAGGCTCGGCAGGGTGTCCAGTGCAAGGTCTGTGGTCGGTCAAAATGCGTCCCAGTCCATCACCGGCACCCGCCCAGTGCATCCCCCAACACAGGGATTTTCTGTGCCTGCCCCACAACGGCATTGCCCGCCTTGCCCATCGTCTGCGCAAGCGGTGTTGAACAGGTTGTACTGCATTCCCTTGCCGACAAGCGTGCCTGCCGCCGCCAGCGGGTCACAGCTCTTTGTCAAAACGGCACACTGTCATACAGCCCGGCTGTAACGGCCTGCGCAGTCTGCCCGGCTCCGTTCATCTGCGCTTTTCCGCGCAAAGCACTGTTCTGGTTCAGCTCGGCATTCATGGCAGCCGTCTTTTTTGCGTAGTCCTCTTGGCTCAGGCCCTCTTTGTTTGCGGCAGTCTCGAAAACCTGCTTCAAGCCGCTAAAGCCGGTGCTTTTTTCGTACTGGTTTAAAACATGCAAGTCATTTGTTAGGGTAGTGTACTATTTTCTGAAAATTCATATTATTCAGCGCACGGAAACTAAAGCGTGAGCAATTGCAGAATGTAGATGTATAGAATGTGACGTAAATAAAAACAAAGACTTTTCAAAATGCATTAACCACTTTGTATCTGTTCGACTTTTTCCTTATCTTCCTGTATGGCTTGATTGGTTGTCCGAACTATTTCTAATTCAGCAATAAGATTAGCTATCCGACTTTCTGTTTCTGTAACTAATTGTCTTACCTTTTCAGGTTCAGTACCCAGTGAAATCCCCATTTTATCAAGTTGTGAAGCCGCTCTGCTATACGCCTGCAGGGCGGCTTCATTTTGCTTGTAGAAGGTATCCTTCTGGGCAAGTGGTTTGGATGCATACTCCAACCAAACAGATTTATAGGTGCGGCACGCCTGCAGATTATGAGCCGTTGCTGCATAAATTTTGCTTTTGGAACGAAGCTCTGCAATCTCGTTGCGGAGCTTTATTTCTTCGCGTTGATATGCACTGATTTGTTTATCAAAGTCAGCAGCTGAATGTAGACCATTATCAGCCATGCTGCCCAAGAGTTTTCCAAGCTCATGGGCATTTGCAATTCCTGCACGGCGTTCCACATTAGCGACTCGACGGGCCAAACTGCTTTCAGGAGTGCCAACCTGCACCACACCTCCTAGCGATTGCGCTAGTTCAGCGCCACTGATTGATTTTCGCGTCTTCTCACTGCCAATTGGCACATAGCTGTACTGCCAACCGGGATATAGACTGATTGCACAGCTTCCGTGCTCGACGTTTCGCTGTACATAGTGTTCCGGAATGAATAACCGCTCAATGTGATATTGCGGCAAATGCACTGTCACTCCGCGCAGGCTCATGGCCATGATCTGATCAGCGGTCAAGCTTACAATCAATGGCTGCGTCAGATTCTCTTCATCGATTTGTCGAATCAAATCAGTGCCCCGAATTGTGCCATGTGTGCCGTCATCGTAGGTTATATCATACGAAAAGGCGGCGCCAATATCAGCGGACACGGCACCGTCTGAGGTGGTATGAATGTGCCGATTGTCCATCATCAGCTTTGCGGGATTACCGTTCGCATCCTGTATTTGCAGCAAGACACCACGCTTTCCGGCAGAACATATCTGACGTGCCGTAAGTCTGACAGATGTATCACAACTCTGCGTATAGTTTGTAGTTAATTCTTGATATAGCTCTGCAATCGGTGTACTATGATTTGTATCAAGGTTTTCCGATTTATTCTTTATTGTGTTTTCCAAGCCCGCAAGTGTAAATCCATCTCCTAAAGCGTCAGCAGGCACCCATGTGCCATCTAAGTCGGCAGCCTTATACAAAAGCTGTCCGGTTTGCTTTTTTACACGCGCCTTAACGCCCTCCGAATGCAGCTGCTTTATAAAATCGGTAAAAGTCGAGACACTCGGAAAAATCTTGGCTATGCGCTCACGAATAAATTGCTGCTCGGCAGCGTTATCCTCTAAGCGCTCCATGAGGCCGGCATATGTGAACTTGTCGGTATCGGCCAGTGATGTATCTCTGATTGCACGCCCCGCACCATCCAGCAAGTAAGTCATGTGCTTGCCTCGCTGGCAAACAGAAATGCCTAGTTCCTGTGTCATTTGCAGGAACTGGGCATAATTGGTGGCACGCTCCAGGCAAAAGTTGAGCTTTTTGCGGACTTCAGTGCGATTGCTGGTTGTGCGTTTCTTTTGTATGTGAGTGGGGTAGAGCTGGCCTAGCTGTTGCGGGTCTTTAATAACAGACAACTGTGATTCCATGCAGAGCCGATCAGAGATACTACGGATTTGCTGCGCGGTGCGGTAGGGAACAGTGCGCAGCTTTTTATAATCATAAAAAGAAACGGCGTTGATAATAATGTGGTTATGTATAGAATCTTTATTGATATGGGTAGCAACGACAAACTCGAATTTTCCATCGGTAAATTCCATTGCAAGCTTGCGACCTAACTTGTGGGCCAGCTCCGGCGTGACGGCATCATCCGGGGAAAAGGATTGAATGAGATGGTAGGCAAGATTCCCTTGCTTTTTCGCACTTGTATTTCGTGCTTTGCGCGCCATTGTTGCAGTAATGGAAAAATCAAGCACAGCAGTCTGTGGGGCAGTATTGTAACCTGAAATCAATTCCTGCCCATCGGTTTTGTCAGGATTTTCTATGTAGTTGATTGCATCGCCAAGCCGGACTTTTACCGCATGAATTTTGGTGATAGCCATAGTAGATTCCTTCTATGTTAGAAACAGGTGAAGATTGCCACTCAGGGCCGGGCGAAAAACCTCAATAACAGACAAAAACAAATAGCCACTCTCGCACGCCCGCTTACGAAAGACATGATTGGGGTTTGCATAATATTTCGCTGCATACATATTAGACTAGTTTTCGCAGAGCTTTCACCAATCGTTCCTGATAGAGCGATTTCAGCTGTAAATATTCACGTCGCAATTGCTCAACATCACTGGTGGCAACAGATTGATTCGTGTTGCAGCGTTTAGCTACTTGGTTAATGTTACCTGAGATATGACTCAAGCTAGATGAGATTTCTTTTATAACAGAAAAATCATAATGCTTGACTTTACCGGTAAGCAGCATTTCCCGACAAAAAGCCGAAAAATTAGGCATATCACTTTCTGCCATCTTTGCTGCTACAGATAGCCATTCATCTTCTGTGAAGTATACGGGCTTGCAAATGGGCCGTGTTCGATTAGTAGTGGACAAAGCAAAATTCTCCATTCTGCATCTTTGCTGATTACTATAAAACGGGTTTTAGGGTGTCCCCTAAATGGCGCATGTGAATTTCACATGCAATGCTTGCTAACGTTCGCTTTCGCTCACGTTACCCCTTCGGGCCGCCCCGGCGGTTCTTCTGGCGAAACCAGAACAGCCCTGCTTCGATAAAAACGATGGGCAAAAAGTCCAGCACATTCCAGAACGAATTTACTGACTTTTTGCTCTGCTGTACAGGTTGAGAAGAGGTTGGCTCCGGTGTCGGCGTTGCGGACTGCGCAGCGGCAGCTGGTGCATTATAGGCTGCCGCTCGCTGTACAGTGGTGTTCTCGTCACGGCTGGGCGTGCACAGCTCGGCGTCTGGATTTTTTGTGTCCGTTACTGTCAGGTGAAAGCTCGCACTGTCATCGGTATTCAGCTCAATTTTCTCACACTCGAACTGGTAGCGCTCCGCTGCATCGCCCACAACGCGGGCAGACAGAAACGCATACACCCCACTTTCAGCCTCCGTGCAAACGGCGGCCAGTTGGTTGGATTCGTATACATCCAGCGCGTATACTGTACCGCTGTACAGGTTCTGCAGGTAGGCGATACAGTGTTGAGAAAAGCCAGCGGGTGCTGTCAGGTACGCACTGATCTGGGCAGCCTCAGGTAGATAATCAGCAGGCGGTTGGCGCAGCGGTAGCGGCGTATAGTAGCGTGTCTGCCCGGTTACTGCTGTGAACCAACTCTCACCTGCAAACTCATATTGCAACTCATACTGACCACCAGCCTCGACCTGCAAAAAGGTGGTGCCGTCAACCTCGCGCAGCGGCCAATCGTTTAGGGCGTCGTATTGAACAGCGGCATTGCAGTAATAGATGCCCTCCGGCAACGTTACAGCCTGGCCATACTGGTTCAAGCCGTTTAGTACTACAAGAACAGCATCCGTATCATTGGGGCCGCTGCCCAGCGTAATCAGCACGGAACGCTCCTGCAGCTCTGAGGGAACATCGACCAAGGATACCGCAACTTCGCCTTTTCCCGCCGCATGGCAGAGTGGTGCCAGCGTTATGACAAACGGGACAAAAAGCAAAATTGCCAGAACTCTTTTCATAAAAGCCTCCTTAAAATCCGGCATAGGTAAAGTAATGGCAGCCGCGGCTCTCCATCCATGCGTTGGACATGTTTACGCAGACGCCGTAGCCATAACAGCATTCAATCCACGCGCCGCCGCCAAGCGCCATCTGCACATGGCCTTGCTCACCGCCAGCGGCATAGACGACCCGCAGGTCGCCCGGCTGGACCTCGGCAGAAGAGATTGCCCGCAAGTCACCGGTGCGGCCATAGGCGGCTGTATTACCGGCTGAGAACGGCAAGCCCTGTGCCCAGTAGCAGTACTGCACAAAGCTGGAGCAGTCCAAATTCATCCCGACGCTGGCATTGCCGGGGCCGCCGCGCAGCGACGAGGGTTGTCCGTACACAAAATGACCTTGGCAGCTAATGGCAAAGGCTACGACCTGCCCACGCGCGGTGTCGGGATCGATGTTCAGTCCGGCCAGCAATGCCTGCAGCTCGTCAGCAGTCAAAGCGGAGCCTACCGAACGGCACTTGATGCCGTCCGCAACGCCGTAAAGCGCCTCCCAGTCCATACGATACAGCAAGGACGCCCATTCCACGTTGCCATAAGCGTCCGCGCCGTTCTCGTACCAGCCCTTGAAGCCCGCCGCACCGGGCGGCAGCGCTATAGTTTTCGTAAAGCGGGCAGTGACCGCATTGCCCGCATACGCATTGCCGTACTGATCCTGTTTGATGACTGTACGTGTCAGCGTACCGTCGTTGCTACTTTCGGCCAGTGCCTTCAGATTGCCCGTGCCCCCGTCCGCACCATTGGGGACTTCGGTTTCCGGGTCGGCATAGCGGTCATAACCGGTCAGGTAAATTGTACAGTTCAGGTCATAGTGGCCGTACTGGCCGTCGTGCAGTTCTCCGGGGCACCATGGGATAGCGGTTGCGTTGGTAAAGGTCACGGTATAGTCCTTCGTCATGACTTCGTCACCGTCGGTGGTCTCCACTGTGAAGGTGACGGTGCGCTCGTTCGGGGCATAGAACCAATCGTTCAGCTCGCCCTTGTAGAGATTTGCACTTTCATCCAGCACGATACTGCCGGTGCAATCCTCTGCGGCAATTTTGCCATCGACAAATTGGGTGTAGTCATCCGGCAGGATGCACAGCTCTGACTGCGTGGCCCCATCCGGGAAAATGACAGGAAAAAAGACGGTCACATCGTGTATGCCGTCTTCGATCCATTCGGGGCGGCTGCCGCCTTCCTCGTGGTCGCCACTCCATTCCCATATTCCGTTGCGGTAGTGCCCGCATTCTTCGTTGCCTTGGGCACAGGTATGCGTTTCGCATCGGTGCTCTGTGATGGTCACGGTCTCGCCCTCGCTGCGGTAGCCATTGACGCAGCCGCCATAGCTGATGCAGGAGTAGGGCGCGGACTCCCGCGCGGTAATTTCCATGCCGTAGGCTGTCAGGGCACGGCAATATTGGGTAAAAGGTACGTCGTCCGTAAAAGCCGCAAGCTCCTGTGAACTGGGCCAGTCCTGCTGATAATAGACCGCGGCCATTGAGATGATCTCTGCAGTGTCATTGTAGATGCCGTTGGCGTAGCTCCATGTGACGCCATGCTGCATATTGTTGCTGCGCTGGCCGGTCAGCGTGTCGTAGCCGTAGGGGTTGCCGTTGGGGTCAACATCGTTGCGAAAGGCCCTGCGAAGCTCATCAGTGGCAGCTTCATTGCGGTAGGTATTGATGCTTTCGACAAGCTGCTGAATATCCTCCGGCCTGTCGGCACACAGCGCGCTGGTCGTTGTAGTACCACTCATCTGGCCTAGCAGCCCAATAATCAGCAACAATAGAATGATTACGCCACAAATAAGCGCCGTCCTGCCGATAGAAGCCATCGCTTTGACAGGATGGGCAAAGAACCGCGCCACTCTGATAACGCTATGACCGGTCTGAAAGCCTGTATTACTGATGATACCCGGTGTGCGGTCAGCAAAATCATCCGCACTGGTCGAGAAGGTCTCTGCATAGTGCAGAGCGGTACGTGCACCGGCAGAGCCGATTTGTACGGCAGAGCTTCCCAACTCCATCCGCAGCACGTCGCCGCCTGTGTGTAGGACCTCCTCGGCGATGCGCGTGCCGTCCCGCACATCCTTGATGCCCTTCACGGCGTAGCTGCCCAGTATGCCGACGTCCTCCGCAGCAGTCCCGAGAAACGTCTCCTGCATAATTAGTTCCGCCGCCGCGCCGTGCACACCGAGATCCTGCGCAGCATCGGTGGCAAAGTCCTCTTGATAGCTGACCAACCCGCTTGCACTCGTGATGCCGTGCGCTGCGGCTGTTGTGCCGCGCATGGCAGGGGAGCGGTAGCCGTTTGTCTGCTGATTGCACAGCAGTTCGTAGTAGGCATTGCTGCGGCTGGCACGGGGCGTGTTGGTACCGGTGATATATTTTCGGTTGCCTTCGGCGGGAGGTGATAAGCTTTCTGATACATCATCGCTATCGTCTGAAATGGTATCTTTCGTTTCACTTACATAATCGTCATTCGACAGTAGCGACTCGGTTTGCTTTTCAGTGCTGTCCAGCAGTTCCTCGCCGTTTGATGCTTCATCTACCTGATTGTGCAGGCTTTCCGATATGTCAGTATCGGTATGGAATAAAGGTTTGTCGCTATAATTTTGCGTGAATAGTTCTGACATGGCAGACTCCGTGAGGTTGTTTTTAGAGATGTGCTGGTGTAAGCATAACGCATTAAGACTTTCGATTAGGAGATGTATCCATTAGCCTGAACAGCTCGGTATCCTTCGGAAAATCGTTGTTGAAAGGCACCACCGTCTTAGACACGATCAGCAGTCCGCTGCCGACCTCTGCATTCTCGATATACCGCTTTTCCTCGTTGGAAATGTGCAGCAACCGCGCCAGATCGTTGGCATCGTCGGGGGACTGGTTCAGCAGCTTGATATATCCGCAGTCGGACAGCATTCGGCGCGCGTCCTCGTTGTCCAGAACCGAACGCACGTGCTGGGTGATGGAGGTCAGAATCGCACCCCACTTGCGGGCGCGGCTGGACAGCTGAAAGTAAAAGTCCGTGCAGTCCTTGTTGCCCAGCAACTGCTGGAACTCGTCGGTAAACACCCAGGTGCGGCGACCCAACACGCGGTTCCGAGTGATGCGGTTCCATACCTGATCCAGCACTGTCAGCATGCCGATAGACTGCATCGATTTGCCCAGCTTGACCGTATTAAAGCAGATGCAATGATTCTGCACGTTCACATTGGTCTGGTGGGCAAACAGGTCCATGGAGCCACTTACATATAACTTCAACGCCGTAAGCAGTGGCTTGACTTCCTCTCCCTGCAGCGCAAGATTTCTATAAAAGTCGTGCAGCGTTGGCATTTCCTCGCGCTTGGGATTTGCCATATAGCGCTGATAGGTCAGGCCGGCAGCCACATCGATAAAGGTGCGTTCCTGGGGCGACAATTCGGAGCTGTGCAGAATGAGCTGGCAGAAATTCTGCAAGAACTGACTTTTCAGTCGGATGGGGTCCTCATCGTCGCCGTAGTCCTCGGTAATGTCCATGGGATTGATATGGGAGGGGCTGGACGCGGAAATGTCAATCACTACGCCACCCATGGCTGTAACGAGATGCGTGTACTCCTGTTCTGGGTCGATGAGAACAATATCATCATCTGGCCAGCGAAGCATGATATTGGTGACCATCTGCATTACGGAGAAAGACTTGCCGTAGCCCGTCATACCCAGCACCATACCGGCAGGGGCGGGCAACAGCTTGCGGTTACACAGTATCAGATTCTTACTGCGGGCGTTGATGCCCTCGTACAGTCCGCCCGGCTGGAACAGTTCCTGTGTGGTGAACGGCACATAGATGGCCGTGCTGACGGTTTCCAGCGTGCGCTCCAACCCGAGCCATTTCTTGCCAAGCGGCAGCATACTGTTCATGGCGTTGCGCTGCTCATACAAAATGCTGTCAAAGCGGCAGGTCTGCTGCTGTACAGTGCTGCAAATGCGCCGCACGCGCTCATCCAACTGCGCATTGGAATCGCCATAGGTGTGAATGAGGATGCAGACTTTGAAGATTTTTTGGTTTTTGGTTGTAATGTCATCCATCATCTGCTCTGTGTGGTGCATTTTGGATTTCAGATCATAGCTCACAGCTATGCTGGCAGGCATATTTCGCTCGCGTGCTTTGGCAATGGCATCGTATTCTTCCTTATGCATATAGGCAAGCTTTTTCTCGATTTCCTGGACAGCTTCTGCCTGGTCCATAGCGTCAACATGCATTGTGATGACGTGGTCAAAAGGAAGCTCCGATAGCATAGAGAACAAACCGTTCTTCATTTCCGGTGCTATGCCCCGCAGATACATTGTCTTGCCGATTTTATCGCCAAACTGATAGCGGTCACGGTAAACGGCGCGCGAGTCGTCATGCTCCGGGTGCCAGTTGTAAGAGCTGGGTGAAATAAAATCCTTCGTAGTAAGGTCATCCTCAGCCAGCAGCCAGTCATAGGAAAAGCTCATTTCCTCATTGGGCCGCATAATGCCTTGTAACAGGCTCAGGCGCTCAATGCCGGACAAGATGCGTGTACTGCTGCCCATACGTTTGAAGTGATCGGCAATATCTGCAGCACGGTTCTCCAGCTGCTCTTTCGCCTGCTGGTAATTTTCGGCGTGCAGGCTGAAGGTGACGTACTTTTCACGAATCAGGCCATTTTGACCGCGCAGTGCTTTTTCCGCCACGACTTGGTTCATCTCCTCGGCGTAGCGGTCACGCTCATTCCCACGCAGCGGCAGGAAGGTGTCGCGGCGAAACTGCTCCTCGTCCATGCTGCGGGTGACAAGGTTGATTTCCAGATGCAGCGAGGGGTCGAAGTAGTTCAAAAACTCACTGTATTTCGTAAAAATGTTCTTTTGCTCTTCCAACATAGCGATTTGGAAGTTCACATCGGTGAACGCCATCGTCATCGAGAAAAGTCCCGGCTCCACCTCGCAGATGCCATCCTGCGACATACTCAGGTATTGCAGGCAGTCACTGGCTTTCTGTGGCGCTTTGCATGCGGCAATGCGCTTTTTTGCATGATTTTCGTCTTTCTTTAACTGCTTTGCGTGCTGCCGCCGTTCTTTGGCGGCTTTCTTTTTTTCGCGTTTTATCGATTTCTCCTGTGCGCGCAAAGACTCCAGCACACTCGGTTCGATGGGCAAGTCGGCGTGCTTTTTTTGTAAAAACATAATTTTTCTCCTGACGGGGGCAGACTGCGACCTCGGCGGGGCCGCAGTACCATGCCCAGTAGATTTTTACAAGCTTTTCAAACGGATACCCGTTATGGCTGATAAAGCCCAGCCCAAGAAAGGGGAGGACTTCTACCATTACGATGTAGGAAACCAGCTGAATATCCAGCTGAAGCCATTGCAGGCAAACGAAGCAGGTCGCTATGGCCAGCACGGCAGCGGCACCAAAACAGGCCAGCTGACGCAGTGAAAGTCCGAGAAAGAATTTCTCGTGATATTCCGTGATTTCGAGATTGGTTTTTGTTGAGAGCATAGATGAACTCCTCCATTAAATGGCGCTGGTGATGGCTTTGGTGAACCGTCCGCTCATAAACACGGCCACCAGCAGAATAACAGATTTGCCCAGCATGGCCCAAGCCTGCTCGGTAATGTCACCGCCACTGCCCAATGAAGCTGTCAGGACAGGGTAGAAGCCAATGACAAGATAGAGAACGGCCCCTTGCAGCGCCACCGCCATGTAGTTTTTCAGGAAGTTTACAGCAATACCATGTAGCTCCCGATAGCAGAGCGTGGCAATTGGCAGGGAAGCCAGGGCATTATAAACGTACAGTTCAATGAAGCGGGCCGCAACGATGGTATTGATCACAATGTTGACAAGACGCAGCATCCAGCTTACGACCATAAGCTCCATAGCCACAGGCATATTGCCTATGCCGCCCGGCAGTGCGCTGATTGCGTTTTCGATGTCGACCTCGGTGTTGACCTGTCCGCTGCCTACATAACCGGCTATGCCGTTTGTCACCGTGGCCGCTACCTCAAACATCGCATTTAGAATTTCCGTGGAGTGCAGAACAGCCCAGCGGCAAAGCGTGATTTTCAGCATGACCAGCGCCACCTGCTGAATCGTAAAAGCTGTACTGCCGCCGTTCATGGCTATGGTCTGGGTGAAATTGTACAGTTCCAAAATCATAAAAAGTGCCAGAACGGTAAGTGCAATCGGCATGACTACGCCGGAGCTGATAGAATCTGCATAGCCGGCCAGGGTGCTGTTCCAATCGGTCAGACTGCTAAGCAGACCGGAGTTCTGCCCCATAGCATTTACGGTGGCCGAAATACCTGCCAGTTGGCTTCGTATCGTATCCTCAAAAATAGCGCATACCTCCCATCAGCTGACCGTCAGCGTGCCAAAGTAGGTAGCAACGGCAATGATCAAAACACCGCCAGCAATCGACCATGCACCGCTGCTGATGCCGGGGCCGTTGTGGTCCTTGAGGTTCGTGCCCAGCGTCACCGCGCCAAACAGCAGCAACAGGCCACCGGCAAAATTGACGACATTTGTGATAAGAGAAGTGATTGTAGATACCATTTCCATATAGGTTTCCTTCTTTCTGTTTATGTGTCAGACTCGTCATCGTCGAGTTCGATGTTGTTGATTTCCTGCACATTTTTCATAAAGGCTACAAAGTTATTTTCTGCGCGCCTCTCGTAGTCGAAGGGACGATGCCCCTCTTTTTCTACCAATGCGTAATTAGGGTGCTTTTTAAGATCAAACTTGTAAGAGTAAAATGGCACAACACCGGAAATCATCAATAAGCAACGATTCCGCGGCATGGTGCGTATTTCTTCCGGTGTCATCAGATCACGGCTGGCCACCTGATAGTTTTTGGAAAAGGAGCCCTGTGCGCCGAGGTTCTCTGTGGTGTTCAGCACCTCGATGGTCCGTTTGCCCAGCTGTTTACCGAAGAACTCCAGTGACTCCGGGTTATTGCTGCCACCCAGCACAAGCTCTGAATCACAGTTTTCCAGAATCGTGCCCCAGTCATCACCGTACTGAGATTTCAGTTGTGCGATTGACTGGTAAATCAGGGTACATCCGATATTGCGACTGCGGATGGTGCTGATCAAAATCTGGAAGTCCGGAATCATGCCGATGTTCGGAAACTCATCTAAGAGAAACCGCACATGGCGAGGCAGGCAGTGATCCTCACGATTGTCTGCAGTATGTACAAGAATCTGAAAGCATTGCTGGAACATGACCGCTGCCAGAAAGTTATAGGCTGTGGTGGTGTCTGGTGTGACAACGAACAGCGCCACCTTTTTGTCGCTGGCCAACTCTTCCAAATGGATTGTGTCATCCTCGCAGATCTTCATGATGGAAGGAATATTGAACGCACTCATACGCATACCGAGAGATACATCAATACTCTGTGCGGTTTTGTCCGGTGCCATGTGGTACAGTCCATATTGGCGCGCTGCGAATGACGCAGGCTTTTCCATAGCCAGATCTTCGAATATATCGTCCAACTGGCTGCGCCCCTGTGGTCCGTAACGATGCTGCATCAGCACAAAAAGCTCCATTACACTGTTCATATTGTGCATCTCAGGTGGTTGCTCAAAATGCACATAGGCAAGCAGCGCTTCCAGCAGTGAAGTAGAGCCTTCTTCCCATATCGGGTCGGCTGTGTTTTTCTGGCGCGGGTCCTCTTTCATATTTTTGATAAGATTCTTAGCAACAACCACAATGTCGTCCGTATCATGGATGTAAGCAAACGGATTGTAGTGGTCGGACTTGTCACGGTCCTTCAGGTTGAACACCTTTACGTCATAACCTTGCGATAACAGGACATTTCCGTAGGTGTCAAGCAGTTCGCCCTTCGGATCACTGAGTACATAATTGCTGTTAAACTGCAGCAGCTGCGGACCTGCCACGCTGTAGCTTTTGCCGGAGCCGGACGGACCGAACACAATGACGTTCTTGTTGCGGTTGTAGTTGTTCTCCGCCGTTACCGGCATCTTCATGGCAAGGCTCAGGGACTCTGTGGCCGTCAGGGGGATATTCTCACTTACCTTTTCATGGAGAAACGGCGCAATGTCTGCTGCGGTGCCCCATGAAGCGTTTTGTCAAGTGCTTTTTTGAGTTATTGACGCAAATTATCGTGA
>ERZ773110.486-NODE-486-length-41181-cov-6.934640_pt1 | contig 41181 bp, 25 predicted proteins | sample MGYA00580568_ERZ773110 | MGnify/ENA primary metagenome ERZ773110 (study PRJEB29015, sample SAMEA2737870) | human gut metagenome | biome: human gut; feature: human-associated habitat; material: faeces | place: China | collected 2012 ... | reverse complement strand
ATTAAAGAGCGGAGATGTTATCATTGCAACAGGTGCTATTCGTATGGAGGGAACCAGCAAAGAGTATGCACCGATCGAATTTCCGGCGGTAGCAGACCTGGAAGTGACTAATGCCCTTGTGGAAGGAGCTAAGAAAGAGGGCTGCGAATTCCATACAGGTGTAGTTCAGTGTAAAGATGCATTTTATGGACAGCATGAGCCGGAAACAAAACCGGTCAGCTATGAACTGATGAACAAATGGGAAGCATGGAAACGCCTCGGCTGCCTTGCTTCTGAGATGGAATCCGCTGCCCTCTTCGTAGTGGCAAGCCATTTAAGAGTACGTGCAGGCTCCTGTTTCCTGGTACTTGCAAATCAGGAAAGAGAAAAATTAGGACTGGAAAACCCGGTAGTACATGACACAGAGAAGGCAATCCAGGTTGCAGTACAGGCGATCCGTGAATTGATCCGTGCAGACAAGGCGAGGGAAAATAATAGACCGGATAAGCTGATACAGATCTGAGCCGTACAGGCAGAAAGGAATATTTATGGAAACTTATAAGAGAGTATTTGTGATCGTTCTGGATTCACTGGGGATTGGAGCAATGCCGGATTCTGAGAAATTTGGCGATAAGGGTGTGGATACGTTCGGACATATCCTGGATAAGATGGGAACTTTGGATATTCCAAATCTTCAGAAACTTGGAATGTTGAATCTGCATAAGGGTGGTACGATGGAAGGCGTGGAAAATCCGATTGGCCGCTATATGCGAATTGGGGAGACCAGCAATGGAAAGGATACAATGACAGGCCACTGGGAAATGATGGGAATCTATACACAGAAGCCGTTTATTACTTTTACAGAAACCGGTTTTCCTAAAGAACTGATCGATGAACTGGAAAAGAGATGTGGCAAGCGTGTGATTGGAAATAAGAGTGCCAGTGGAACAGAAATCATCGAGGAACTTGGCGAGGAAGAAATCAATACAGGAGCGATGATTGTCTATACCTCTGCGGATTCAGTAATGCAGATCTGTGGAAATGAAGAGACATTTGATCTTGCAAACCTGTATCGCTGCTGTGAGATTGCCAGGGAACTGACCATGAAAGATGAGTGGCGAGTCGGCAGAGTCATTGCGAGACCGTATGTCGGAAAGAAAAAGGGTGCGTTTAAGAGAACCAGCAACCGCCATGACTATGCGTTGAAACCGACTGGAAGAACAGCCTTAAATGCATTGAAGGATGCAGGTCTTGATGTGATCGGTGTTGGAAAGATCAATGATATTTTCTGTGGTGAGGGAATTACACAGACTTACCATTCAGACAGTTCTGTGCATGGCATGCAACAGACGATTGAGATTTGTAAAGAAGATTTTCATGGCCTCTGCTTTGTGAATCTGGTGGATTTTGACGCTTTGTGGGGGCATAGAAGAAATCCGGAAGGATACGGACGTGAGATTGAGAAGTTTGATAGTGGACTCGGAACTCTGATGAATGAGTTGCGAGAGGATGATCTTCTGATCCTGACTGCGGATCATGGAAATGATCCAACTTATACCGGAACAGATCATACAAGAGAATATGTACCATTTATTGCATATTCAAAGAAAATGAAAGAAACAGGAGCTATTGAGAATCAGGATACATTTGCGGTGATCGGTGCATCTGTTGCAGAAAATTTTGGGGTACAGATGCCGGAAGGCACGATTGGAAGATCAATATTGAAGGAGTTGCAGTAGGTAAATAAAACTGCTGGTGGGGAGAATATGGGCGAACTGTATTTATATCAGAAATTCCCCTTCTTAAGTCAGAAAAAAAGGAGCTGTCTGAAATATATTTTCGGACTGCTCCTTCTTTTTACTACCTATCGAATGCCTTTGAAAGTGACAGTTTTGCGCATCCCTCGTTTCAGGAATAATTTTTTATAATTTTTGGCCTGTTTTCTTGGAACATAGACTTTCATTTTTGCAGGTGTTCCTTTAAAGGCATTTGAACCAGTGTATTTCTCCGATAATCCTGGAGATTGAATGTTCAGTGTTCTTAATTTCTTACATCCGTAGAAACATTGCTTTCCAATTAACCGAACGGATCTTCCAACTTTTACAGAAGACAGTTTAGGGCATTTATAGAAAGCATAATTTTTGATCTGAACAACGTTATTTCCAATGGATACCTTCTTCAGATATTTGTTGTTTTTGAAAGCTTTGCTTCCAACAGAGGTTACAGTGTAATCCAGACCATTGAGTGTAATGCGGTCCGGAATATTAATAACACTCGATTTTTTATTTACGGGTTTTGTATACTCCAGAGTTTGAGTGCCGGTTACCTTATATATGCCATTACTTGCTGTATGTTTGACAGGCATTCCAACTGGGTAAGGTCTTGGAGCTGGAGTACTGGTAGGCTGTGGCTTCGGAACCGGAGTATTTGTTGGTCTTGGAGTCGGAGTGTTAGTCGGAACCGGAGTATTTGTTGGCACTGGAGTACTGGTAGGCTTCGGAGTCGGGGTACTGGTAGGCTTCGGAGTTGGGGTACTGGTAGGCTTCGGAGTCGGGGTGCTGGTAGGCTTCGGAGTCGGAGTACTGGTAGGCTTTGGAGTCGGGGTGCTGGTAGGCTTCGGAGTCGGGGTGCTGGTAGGCTTCGGAGTCGGAGTACTGGTGGGCTTTGGAGTCGGAGTATTGGTCGGCTTTGGAGTCGGAGTTGTGACTCCTTGAGCAGAATCATAGAATTCTACTTGCGCGGTGTAGGATTTCTTTGTAACTCCGTCCGGTGCAGTTAATGTATAAATGACCGGATTGGTAAAATCATGTGGGTTTCCACTCCAAAAGGCAGACGGAAGGGAAGTACCGTAACTGTAGCCAAAATCAATAGATGGTTTCAGGGCAGTTACATTTGTGCCTTTTGGCAGCCGGAGAATGATCGTGTCCGTTCCAATCTCTCCGATGACATCCTGTTTAAGTTCCGGGTTATCCGAGGCACGCAGTACGAAACTGTAAAATTTTGCTTCACTGGAAGCAAGTACATGTAATACAATTTTTACCGATAAGGTCGCTTTTGTCTGAGTATCCTGAACGGTGTACAGTGACTCGTAAGTGCCGACAGGAGCAGTAACTGTTCCTGAGTAATAGAAATAAGAGTAACTGGAACTGTCAGGTATATTATTTCGGCTCAGTCCGGACGGAAGATTCTCGCTGACAACGGTTGTCTTGTACTCGCCACTGCCGCCGGTTACGTTGCCGGAATAAGCATATTGAGTGTTCTTGGTTCCAGTGCACAGATGAAGCTCTGTATCTGTAATCTGCAGAGGAGCCAGTACACTGAGAGTCGAGGAAACTGCAGTTACAGTTCCATACTGTCCTGGTAATATATCTGTAGCATAAAACAGAAGAGAGCTTCCGCTGTCCGAAGCAGTCATAATATGCTTTTTGTCAATCGCAGTAACATTTGAAGCAGCGCCAAGTGCTATATGAATTCCATAGGTATCCAGAGTATCAGTAGTAATTATTGGAGAAAGGGTTCCATTGCTGTAAACAATCTGAAGCTTTATTCCCGAAAGATCCAGCTTATCTCCGATGGTGTACTGAGTCTTTGATGGCGAAGAAAGAATATTCAGTTTTGTTGGTGTATTTGCTGCAACAGAAATCTTCTGTGTTACTTTTGCACCAAAATAGTCAAAAGTAACTTCTGTATCAGAAGAAGTCAGCGCACGCGTTTTATCATAAGTATATCCGCTGTAAATATAGGCATAGCGACCGCCTATGGTAGCAAAGAAGCTGACACCGGATGGATTGAACAGATCTCCCTCTGTATAGGAAAGTCTGGATGGTTTTGCTGATATCTGGAGACTTGTAATATCACTTGTTTTTGGAGCAACGACAGGAAGTAAATAACTGGTCTGTCGGCCTTTGTATGTTACAGTAATCTGGCAGGTATGTGCCGATGTATTATCAAAACCGCTGACCATATCCCGCGTAATGGAAACTTCCGTTTTGTTGTTTATAACAAGCGTTCCGAAGCTCCATGGTGTTTCACCAATATAACAGGAGGACGGAGTATATTTTACAGAAAGTGAAGTAATGTCTGAGGAATCGGTTCGAGCCGGGATTCCATCATCAGACATTTTCCAGTCAGCTCCAAAAGACCATCCCTGGTAAGAGGAAGAATCCTTCATCTGTGCATCTGTCAGCAGACCACCGGTTGAAGGCACTGCAGCAGTAGAACCGACCAGATTTCCAGATCCCGTTTTTCCATAACAGTTCAGGATGTGACCATTTAATCCGGTTGAAGAATTTATTACATTTGCAGCTGCAAGACCGCAAATTTGTCCAACAAAAGAGGAACCACCGGAAACTTTAATCTGACCGGCATGCAGACATTCTTTGATCACACCACCCATACCACTGAATTTTTGGGTTTCACCGGCAATACCACCGACATAAAGAGGATAAGAAGTGCCGTTTTCCTGGGTGACAGAGATGATTCCATTGCTGACACACTTTTCTATTGTACCAATATTTAATCCGGCAATACCGCCGACCCAGCCTTTCATAGCTGGCATAGACAGATTTATATTCAGGCGGGCCGTACACCCACTGATGATTCCGGCAAGTTCGTTCTGACCGGCAATGCCGCCAAATTCAGGAAAGACCATGGATCCATCGCCACCCATATGTCCGGTGACCGTGCCGGAAACAGAACATTCCTGAATCTTTCCCTGATTATATTGTGCAATGACACCCTGTACATTCTGGCTGTCATCGTCAAAATCAGCTACAATTCGCAGATTTTCAATGGTTCCGTCATTTTGGGCGATAAGCGGTTTTTTCAATCCGTAAATAGTGTGTGAATTACCATCTAAGTGTCCACTGAAATAATTTACAGAGAAATTAATATTTCCATTTGTCTGAATATCTTTGGTCAGACTGTAATAAGCACCCGGATGATCCGAGATAAGGTTCAGGTCATCGAGAGAAGTGATCTTATATGGATCAGAGGCAGTACCACTACCTTCAGATGGAGCTGCAGAAGTGGCGCGATTTCCGACGATACGGTAAATAATGCTGGAGCTTCCGTTGGCAGGAACCGTGAATTTCCCATTTTTCAGTTTTATAATGACTGCAGAAGCTGCAGGCAGCGTATAGTTCTGGTTACTGTTTCCGGAAAAAACAGGAAATGTTGCAGCCTTTCCGGCGGCAATACGGTCACCAGAGAAACTGTAATTGCCGTAGAGATCGCCGGCAGCGATTGCGGTATAGAAATCAGCCATTAATGTCTTAAATGGAATGCCGGTTACCTGCGTCAGGTATTCTTCACAGGTAAGGGTGGAGGCATCTATCTGGTAAAATTTTGGCAGGACATCCATTGGTTTATAGCTTCCGGCCATACGGTCGATTACATAACGCATAAAAAGATAAGGCATGCCGTAATCCTGCGCCGTATCATCACGGTAGGTCTGATAGATTAGGGAAGAGCCGCTTCGAATAGCGGTACTTCCGGCAATGCCGTTTAACCATCCGCTGGAATCAATGCCACCCCAGAGATAGTCCATGGCAGTCACAGCCAGTCCCTCATTGAGCCACATATATCTGCCGGTATTGGAAAATCTGGTTTTCAGCCAGAGCAGTGCATGCTGTCCTTCGTGTACAAGCAGACCGTTTCTTTTGGACATTTCACCGGAAACATAGGCAGATGCAGAAGGAGTGTTGATATGGATTGCTGTGATGTCTGTGTCGTACATGTACATGCCGCTTGCGGAGGATAAAGTTTCGAGAAGAATTGAAATTTTACCGGAATTATCTTCATATGGGATGTTACCACCGGCCAGAGTATTCAGGATTCGATAAGGTTGTCCGTCATATACACCTGCCATATCCTTTGCGATTGAGGAAGTCTTACCAGCTGCATCGTAACTGGCTTTCATATCTTTATCCATCCAGATATAGCAGTGTTCACCAATGCCGATGCATACATAAGTTTTGCCTGTACTATTTGAACGATAGATATATTTTTCCTGCCCGATGTAGTAACTTGTGGCAGCAGACTGTGCAGCTGCTGCGGAAAGGGAAGATGAAGAAAGAACATTATAATCACTGGTGTCAGAAGCTTTTTTGAGAATCTGGGATGCAGGCAGATTGGCTGCGCTGCTGCCAGTGCTGAGATAAGAAGAGACAGTATCTGTACCATCGTCAAAAACCAGAGTTCCGGTATTTTGAGATGAAGAGGTGTCTGTATTTATAACAACGGCATATTCTCCGGAAACAGTCTGTCCTGGTGAGCCTTCAACAGCATCTGCTGATACAGAAAAACAGCAGAACAGACCTGTGAACAGAAAACCGATTCCCATAGAGAGAGGAAAAAATCTTTTCTTTTTCATAGGGTTCCTCCAGTTTTATTTTTCTGTTTTTATTTTACCATCAGACTGGTGTAAAAGCTATTCTTTTCGCAGAAAATGCAATATCATGAAGAAAAGTAAACAGAAACGTAACCTGCCTGTGATTCAGGACAATAATTTGTTCTGTTGGCGATATTGTCTTGGTGACATCCCGTAAATGTTACGGAACGCTCTGGAAAAATGAAGCTGGTTTGGATATCCAACCTGAACGCTGATGTCACCAATGGACAGGCTGGTGCTGGTAAGCAGAGAGGTTGCTTTACTCATTCGATAGCGGATCAGGAAGTCCTGTGGAGACTGTCCGATCATATCTTTGAAAACTTTACCAAAATAGCTTCGGTCAAGATTACAGCGATTTGCCATATCTTCGACTGTGATTGGCAACGTATAATTTTGTTCAATAAAAGAAAGTGCTTCCTGTGCGTAAAATCTTGAAAGCTTTCCGCCCTGAAGTCTTTTTTTATTGGAAGAACCCTGGATAAGGGCATCCATAATAAGATATAACTGACCAATGATCCCAAATGGGCGGGAATTGTCCGGATATTGTGTCAGACGCAGCATTTCATCGCGAAGCTTATCTGCTGCTGTATCGGAAATGGGATGAAAGACCGGATGATCGTTGGACAGTCCGGCTTCTTCCATCAGCTCTTTTGCACGCAGTCCATCGAACTCTACCCAGACGTATTCCCATGGGAATTTCTGGTCAGCACTGTAAAGATTGATACGCCCCGGTTCAATGAGAAAGCCGGAATGTGCTTCCATATGGTAAACAGCACTGTCATCTTTTTCTGTAACACTCAGCATTCCTTTGCCGGAAATAATATAGTGAAAAAGATAATGATTACGTACAAATGGTCCATAAGAATGCAGAGGATCACATTTCTCATAGCCGTATTGGTATACGGTCAGGTCAAGAAAAAGTTCATTGGAAAATATGTGAAAAATAGAATCTGACATGGTTTTTATCATTTCCTCCTATGAGATATAGTAAAATATGCATAAAAACGAGATACAGAAATCATACAATTTTAACGAAATATCGCTATTCAGTACTATTATATACCATAATGAGTAGTAACATCAACATTATTCTGGAAATAACGCATTATGGTATATTTTGATGTTATCCATCTATGTACGAAGCTTTTCTTTTGGTGCTAGAATCGAATCAAACAGAGATGACCGGTCTGAATCTGAACTGCCGGATGGCAGTAAATAGCTGTAAAGAAGGGAGAAACAAATGGGAAAGCATAAAGTAGGTGCTGTTTTCCTTGCAGGCGTTCTGGCAATGGGAATAGTTATGACAGGATGCTCCGGAAAGGACGAAACAGAGGGCAAAACTGTAATTGAAATGGTACAGTATAAACCGGAGGCGGTAGATATTTTTGAACAGTTTCAGGATGAGTTCAATGCAACGCACGATGATATTTATTTAAAGATTGATTCACCGAACGATGCAATGACAATCCTGAAAACAAGATTTATCCGTGAGGATAATCCGGATATCATAGGAATTGGCGGGGATATTAATTATTCCAATTTTCTGGATGCAGACATGCTGATGGATATTTCTGATTTTGAAGGACTGAACGATATTAAAGAGAAATATCTTGAGATGAACAAAGATCTGGAATATGTGCCGAAAGATGGTGTTTATGCCGTTCCGTATATGGCAAATGCAGCTGGAATTCTTTTTAACCGGGATATGTTTGAAGAACATGGCTGGGAGGTTCCGACCACATGGACAGAATTTACGAATCTTTGTGATCAGATCCAGTCAGAAGGAATCCAGCCATTATATTTTGGTTTTAAAGATACATGGACTACACTGGCACCGTGGAATGCAATTGCAGTAAGTCTGTGCGATTCTGATCTGACTTATCAGGTAAACAGTGGAGAAACAACTTTTGCAGAAAATTACAGAGAAGTGGCAGAAAAGGAAAAAGCGCTTCTTGCATATGGACAGAAAGATCCGGTGTCTCAGGGATATAACGATGCCTGCACTGCATTCGCAAGAGGAACATCTGCGATGTTTACAATTGGAAGCTATGCGATCTCTCAGATCAAATCTGTAAATCCGGATATGAATATTGGTTCTTTTGTATTTCCGGCAAATGAAGATGCAGATAAAAATGTGCTGAATTCCGGAAATGATCTGATGTTCTGCGTGATGAAAGATTGTAAAAATAAAGAGGCAGCTTATGAAGTGCTCAGTTATATGCTCGAAGATGAAAATGTCAAAAAATATCTGAATGCACAGAGCGCTGTTCCATGTAAAAAAGGTGATTTTGAGATTACTCCGGAGCTGGAAGAAATGCGTGATTATATCGAAAACGGTATTGTAGCGGATTATCAGGACCATCATTATCCGAGCGAAATGTCAGTAGATGCAATGATCCAGACATATCTGATGGATGACAGTGCTGATGCGACAGATACATTTATGAAACGATTTGACAAAGAATGGATTCGCTACAACAGAGATGTCGTGGCAAAAGTAAAAGCATATGAGGAGGGTAATGATCATGAATAAAAAACATGGTGCGTGGAGCAAAAATGAAAAGATATTTTTTGGCCTGCTGGCACCGATTCTGGTTCTTTTCTTCTGCTTTAATACATTACCGCTGATCAAAGGTTTTTATTACGGACTTACAAACTTCCGCGGATATGGAAGTTATGATTTTGTAGGACTGCGGAACTTTGCAGAAATTTTCCAGGATTCCCGTGTGGGTCACTCATATCTGTTTACATTTAAATATGCGTTGGTTATGACAATTGTGGTCAATCTTCTCAGCCTGATCCTGGCACTGGGACTGAACAGCAAGATCCGTGGAAAAAATGCACTCAGAGGAATCTATTTTGTACCAAATATTCTGGGAGGTCTGGTTGTCGGTTATATCTTCAGTTTCATTTTTACATATATTCTGCCGACGATCGGAGAAGTAACAGGAATTGATTTCCTGAAAACAAGTCTCCTTGGAAGTACAAAATGGGCATGGATCGCAATTGTGATCGTCGGAGCATGGCAGGGAATAGCGATGAATACGATCATTTATATTTCCGGTCTGCAGACTGTTCCGGAAGAAGTTTATGAGGCATGTATGCTGGATGGAGCATCCGGATGGAAAAAATTTAAGAGCATTACACTTCCATTGATCATGCCATTTGTAACAATTAACCTTGTCCTTTGTATGAAAAATGCGCTGATGGTATTTGACCAGATCATGTCTTTGACAAAAGGTGGCCCGTCACAGAGCACAGAGTCCATTTCTTATCTGATCTATAACAATGGTATGAGTGGAGGACAGTTTGGTTTCCAGAGTGCGAATGCATTTGTATTCTTTATTGTGATCGTTGCGATATCACTGTTTCAGATGAAATTCCTGGGAAGTAAGGAGGAGCAGTTATAATGAGCAGAACAAAGAAAAAAGAAGGCGCTGTTCGTGGTAAGACTACAAACAGGATTATTAATATTTTACTGGTACTTGGCTGTCTGACGATTTTGTTTCCACTGTATATGACAGTGATCATTGCATTTAAGAAGCCATCGGAAATGACAAATGATGTAGCTGGTGCACTGGCATTCCCACAGAAATGGAGTTTTGAAAACTTTGCAGAAGCAATGCGTGTAACTGATTTCTGGCATTCTCTTGGAAACAGTCTTCTTATTACCGGGGTAACTGTGGTATTATGTATATTAATACATTCACTTGCCGGTTATCTGATCGGAAGAAAGATGAAGCAGCGTAAGATATTTAAGATTTCTTACTATTACATTGTAAGTGGTATGTTTGTACCGTTTGCGGTTCTTATGATGCCGCTGGTAAAAGAAACTGCACAGCTGGGAATCGCAAACCGCTTTGGTGTTATCGTATTGTATGTTGTGTTTTTTATGCCGATGAATGTACTGCTTTATTCCGGATATCTGAATAATATCCCGATGGCACTGGAAGAGGCTGCCTGTGTGGATGGAGCCGGAGTATGGCAGACTTACTGGAAGATTATTTTTCCAAATATGAAACCGATGCATGCAACAGTAGCAGTTCTCACAGCAATGAGTACCTGGAATGACGTTATGACTCCACTGGTCATCATGTCCGGTACAGATCAGAACACACTGCCGCTGGCACAGCTGAATTTCCAGACACAGTTCGGAACGAATTATAACCTGGCATTTGCATCTTATCTTCTGGCATTACTTCCAATTTTAATCTTTTATATCATCTGCCAGAAACAGATTATCAATGGTGTTGTAAACGGAGCAGTAAAATAATTCTTGAAAAAGACAGAAAGGGAAAACGACAATGGCTATCAATATAAAGAATCAGATTTTTACTCTTCATACAAAAAACAGTACTTATCAGATGAAAGTGGACGAGCAGAATATGCTTATTCACACTTATTACGGAAACCGTACGGATGATACGGACTGTTCCTATCTGATTCGTATGGCAGACCGTGGATTCAGCGGAAATATCCCGGGGACTGACAGAGAGCGTGTATATTCTCTGGATTTTCTTCCGCAGGAGTTTCCGGTATATGGCAACGGAGACTATCGTGTAGACTGTCTGAAAGCAGACCTTGGAAGCGGTGTACAGGACGGGATGTTTTTCTTTGACAGCTATCAGGTAAGAGATGGAAAATATAACATTCCGGGGCTTCCGGCATTCTTTTCTTCTGAGAAATCAGAAGGAGAGACACTGGAGATCGTTCTGAAAGATACTGTTGAAGAAGTCTATGTACATCTTCTTTATGGAGTCTTTGAAGAGCTGGATATCATTACAAGAGCAGCAGTAGTCGAAAACCGTACAGAGGGTGATATCCAGATTTCCAGAATTATGAGTGCGTGTCTGGATCTTGGAATGGGAAAATATGATCTGATTCATTTTTATGGAAAACATGCCGGTGAGCGTCAGATGGAAAGAAACAGTCTGCCACACGGCATCACGGAGCTTCGCAGTACCCGTGGAACTTCCAGCCACCAGCATAATCCTTTTGTGATTCTTGCGGATAAAGACACTACAGAGAGTACTGGTGAGTGCTACAGTGCATCTTTTCTGTACAGTGGCGGTTTTCATGCACAGGCAGAAGTAGATCAGTTTAATCAGACAAGACTGGTCATTGGAATTGATGACTATGATTTTTCCTGGAAACTAAAAAAGGGTGAAAGCTTCAGCACACCTGAGGTATGTCTGACATACAGTGCAGATGGATTTTCAAAGCTGTCCCAGACTCTGCATCAGGCAATCGTGTCGAATCTGATCCGCAGCTGCTGGAAAGACAGAGTGCGCCCGATTCTGGTAAATAACTGGGAAGCAACCTATTTTGATTTTAACAAAGACAATCTGATTGCAATTGCAAAAGAAGCGGCAGAACTGAATCTGGATATGCTGGTACTGGATGATGGATGGTTTGGAAAAAGGGATGATGATTTCTCCGGTCTTGGCGACTGGTTTGTAAATGAGAAAAAGCTGTGCGGAACCCTTTCTGAGCTGGTGAAAGAAGTACATGATATGGGACTTTCTTTCGGGCTTTGGTTTGAGCCGGAGATGATTTCTGAGGACAGTGATCTGTATCGGGCACATCCGGACTGGGCACTGGTCATACCGGGAAGACAGCCGATCAGAAGTCGTTCCCAGCTGGTATTGGATATGTCCAGAGAAGATGTGACAGATTATCTGACAGAGCGGATCTGTGATATTGTAGAGAAAGCAGATATCCAGTATATTAAATGGGATATGAACCGTTCACTTATGGCTGCTTACAGTGCGCTCCTTCCGCGTGATCGTCAGGGGGAACTGAGACATCGTTATGTGCTGGGTCTTTATAAAGTACTGGAAGCTGTGACTCAGAGATTCCCGGAACTTCTGCTGGAAGGATGCAGTGGCGGCGGTGGACGGTTTGATGCAGGTATGTTGTATTACTGTCCGCAGATCTGGTGTAGCGATAATACGGATGCGATTGAAAGACTGCGTATTCAGTACGGTACTTCCTTTGGCTATCCGATGTCTTCTGTTTCCGCACACGTATCGGTTTGCCCGAATCATCAGAATCATCGCGTGACACCATTCAAGACAAGAGGAATCTGTGCAATGCAGGGAACATTTGGATATGAACTGGATCTCAGTAAGATGACTGATGAAGAAAAGAAGATGGCGGGAGAACAGATTGCGTTCTTCAAAGAACATGGAAGACTGTTCCAGTTCGGAGATTATTACAGACTGACTTCACCATTTGAAAACAGAGACTATACTGTATGGGAATATGCGGCACAGGATGGCAGTGAGGCCTGCATGTCTGTCGTTTATACAGATATGTATGCAAATGCAGCATCTGAGATCGTGAAATGGAAAGGGCTGGATCCGAAAAAGGTTTATCAGATGCAGCTGGATGGAGAAGACGCTGGAAACTTCTCCGGCGCGGCGTTGATGCATGCCGGAATCCTGCTTCCATTACCAGAGCAAAATTATGATGCATTCCAGATTTATCTGAAGGCAGAATAGAATAAAGAAAAATTACAGAGAAAGCTCCTATGGTGTCGAAAGGCATTGTAGGGGCTTTTTTTTATGAAAAATCCACAAAATAAAGCACAAAAAAGGAAGAACGGAGTCGAGCAATGCCTTAACTAAATGACATTGCGGAGTCGAGTTCTTCCTTTTTTGAGATATATTTAATTCGATTAAATTGCGTCCAGTGCCTGAGCGATATCTGCGATCAGGTCGTTTTTATCTTCAAGGCCGCAGGAGATACGGATCAGTCCGGCTGGAATTCCGGCAGCAGCGAGCTGCTCGTCATTCATCTGGCGGTGTGTGGAGGTTGCCGGGTTGAGGCAGCAGGTTCTTGCATCTGCTACATGTGTTTCAATTGCTGCAAGTTTCAGATTTTTCATGAATTTTTCAGCAGCAGCACGTCCACCCTTTAATTCAAAGGAAACAACACCGCATCCACCGTTTGGCAGATATTTCTTTGCAGTTTCATAGTATTTGTTGGATGGAAGTGTCGGATAGTTTACGAATTCTACTTTGTCGTGTTTCTCAAGGAATTCTGCAACTGCCTGGCCGTTTTCAACATGTCTTGGCATACGTACATGAAGTGATTCCAGTCCAAGGTTCAGAATAAATGCACTTTGTGGAGACTGAGCGCAGCCGAGGTCTCTCATCAGCTGAGAAGTACATTTGGTGATGAAAGCGCCTTCTTTTCCAAATTTTTCAGCATAGGTAACTCCGTGATAAGAATCATCCGGTGTGCAGAGTCCCGGGAATTTGTCTGCATGTGCCATCCAGTCAAATTTGCCGCCATCGATGATCGCACCGCCGAGCGCTGCTCCATGTCCATCCATATATTTGGTTGTGGAATGTGTAACGATATCTGCGCCCCATTCGATTGGACGTAAGTTGACCGGTGTTGGGAAGGTGTTATCTACGATGAGCGGCACACCATGTGCGTGCGCTGCTTTTGCAAATTTCTCGACATCAAGAACGGTAAGTGCCGGATTGGCGATAGATTCACCGAAAACAGCTCTGGTATTTTCTTTGAAAGCTGCGTTTAATTCTTCTTCTGTGCAGTCCGGGTCAACGAAGGTAACGTCTACGCCCATTTTTTTCATTGTAACTGCAAGAAGGTTGTAGGTTCCTCCATAGATGGAAGAGGAGGAAACGATATGGCTGCCGGCTTCGCAGATATTGAAGACAGCGAAGAAGTTTGCTGCCTGTCCGGAAGAAGTCAGCATACCAGAGGTACCGCCTTCGAGAGCTGTGATCTTGGCTGCAACATAGTCGTTGGTAGGATTCTGTAATCTTGAATAGAAATATCCTTCAGCTTCAAGGTCAAAGAGCTTGCCCATGTCTTCGCTGGTATCATATTTGTAAGTGGTTGACTGAATGATCGGAATCTGACGTGGTTCACCGTTTCCTGGTGTGTAGCCTGCCTGCACGCATTTTGTATTAATAGTATAGTCCATGAATTTGCCCACCTTTATATAAATTGTAATATCTTTATGTTATACTTTTTTTTGTTATATGTAAAGAAAAAATACATACTTGATCGGTATGAGAAGGAGAAGAAGGTTATTGCCTATTATGTAAACAATAACGAGAGAATTATGGGACAAAGTAACAAAGCATTACACGAGAAATATGAATTCCGCGATATCAGGCGGGATGAGATCGAACAGGCCGTGAGAATTGAGGCAATCTGTTTTCCACCAAATGAGGCTTGTACATATGAGCACATGGCACCACGAATCGAAAATGCACCGGATCTTTTTCTGGTGGCAGTAGACCGCAAAACCGGAAAGATGGCAGCTTTTCTGAATGGTCTGGCAACGAATCGGGAACATCTGACGGATGACTTTTTTACGGATGCTGACCAGCATGATCCGGATGGTACAAATATTATGCTCCTTGGACTGGATGTGCTGCCGGAGCACCAACACCAGGGACTGGCAAGAGAACTGATGGAACAATATAAGGAAAGAGAACAGGTTAAGGGAAGAAAGAAGCTGATCCTGACCTGCCTCCCGGATAAGGTTGAGATGTATAAGAAATTTGGCTTTAAAGACCATGGAATCGGCGATTCTGTGTGGGGCGGCGAAGCCTGGCATGAGATGGATATTGTGTTGGAGTAGAGTAAGATATCCTTCTTTGCAGACTTGAATTTACATTCGTTTGATATTATAATCAAAGGGATTGAAACGAATCCTGAAACAGCGGGAACATTTAATTTTAAGGAGGAATCTTATTATGATTACCTGGAACAACCTGGATACTCTTGAATCTTTCAAAGAACTTTCCAATGTAAAAAAAGTAAACCTTGTAGAAGCCATGACCGGAGAAAATGGTGCAGAGCGTGTTAAAAAATACAGCGTACCGATGGCTGCTGGTCTTGCATATAACTATGCTGCAAAACAGGTAGATGACAATGTACTTGAAGGCCTCAAAAAGCTTGCAAAAGAAGCACAGCTTACTGAAAAATACGCAGCTCTTTACAATGGCGAAATGATCAATACAGGTGAGAAACGTCTTGTTCTTCATCAGCTGACACGTGGACAGCTTGGTGATACTGTCACAGCTGACGGTGTTGACAAACGTGCTTTCTATGTAGAACAGCAGCAGAAGATCGCTGACTTTGCCAATAAAGTACATGCAGGTGAGATTACAAACGCAGCAGGAGAAAAATTCACAACTGTTGTTCAGATCGGTATCGGCGGAAGTGACCTTGGTCCTCGTGCAATGTATCTTGCACTTGAAAACTGGGCAAAGAAAAACGACAAATTCAAAATGGAAGCAAAATTCATCAGCAACGTAGATCCGGATGATGCGGCAGCAGTTCTGAATTCTATCGATGTTGCACATTCCATTTTTGTACTGGTTTCCAAATCAGGTACAACCCTTGAAACTCTGACAAACGAATCTTTTGTTAAAGATGCTCTGAAGAATGCAGGTCTGGATGCTTCCAAGCATATGATCGCAGTTACAAGTGAGACATCTCCTCTTGCAAAGAGCGATGATTACCTCGCAGCATTCTTCATGGATGACTATATCGGCGGACGTTATTCTTCCACATCTGCAGTTGGTGGTGCTGTATTATCTCTGGCATTCGGACCGGAAGTATTTGCAGAATTCCTTGAAGGTGCAGCAGAAGAAGACAAGCTTGCAAAGAACGAAGACGTCATGCAGAATCCGGCTATGCTGGATGCACTGATCGGTGTATATGAAAGAAATATCCTCGGATATCCAAGCACAGCTGTTCTTCCATATTCACAGGCACTGAGCCGTTTCCCGGCACATTTACAGCAGCTTGATATGGAATCCAACGGAAAATCTGTAAACCGCTTCGGTGATCCTGTAAATTATGTAACAGGACCGGTAATCTTTGGAGAACCAGGAACAAATGGACAGCATTCCTTCTATCAGCTCCTGCATCAGGGAACAGACATCGTACCGCTTCAGTTTATCGGATTTAAGAACAACCAGATGGGTACAGATGTAGTGATCCAGGACAGCACAAGCCAGCAGAAACTCTGTGCAAACGTAGCAGCTCAGATCGTTGCATTTGCATGCGGTAAAGCAGATGACAATCGCAATAAGAACTTCGAAGGCGGACGTCCGTCCAGCATCATCATCGGCGAGCAGGTAAATCCGGCAAGCCTTGGCGCACTCCTTGCACACTTCGAAAATAAAGTTATGTTCCAGGGATTCCTGTGGAATGTAAACAGCTTTGACCAGGAAGGCGTTCAGCTTGGTAAAGTCCTTGCAAAACGTGTTCTTGCACACGAGACAGACGGAGCATTGAAAGTATTCAGCGACCTTCTGAATATCTGATCTTGAAATTAGATTAATTATGAAATGATATAAGCCCTTCATTTACAGATGAGATTCTGCAAGTGAGGGGCTTACTTTATATGTTGTTATCTCCGTTCTACGATATGATAATACGATTTTGCGGTCATGAGATAGATCAGGCCATATACCAGTGCAAAGATCAGCACCGTACCGGCGGTACAGCCGATGAACAATCTGGTATTTGTCATGCCGAACAGCAGGAGCATCCGGCGGATCAGTGGAAATGCCATGGAAATATGAAGCATTGCCATGAGAAGCGGAAGGAAAAATACCATCAGGATCTGACGTCGGATTGAGCTTTTGACTTCGCGATGGCTCAGTCCTACTTTCTGCATGATCTCAAAACGATTCTGGTCTTCGTATCCTTCCGAGATCTGTTTGTAGTAGATGATCATCGCTGTACCGAGAAGGAAAAGTGATCCGAGGAAAATTCCGATGAACAGAAGGGAACCGTTATCTGCGTAGTAGAAATCATATTCCTGTGCACGGATTCCGGAAGTAATCCAGGAGTTATCCGACAGTTGTCCATTATCTTGCAGAGCTTTTATTGCATCCAGTACCGGTGTACCATAGGCAATTTTGGTTTCATCGGAGCCGGTGATATCCAGACCAAGATGAACGGTCAGATCCTGTCCAGCAGGGGTAGCTGAGGTATTCTTATACATTTCTGTTCGCATTTTATCAAACTTTTCAAAATCAGAATCAGTGACAACAAATACTGCATTTCTATAGACGATATCGCGACCGCAGGTCAGAGGAGAATTATCCAGCCATTTTTTTACAGAGAAAACAGAATCATTGACTGTGAGAGAATCTGATTTTTCAGTCATCTTTGAAGCCCATGCAAGAATCTCTCCATCCTGTAATGCCGGATTTGTACCAGTGAGTTTTTCATATTCAGACTGACGCACAAGTGAAAGTGTCAGTACAGAACCAGACTCTGTTAAAGTACCTGGCTCAGCAATCTGAATCTGCCCGTGATCTATACGACTGATGATTGTGAGATAAATTTCTTCGGCTTTTTTGTCTACCGGAACCTTGTTGTCAGAAATTGCTTTTTCAAATGTTTCTATTGCAGTCTGGCATTCCTCTTCACCGACACCGGTAATGGAGATATCGGTATCGTATGGGTAACGGTTTACCATGATATCATTCATACCAAAATAGATAGAGACAGTCATGGAAATCATGAGTAAAACTCCGGTACTTAAGATACAGATACTGGCCAGCCCGACAGCGTTCTGCTTCATACGGTAAAGCATACCGGAAATACTGATAAAATTTCCAGTCTTGTAGTAAAAGCTTTTTCTGCGGCGAAGAAACTTCAGAATTACAATACTGCCTGCAGTAAAAAGCAGATAGGTTCCTGCCATAACAAGGATTACGGCAAGCAGGAAGATTGTGATTGCTTTAATTGGTGATTCTGTTGTGATGGCAAGGTAATAACCGATACCAAGACAGATAAAACCAAGCAGTGCCATAAGCCATTTTGCTTTCGGCTCTCTTTCTCCCGTGTTGTTGCCACGAAGTAATTCTACCGGACGGCTTAAATGAATCCTTCTGAGATTCAGAAGAAGGATCAACAGGAAAATGGCACCGAACATCAGAAGACAAGTAATAATTCCCTTTGTGGAAATATAAAATCCAAGTACTGCCGGAATATGCAGCAGTCTCAGAAGAAGGAGAAGTGACAGTTTACTGGCAAGGATTCCGATTGCGATTCCACCAGTGAGGGAAAGGATCGTTGTAAAAATCGTTTCCAGTAACAGTACAATGCCGATATGATTTCTTTCCAGTCCAAGAATATTGTAAAGTCCGATTTCTTTCTGCCTTCTTTTCATCAGGAAACTGTTACTGTAGATCAGAAAGATCACACAGAAGATCACAACAACAACTTCTCCTGTAGAGAGAATCATTCGTACTTCTGCGGCATGGCGAACAGCCTGATCCAGCGTTGGACAGTCGCGTAAAAATTCCATCATATAGATCATGGCGATGCAGAAGATACAGGTGATCATGTAAGGAATGTAGGTGCTTTTATTGTTGCGGATGTTCTGAACTGCCAGTTTTGAGAAGATTCCTTTACGCATGATATTCACCGCCTGTCGTCAGTATGGTAAGCGTATCGGCAATCATCTGATACATTTCCTGGCGGGATTTACTGCCCTTATAAATCTGATGAAAAACTTCTCCATCTTTAATAAAAAGGACTCTGGATGCATGGCTGGCAGCCTGTGCACTGTGCGTGACCATCAGAATCGTCTGTCCTTCGTCATTGATCTCGCCAAACATGGAAAGCAGTGCAGATGCTGCTTTTGAATCGAGGGCTCCTGTGGGCTCATCAGCAAGAATCAGCTTCGGGTCTGTGATCAGAGCTCTGGCAACCGCTGCACGCTGTTTCTGTCCACCGGAAACTTCATAAGGATATTTATGCAGAAGTTCTGTGATACACAGTGCCTGTGCAATCGGGCGGATCTTCTGTTCCATTTCTCGGTAATCTTCGCCGGCAAGGACGAGTGGAAGATAAATATTATCTCTTAAAGAGAAGGTATCCAGCAGATTAAAATCCTGAAAAACAAAGCCAAGGTTTTTTCTTCGGAAAGCCGAGATTTCTTTTTCTGTAAGATGTACGATATTTTTTCCTTCGAGGAGAACTTCTCCGGAAGTCGGGCGGTCGAGAGATGCCAGTATGTTGAGGAGGGTAGTCTTTCCGGAACCGGATTCTCCCATGATTGCAACAAATTCCCCTTTTTCTATAGAAAAAGAGACATTGGAGAGTGCCTGCACTTTGTTTCCTCCGAAACGGGTGCTGTATATTTTTTTGATATTAGTTACTTCTAGTAAAGCCATAACCGGGGCTCCTTTCTTTTTTATTGATAAGGTAAGTATAGAAATCTTTCCCGGCTTCTGCCATCGAAGCAGGTTACAATATACGAAAAAACCTTACATTTCTGTAAGGTCGTTTCGAATGGAGGCATAAACTCCTAGGATATTTCTAATTAATACATGGTCAGGACATTCTGGGAAAATTCCAGGAATACTTTTGTTCCTTTGCCTTCTTCGGAAGTTACATAGATGCGATGACCGAGACGTTTCATGATTTTCTTGCTGAGATACAGACCGATACCGGTTGCACGGTTGTTTTCACGCCCGTTGACTCCGGTGTAGCCTTTTTCGAAGATACGTGGAAGATCTTCCTTGCGGATACCGATGCCGGTATCTTCGATTATAAGTGTAACGGGAGATGGGCTTATCATGTTTGAAATATCCTCTGTATTTTGTGAGTTACCGGGGACATCTTTCAAAGAAATACGAATCCCGCCGGTACGGGTGTATTTGAGTGCGTTTGACAAAATTTGTCCAATTACAAAACCAAGCCATTTTTCATCGGTCAGGACATTCTCTGAAATTCCTTCATAAGTCAGAGACAGTTTTTTTGAAATAAAGATTCCGGCATATTTATGTATCTGTTCACGGATGATCGAATCAAGGGGACAGCGTGAAAGTTTCAGATCCGAGGACATATCTTCTGTGCGCAGATAACCCAGAACCATTTCTACATACTGTTCAATCTTAAAAAGTTCAGTGAGAGCTTCTTTATTCACTGTCGGATTTTCCTGAAGGAGCAGACGCAGAGCAAAAATTGGTGTCTTGATCTGGTGAGCCCACATCGTGTAATAATCAGTCATTTCTTCCAGTGTCTTCTGGTTAGCAGTTTCAGCATCTATTCGCATTCGGTTCAGGCTGTGCATGATCTCCTGCTGAAGAGCATCGGCTTCGTTGGAAGGAGCATCCATACGGGACAGATTAATATCCGGTGCTGCAGAGATAATCTGAAGATTATGAATGTTCTTCTGGTAGTTATGAAAGCCGAAAGCACACTTACCAAGCCCGGTCAGAATCCAGAGGACCGCAATGTACAGAATGGGTTCCAGTGGAAGTTGGTACAGAAGGAAGATCATTCCTGTAAGTATCGTCGGAAAAAGCATCAGTAAGATTTGTAGTTTTATTTTGTTCAGATAATCCGGAAATAATTTCATAAAGTAATCCTTCATAGGGTGAGTGCTTTTAAGTTGCACATTATACCATGTATCCAAGTCCTTTTTTGGTGATGATAAAGTCTTTCAGCCCTTCCCCTTCCAGTTTTTTGCGCAGACGGGTGATATTTACGGTCAGGGTATTGTCGTCAACAAAGCTGTCACTTTCCCAGAGCTTTGTCATAATGGCATCTCTGGAGACTGCTTTTCCGGCATGTTCCAGAAGTATCTCCAGAATGCGGAGTTCGTTTTTCGTAAGGTCAATATCATGACCGTTCCAGGTCAGGGTACAGCGGGAAGGATTCAGGACAGCACCCTTATGTTCAAGGACATTTCCCGGAGTTCCGAAGGAATAGGTACGGCGCAGGATTGCCTGAATCTTGGCAGTCAGCACATCCAGATCAAATGGTTTTGCAATAAAATCGTCTGCACCACGGCTCATTGCCATGACCATATTCATATTGTCAGATGCAGAGGAAATAAAGATGATCGGTACCTGGGAAATCCGACGAATCTCCTCACACCAGTGAAAACCGTTATAAAAAGGCAGTTTCAGATCCAGCAGGACAAGCTGTGGATCTTTGTGAGCAAATTCCTGTATGATATTGGAAAAATCTTCTGCGCAGGAGACATCATATCCCCAGGAACAGAGATTCTTTTTCAGAAGGTTGGCGATGATCTCATCATCTTCTACGATGAAAATACGGTACATGGGCAGTCCTTTCTGGTAAAATTGTATTTTATGCTAATCATAACATGTCTTTGAGAGATTGCAACAAAATTCACTTTGTGGCATTATAATAGAAGGAAATTATTTGATGTGTATAATAGAAGACTATGAATAACAACAGAAGGGAGATTTTAATATGGATCTGGTGAAAGAGGCAATTTTCCTGGGATTTTCGGGAGCTGCCGTTATGGATACAAAAGAGCTTGTTTTTGTGCCGGAATATCGGACATTCTGTGAAGAAAACCTGTGTGGCTGCTATAATGCAAATCCGGCCTGTCCGCCTGAGAGCGGGACGGCAGAAGAGATGAAACAACGTGCACTGCAGTATGAGAAAACGCTGGTGCTGCAGACCATGCAGGAAGACATGCATGATTCTGCACAGTACAAGAAGGACAAGTTACTGCAGAACAAAATGACTGAAGAACTTGCAGAGAAGATGAAAGCAGAGGGCAAAACAGATATCCTGATCATGAGTGCCGGACCGTACAAGCATAATTCCTGTATGTCTGCATATTGTGTAGATGCGCAGAAAATGGCAGATGCAGCCGGGATGCTCTGCTGGACAGATGACGGAATGGTGCGGTATTTTTCACAGATTCTGTTTCATGAATAAAAGAATTTTCAAAAAGATTTCACAGGTAATATTTTACTGTAAATCAAATTGTATTACGAATGCGGATGTGATAAAATCAGTATCAGAAAATTTGATTTTATAAATCCAGGTGGAAAGCCTGGTGCAAACACATATGACAGGAGGCCTTTTATAATGGAAAGACATGCATTTGCAATGAAAGTAAAATCAGGCAAAATGAACGACTATCGTAAAAAACTTGGAGAAATCTGGCCGGATCTGACCACATTTCTTGATCGAAATAAAGTAAAAAATTTCAGTATCTGGAATGCAGAAGACCTGATCTTTGGTTATTATGAAAATGAAGATGGAGCAAAATTAAGCGCTGAAGAAGTGAGCGTAAAAGATGCAATCACTGCGAAGATCGATGACACATTTGACTGGATTTCCACACCGGGTGAAGATATGAGACTGATGTATCATAACTTTGGTATTGTAAGAGAAAATAAAGAATTGATCCGTCACAGAATGTTTATGACAAAACTGAAAGCAGGATGTGAAGAGGAATACAAGAGACGCCATGACGGACTGATCGCACAGAGAGGTGACACTGTAGATCCGGGTCCGGACAGTAATTTCAGCATCTGGTGTGCCGGTGGCTATATTTTTGGATACGATGAGATCGATACTACAATGGAAGTAGAAGAGACTGTTGAATCCAGAGAGCAGACCGTTGAATGGGAAATGCGTCAGCTGGGAATCATGGACTGGATCACCAATGATGTAGACTGGATGACAGGCGATGTTCATGCAGATGTAAAACGTCTGGCATGGCATAATTAGATCAGCGGGAGGAAGAAATGCCTAAGAAAATCCTGATCATAAATACCGGAGGAACCTTATCTTCTGTAAAAAGTTCAAAAGGGCTTGTACCGGGGATGCGAAGCGATGATATGCTGGAAGAGCTCCGTATGGTGTCCAGAAATCTGGAATTGGAAACAGAAGATTTCTGTTCTCTGGACAGTGCGAATATAGGGCCGAAAGACTGGTCGGGCCTGGCAGAGATGATTGCCAGAAAAAGTTATGATTACCAGGGAATTGTGGTGATTCATGGAACGGATACCATGGCATATACATCATCTATGCTGGCATTTATGCTACAGAATATAGCAATTCCTGTAGTTATCACAGGAAGCCAGTTATCCATTGCAAACCCGGTTGCAGACGCACTGGAAAATTGCCGTTGTGGCATACATATGGCTGCCAGTGGATACCCGGGAGTATTTGTTGCGTTCAACAGAAAAGTGATTCTGGGATGCAGAGCATCCAAAGTACGAACCATGAGTTTTGATGCATTTGAGAGTATTAATTATCCTTATGTAGGTGAAATCAGTTCTTTAGGACTTCGGGTATATGAAAGAAACCTGATTGCCAAAAAAGGTATATTCCGACCGCAGACTGCTTATTCGGATAAAGTAGCACTTTTGAAATTATATCCGGGCATTAATCCTGATATTCTGGATATGTTTTATGAAAAAGGATATAAAGGAATTTTTATTGAGGGATTTGGCCTTGGTGGAATGCCGTTTATAAATAATGATTTTATTGGACGGGTAGGAGAAATGGTAGAAAAAGGTATGCTTGTTCTTGTAGGAAGCCAGTGCAGATATGAAGGAAGTAATCTTATGGTATATGAGACAGGGCGCCTGGCAATAGAAAAAGGTGTAATTCAGGCATATGACATGACTGCAGAGGCAGCCATTACCAAACTTATGTGGGTATTAGGCCAGACAGATGATATTCGAGAAATGAAAGAATATTTTTCTGTAAACATTGCAGGAGAAGTAAATATTGGATAAAAAGATGCCTCTGAAGACAGATGATTATCTTCAGAGGCATTTTTGACCTTATTTTTGCATATTCAGATATCCCTGAGCGGTATCTTCAATGAAACGATAAGTCATCCGCGCAACCTGGTCCGGAGATTCTTTTACCGGACATGAAAGCCAGGTGCGGATAAGTCCGACGCAGCCATTGAGAATAAATGCATATGGATATTTGATATTCGGATCATTTTTTGGCAGTTTCTCAGGCAGTCGTTTCAAAAAGGTTTCTGCCAGAAGATTTTCAATCTGTTCCACAAAGGCCATATCACCGTGTGGTCCCAGAAGCGCCAGACAGAGATCCCTGTCATTGTCCATGATTGAGAAGAACTGGACAATAAATTGCAGTACCGTGTCCGGATTGTCTGAGTTGATCGGATATTTTTTCATAACTTCTGTAATGTTCTGCATTGCATCTTCTTCAATCTTTTGCAGCATCTGATAGATGTCTGTATAATGTAAATAGAAGGTAGAACGGTTGATATCGACCTCATCTACCAGTTCTTTTACGGAAATTTCTTTGATACTTTTCTGTTGCATGAGCCGGGCAAGTCCTTCTCGGAGTTGTGCTTTCGTTTTGCGGACGCGGCGGTCCATTTTTTCTGCCATGTAAAAATCCCCCAATCTTTTTACCAAAAACAAACAGCTTTTATGTAAAATGTCAATTTTTGACATCTAATAGACAAATATTTTTGATGTGTCCATTAATGCACAAAAAGAAAAGTGTTTGTCGGTTGTAACTGTTTCCTGTGTCTAGTATAATACGGTCTGCAAAGAAAAACAACATAATGTTGATTAATAGATCTAAAGACTTTTACTAGAAAGAAAGGGGCACAATTATGATCAAAAATGAGTGGAAAAGCTTATGGAATAATAAGATTCTGATCATTGTCGTGATGGCGATCATTGTTATTCCGGTGATCTATGCGGGACTGTTCCTGAAATCCATGTGGGACCCATATGGAAATCTCGATAAACTCCCGGTAGCAGTAGTCAACAATGACAAATCAGTAGAATATAATGGAAAGACGTTAAGCGTCGGTTCAGATATGGTGGATGAACTGAAAGACAACGATTCACTGGATTTCCATTTTGTAGACAGCGACGAGGCAGAACAGGGACTGAAAAATGGAACCTATTATATGGTAATCACGATTCCGGAAGATTTTTCTTCTGATGCTTCTACACTGATGGATGACAATCCGAAGAAAATGGAACTGAAATATGAAACAAACCCGGGAACAAACTACATTGCTTCCAAAATGAGCGAAACTGCTCTGTCAAAGATTCGTGAGGCGGTTGCTTCCAAAGTAACAGAAACATACACACAGACAGTGTTCGATCAGATAGGTACAGTCGGAGACGGCATGCAGGAAGCTGCCGATGGATCAACAGAGCTTAAAGATGGTCTGACAACAGCCTCTGATGGAAATAAAACCATTACAACCAATCTGAAAAAACTTGCAGACAGCACGCTGACTTTCAAAAGCGGTGCTGAGACACTGACGGAAGGTTTGAAAGAATACACAGATGGTGTATCACAGGTAGACAGCGGTGCAGCGCAGCTTGATGAAGGTGTTGGCACACTGACTGAAAAAGTGCCGACACTGACAAGCGGAGTAAATACCTTAAATGATGGAGTAAAGAGCTATACTGACGGAGTTGCAACACTGAATGCAAATTCTGCTCAGCTCACATCTGGTGTCAACAGTCTTGCGACAGGAGCAGAAAGCCTGAAGACAGGGCTGGATACATTAAAGAGTGGTACTACACAGTATGTAAGCGGAGCAAATACACTGGCAGATGGTGTGACTCAGTATGTTACAGGAGCAGAACAGCTTGCAGCAGGTGCGAAACAGTTATCTGCACTGGAAAATCTGGATCAGGTTTCTACAGGAATCTCACAGTTGAATGCAGCAGTTTCTGACGGAAACAGTTCTCTTACAAGTGGAACACAGCAGCTGGAAAGTGGACTTGGACAGCTGTCATCGCAGTTAAAGACATTGGCAGGAAGTACAACCGCAGAGAGTATCAAACAGCTCGCATCCGGGTTAAACACAGCTAAAACGGGTATGGAATCTGCCAGTGCAGGAATGAGCAGTGCGGCAGATGGTATGAATCAGGCAGCATCCGGGATGAATACGGCAGCCGAGACAATCAGCGCAGCCAGTGCAGGTATCTCCCAGGCAGCATCCGGTATGCAGAGTGCAACGCAGCCGGTTGCTGCAGCAGCTAACAGCATGACAGGCATCGTCCAACAGTGTGCACAGGATGCCAATAACCAGATCAGTGCAGCGAACGCACAGGTACAGGCAGCTAATAATCAGACAGCAGCCGCGAATGCGACGATTGCAAATGCTGCAGCAGCATTAAGTACACTGCAGGGTCAGGCTGATGAGAATGGAATGATTTCCGCAGAAAGTCTCAGTGCGGTGATCGGCTCTCTTACTCAGGCAGATGCAGGAGTCGCAGGCGTTGATGGAATCAGTGCAGACAGTTATACAGGTCAGGCACAGGCGGTTGTCAGTGCAGTTTCTGGCCAGCTGGCATCTGCACAGGCATCATTGAATGATACAGCTTCACAGTTAAATCAGGCAGCAGCCGGACTGAACAGTGGAGCAGAGACATTAAAAACAAAATCTTCTGATATGAGCAATGGTGCTTCTCAGATGAGTGCCGGAGCAAAACAGATGGAAGCAGGAGTTTCTTCGATTCCGGAAGTACCTTCTGATCCGATCAATACGGTAACTGCAGCAGTAAATCAGCTTTATGCAGGTGCACAGAAAGTGAATGCAGGCACAGGAAGCGTTTCTTCTGCATTGGATACACTGGAAGCAGGAACAAAAGATTTCCCGAAGGCAGCAGCCGGTGTAAAAGCACTGAACACAGGTTTTGAAACTCTGACAGCAAATGATGAAACTCTGACAACAGGAGCTGCAAGTCTGAAAGCAGCCGGAAGCAGTGTGACATCCGGTATCAGCCAGCTGAGTGTCGGTGGAAAGACACTTGCATCTGGTGTGACAACTCTCAGCAATGGACTGAAAACATATACAGATGGTGTAGCTACTCTTGCCGGCAATAACAAAGCATTGACAAGTGGAACACAGCAGCTTGCAGATGGAGCAAAGACACTTGCAGATGGAGCCGACCAGCTTGCATCCGGTACACAGACACTTCATGCAGGAACACAGAAACTGGTTTCCAATAACAGTAAGCTTAACAGTGGTGCTGACCAGCTTGCAGACGGAGCCGGACAGATTCAGGATGGTTCCTCCAAGCTTTATGACGGTTCCAAAGAACTGGGCGATGGTATCACAAAACTGGAAGATGGTTCTGATACACTTGCAACCAGTCTGAATGACGGTGCAAAAGAAGTAAAAGAAACAAATGCATCTGATGATACGATCAGCATGTTTGCAACACCGATCACAGATGAAGAAACAAAGATCACAACAGTAGAAAACAACGGTCACGCGATGGCACCTTATATGATGTCTGTAGGTCTCTGGGTAGGATGCCTGGCATTCTGCCTGATGTATCCGCTTGCAGAGTATAAAGGAAAACTGAAATCCGGATTTGCATGGTGGGCAAGTAAAGCTTCTGTACTTTATCCGGTAGCAATCCTTCAGGGCGTACTTCTGATTCTTCTGCTTCATGTATTTGATGGATTTACTCCGGTAGAAATGACGAAGACAATCCTGTTTGCAGCACTGACTGGTGCATGCTTTACATCTATTATGTACTTCTTCAACATTACATTTGGTAAGGTAGGAAGTTTCCTGATGCTGATCTTCATGGTTGTTCAGCTTGCAGGATCTGCCGGAACTTATCCGGTTGAGATCTCACCGTCCTTTGTGGCGAAGATTCACTATTATCTGCCGTTTACTTATACAGTAAATGCATTCCGCAGCACGATATGCGGAGGAGAGAGCATCCGTCAGGCTGTAATCGTTCTGATCGGACTGACGATCATTTTCTCAATATTAACAATCCTTCAGTTCAACCATATGGCAAGAAGAAAGAAACAGGGCAAACTGGTTCTTCTCGACTGGCTGGAAGAAAAAGGGGTTGCATAAAGGCAGTCTTATATGCATAATAGAAGAGTGTTCTGATTATATAGAGTCACATCTGTAAAAGCGGATGTGGCTCTTTTTGGATAATGTTGCTTTTGGCGGAAGATGAAGTTTCCAGAATTAACAATTTCATCACATTTTTCCCACAAAGTAAACACAAATCATCCCTATACTCTTAAGCATAAAAGGAAAACAGAAACAGAGATAGCTATTCACGGGAAATGATTTATGAAGTGAACAGTAATGATCCTAAGGAGGGGATTTTGATGAGCGATAAAAATAACAGCGTAATGATGAACAATGATATGAATAACAATATGAACAACGACAACGATCCGAAAGAAAGAATGAGAAAAAAAGTAAAGAAAGCAGCAGGTATTGCTCTTTGTGCAGTACTTGCCGGCGGACTTGCAGCAGGCTCCTTTGAAGGAATCAATACACTGACCGGATGGAACAGTAGCACAGTAGAAGCTGCATCCAATAAAGAAAATACAACACTTCTTCAGACAAAATCAAAGAAGAAGAGTTCCGATAAGAAATCAGATGACAAAGAGAAAAGCAAAGATGACTCTGAATCAAAGACAAAAGGAAGTCTGGATGTCTCTGATATCGCAGCAGAAGGAATGAAATCTGTTGTATCTATTACAACAAAATCTGTTCAGGATGTACAGAACTATCTTGGATATTATGGATTTGGCGGAAGCCAGGGATATACAACACAGCAGGAAGTTGAAGGAAGCGGTTCCGGTATCATTGTCGGAAAGAATGATGACAATCTTCTGATCGCTACCAACTATCATGTAGTAAGTGGTGCAGATACCGTATCTGTTACCTGCATTGATGGGGAAACCTATGCAGCAACCGTTAATGGCTATGATGAAGATAAAGACCTTGCAGTTGTTTCCGTACCGCTCTCTGATATTTCTGATGACACGATGGATCAGATCGAGGTAGCTACGATTGGAAGTTCTGATGATCTGAAAGTCGGTGAACAGGTTGTTGCAATTGGTAATGCACTTGGTTACGGACAGTCCGTAACAACCGGTATTGTCAGTGCAAAGAACCGTAAAATGAACGATCAGGGCATTGAGCAGGATGAAGATTCTGATGCAACAAATCTGATTCAGACAGATGCAGCAATTAACCCTGGTAACAGTGGCGGTGCTCTTCTGAATATGGATGGAGAAGTGGTTGGTATCAATTCTGCAAAACTTGCTTCCACAGAAGTTGAAGGTATGGGTTATGCGATTGCAATTTCAGATGTAACAGATACTCTGGAGCAGCTGATGAATGAAACACCTAGAGATAAAGTAGATAACCATGGTGTACTTGGTATCACAGGTAGGTCTGTAAGTGATGAAGCTTCCCAGTATTATGGAGTTCCGGAAGGTGTTCTTGTATCCGAAGTAACAGATGGCGGAGCAGCAGACAAAGCCGGAATCAAAGAGAAATCTATCATCACAGAATTTGATGGTAAGAGAGTTCGCAGTATTGATGAACTGGTAAGCCGTCTTGAGTACTATGAACCAGGTGAAGAAGTAGAGGTAACTCTGGAAGTTGCAGATGGTGATTCTTATAAAGAGAAGAAAGTTACAGTAACACTCGGTGAGAATCCGGATGCAGATTCCAGCGATTCAAAGGATACATCATCTAAAGATGATGCGCAGGCTGAGGATTCTCAGGACGATTCACAGGATCAGGAAGACCAGAGTACGGACAGCCTTCTGCAGGATTTTGAGAATCAGCAGGCGGATGGAACTGCTTACGAACAGTTCTTTGGATTCCTTAATTAACTGTCATTAAAAGAGGTTTCTTGCGGGAAAATTTGTTTCCGTAAAAATATAATATTATAAGCAGGAAAGACCGGTGCAGAGAATTGTACCGGTCTTTTTCTGCTTGTGTTGAAAGAAAAGAGTCTGTCTGTTATACTAGACAACAGAGTAAATCCAAAGTAACTGTTTAAATAAAAAGAAGGAAATACTGTATGAATTATATTGTTTTTGACCTGGAGTGGAATCAGAGTCCCGGTGGAAAAAAATATTCCAACAGTCGTCTGCCTTTTGAGATCATTGAGATCGGTGCTGTGAAAATGAATGAGCAGAGGGAAGTTGTGGATGTTTTTCAGAGACTTGTGAAGCCACAGGTATATAACTGGATTCATGACAGCATACATGAAGTGATCCATGTGGATTATAAGGATCTTGCTGATGGAGTACCTTTCCAGCAGGCGGTCAGAGAATTTCTGAAGTGGTGCGGAGAGGAATATGTTTTCTGTACCTGGGGAAATCAGGATGTTATGGAACTACAGCGAAATATGAAGTATTATGGAATGCTTTCGCTGCTTCCAGGACCGGTCACATATTATGATGTGCAGAAAATATACGGAATCTGTCATGAAGAGGCCGGCGGACGAAGGAGCCTGGAATTTGCCATTGACCAGATGGGAATCCCGAAGGCGCAGGATTTTCACAGGGCATTAACGGATGCCCGGTATACCGGGGATATTTTTAAAACACTGGAACCTGCAGCAGTCTGTGTGAATTCATCTATTGATGTTTATCAGAATCCAAAGAATAAAAAAGAAGAGATTTTTATTTCGTATCCCACGTATGATCAGTATGTGTCACGTGAGTTTGCAGACAAAGAAAAGGTAATGAAAGACCGGGAGGTTGCAAGTACCCGCTGTCCGGTATGTCATATGCCGGCCAAGCGTAGGATCCGCTGGTTTATGAATAATTCTCGTGCATATGAGAGTGTATCACTTTGTCAGAAGCATGGATATATCAAAGGAAAGGTGCGAATCCGCCATACGGACGAGGATGCATATTATGCAATCAAGAAGTTAAAGAGGATAGAAGAAAAAGATGCGGAAGAAATCCGTGAAAAAAGGGATTCCCTCCGCAAGAAGAGACAGGCGAAACGTCAGTCAGAGAAGCTGGTCTGAAAGGAGTCTGGTCTGGTAATATCTGGCAGAGCCGACTACATGATCGTTATACGTATACGTAACGGTCAGAAGTGGGAGACCTGCCGGATTTTTTGTTATAGAGTAAGTTTTTTCCAGAGCATTGCTATCAACTCCGGATGGGAGAGATACGCTGGCGGTGCGTCTTGTTTCAAAGAGCATATCGTCTTTATAATCTTTTAAAATATATTTTTCAGCCGGAAGAAGATGTCTTGTTATTTTTGTTGGAAGATCTTTTACCGCAGTTCTGGAAAAATTATTAAAACCATAATCCAGAAGAGCTTTTGTATCAGAGTAAGCACCGTTCACAGACTGCAGGACGACCGAAACCAGATAAGTATTGTCATTCTTTGCATAGGTAACAAGCGTATTTCCGGCAGCTTCGGTGTAACCGGTCTTTCCTCCTAAGACACCGTTATATGCATATGCCTGATTCTTCATCATCTTATGATGGTTTAGAAGATAACGTGTCTCTGCAAACTTGTTAGTCGGAGGAATTTCATAATACTGCGTGGATGCAAATTTCCGAAAGGTTGGGTTAAACCATGCGGCACGCGCGATTTTGGCCATATCAGCAGCTGTCGTATAATGGATTTCATCCGGAAGTCCGTTCGGGTTGTTAAAATGAGTGTTGGTGCAGCCAAGCTGGCGTGCCTTAAGGTTCATCTGTTCTACGAATTTCTTGGTGGATCCGGTGGTAAGTTCCGCAACTGCCAGTGTCATTTCATTGGCGGACTGAAGCATGACAGCCATTAATGCCTGTTCAATGGTGAATTCTTCTCCGGTGTCTGCATAAATACTGGAACTGTTAGAATCAGAGATTCCATAAGCCGCGGACTGTGACATGGTAAATTTCTGAGAAGGATCCAGATTTTCACAGCCCAGAAGTGCGGTCATGATCTTTGTAATGCTGGCTGGATACTGTGCCTTATCTGCATTTTTTGAGTAAAGAACTGCTCCGGTAAACATATCGACAAGGATAGCGGATTCTCCTTCAATCTGAGGACCTTTGGCCCAGTCCTTGATGGAATCTGTGTCTGCCGGCTGCTTATAATATGGAGTGTGCGGATCTGGTGTAGGAGTTGCCGTCACCAGAGGAGCACCGTATTCGTCTGTGGCGAAGACCGGGACTGCCTGTGTGATGATAACCGCAGAGCAGAGAACACCGGTCAGTAGCCGCCGCAGAAAATGTTTCTTTATATTCATGTGTGTACCTTTCTAATATTAAAATCCTGAAGCAGGTGCAGAAAGATATTAAGTAATGTTGGTTGATTTTATATAATGCATGAGAAATCTGATATCTGGGTCAATTCGAGAATTCAGAAATACCAGGAGTATATTCCTTTGCTAAAAGCGTATGAAAAAAAGCCAAACTCGCTACGCTCAGACAGTGTCTTTTTTTCATACAACGCAAAGATTTATACTCAGGTACTTCTACAAATTCTCTCAGGCGACCCAGAACCAGATATTCTCAGTCTCATCTACATTCAACAACATTCACAGTAAAAAAACTTCCCTGCACCAAAGGCTTCATATTGTTAATATTGATCAATCATTCGGCGGGGCGGGAAGGGTTTGAACTGTTCATGTGCTTACACACGCCCCGCGGCCCAGCCGTCGCCGACCATGAAGAAAATGATGGCGATGTAAGTATAGAGAAATCATACTAGTATTTTGGTGGTTCAGTAACTGACTTTCATGCATCATATTAGGAACACCAGCGAGGCTTTCGGAATTTTGGCTGTGCTAGAGATGGCTGCGTTGCACTGTTTGAGCGAAGCGAGTTTGCAAAAGCAGTCATCAATAGGCGCACAGCCAAAAAACGGAAACGTAAGCTCCGTGTTCTAAAATATGATGCATGAAATGTCAGTTACGTGAAAGTAAATACATTCGATACGGTTTCTCTATACTTAAATAGCATATTATTTTCTCCACTATACCATTATCATATAATTATACTGTAATCATTTTCTGCATACAAGGGTTAAATCCATGCAAAATCCTTATAAAACCCCGTGATTCTCATAAAAAGACCTTGACATATGGAAAAATATAACCTTATAATAAAACAGCACAAATAGATATAAGTAAAAACTTTGATGGAGACAGTAAATCGGAACCAAATCTGCAGAGAGCCGGGAGAAGGTGGAAGCCTGGTGAGAGTAATTTCGATGGAAGATCACTCCGGAGTTTCTTTCCTGAAATTTTGAATAAGTAAGGAGAGACGGTGTTTCCGCCGTTAAAGGGAACATGTATCGGCATATATGATTATACTACCAGCCCGTACAATGTAACAGGTGGTGCGAATGTGGAAATTGCTTTCGTCCTTTTACAGGACGGAAGTTTTTTTTATTTCATTTGACTATTGATGAAAATTTTTCTGAAGAATTTAAAGGAGGAATCTGTTGTGTATCAGAAAGTAGATACGAACCTGAATTTCGTAGATCGTGAAAAACAGGTAGAAAAATTCTGGAAAGAAAACCATATCTTTGAAAAAAGTATGGAGGACCGTAAAGACGATCCTACTTATATGTTCTATGATGGACCGCCGACAGCAAACGGCAAACCGCATATCGGTCATGTACTGACCCGTGTTATCAAAGATATGATCCCGAGATACCGTACTATGAAAGGCTACATGGTACCTCGTAAAGCAGGATGGGATACCCACGGACTTCCGGTAGAGCTGGAAGTAGAGAAGAAACTTGGTCTGGACGGAAAAGAACAGATCGAGGAATATGGTATGGAGCCATTCATCCAGCAGTGTAAAGAGAGTGTCTGGAAATACAAAGGAATGTGGGAAGACTTTTCTTCAACAGTTGGTTTCTGGGCAGATATGGAGAATCCATATGTTACTTACCATGATGACTATATCGAGTCAGAATGGTGGGCTTTGAAAGAAATCTGGAATAAAAAACTTCTTTACAAAGGATTCAAGATCGTTCCTTACTGCCCGCGTTGTGGTACTCCGCTTTCTGCACAGGAAGTTTCCCAGGGATATAAAACAGTTAAAGAACGTTCCGCAATCGTTCGTTTTAAAGTTGTCGGAGAAGATGCATACTTCCTGGCATGGACCACAACACCGTGGACACTGCCATCCAACGTTGCACTCTGCGTAAACCCGACAGAAGTTTACTGCAAGGTAAAAGCTGCAGACGGTTATACTTATTACATGGCAGAAGCTCTGCTTGACAAAGTTCTCGGTAAACTTGGTTCCGAAGAGACACCGGCATACGAAGTTCTTGAGAAATATGTCGGAAAAGATCTGGAATACAAAGAATATGAGCCACTCTTCGCATGCGCAGGAGAAGCGGCAGCAAAACAGAAAAAGAAAGCTCATTTTGTTACAGCAGACAATTATGTAACTATGAGCGATGGTACCGGTATCGTTCATATCGCACCTGCATTCGGTGAAGACGACAGCCGTGTAGGACGCGATTATGACCTTCCGTTCGTACAGTTTGTAGACGGTAAAGGTGATATGACAGCAGAAACTCCATATGCGGGCGTTTTTGTCAAGAAAGCAGATCCGCTTGTACTTCAGGATCTGGATAAAGAAGGAAAACTTTTCGATGCTCCGAAATTCGAGCATGATTATCCGCACTGCTGGAGATGTGATACACCACTGATCTACTATGCACGTGAATCCTGGTTTATCAAGATGACAGCAGTTAAAGATGACCTGATCCGCAACAACAATACAATTAACTGGATTCCGGAGAGCATTGGTAAAGGACGTTTCGGTGACTGGCTGGAAAACGTTCAGGACTGGGGTATTTCCAGAAACCGTTACTGGGGAACACCACTGAACATCTGGCAGTGTGAATGTGGACATATGCATTCCATCGGAAGCCGTCAGGAACTGTTCGAGATGAGCGGTGACGAAAAAGCCAAGACAGTAGAACTTCATCGTCCATACATCGATGAGATCACACTGAAATGCCCGGAATGCGGTGGAACCATGCATCGTGTACCGGAGGTTATTGACTGTTGGTTTGACTCAGGAGCAATGCCTTTTGCACAGCATCACTATCCATTTGAAAATAAAGAACTTTTTGAAAAACAGTTCCCGGCAGACTTTATCTCTGAGGCTGTTGACCAGACGAGAGGATGGTTCTACTCCCTGCTTGCTGAGTCCACAATCCTGTTCAACCAGGCTCCATATAAGAACGTTATCGTTCTCGGACATGTACAGGATGAAAATGGCCAGAAGATGAGTAAGTCCAAAGGAAATGCAGTTGATCCGTTCGATGCACTTGAAAAATATGGTGCAGACGCGATCCGCTGGTACTTCTACATCAACAGTGCGCCATGGCTGCCGAACCGCTTCCACGGCAAAGCTGTTCAGGAAGGACAGCGTAAGTTCATGGGTACTCTGTGGAATACCTACGCATTCTTTGTTCTTTATGCAAATATTGACAATTTTGACCCGACAAAATATACTTTAGATTATGACAATCTTCCTGTTATGGACAAATGGCTGTTAAGCAAGCTGAATTCTGTAGTGAAGACTGTCGATGACTGCCTTGCAAACTACAAGATTCCGGAAAGTGCAAGAGCTCTTCAGGAGTTTGTAGATGAGATGAGTAACTGGTATGTAAGAAGAAGCCGTGAACGTTTCTGGGCTAAGGGCATGGAGCAGGATAAGATCAATGCTTACATGACTCTGTATACTGCTCTGGTAACAATTTCCAAAGCAGCAGCTCCGATGATTCCGTTCATGACAGAAGAAATCTATCAGAACCTTGTAAGAAGCGTTGATAAAGACGCGATTGAGAGTATTCATCTCTGTGACTTCCCGAAAGTCGAAGAAGCATGGATCAATAAAGAGCTGGAAGACGATATGGAAGAACTCCTCAAGATTGTTGTTCTTGGACGTGCAGCAAGAAATACTGCAAATATCAAGAACCGTCAGCCGATTGGTACAATGTATATCAAAGCTGACAAAGAAATGGGCCAGTTCTATACAGATATCATTGCAGATGAGCTGAATGTCAAAGAAGTGAAGTTCGCAAATGATGTCGAATCCTTCATTTCCTACAGCTTTAAACCGCAGCTTCGTACAGTAGGACCGAAATACGGTAAACTTCTGAACGGTATCCGTACAGCACTTGCTGAGATCAACGGAACAGAAGCGATGAACGAGCTGAGATCCACAGGTCTTCTGACACTGGATATTAACGGAAACAAGGTAGAACTTTCTGAGGAAGACTTATTGATCGAGACCGCACAGACAGAAGGTTATGTAACAGAAGCAGATGGTGATATTTCTGTAGTTCTTGATACAAATCTGACACCAGAGCTGATTGAAGAAGGATTTGTCCGTGAGATCGTCAGCAAAGTACAGACAATGAGAAAAGAAGCTGGATTTGAAGTTATGGATAAGATTCATATCTATGCAAAAGACAATGACAAGATTCTTGAGCTCATGAAGAACCACAAAGAAGAAATCATGTCTGAAGTACTGGCAGAGGATATGACTCTGGGCACAACCGATGGCTATGTAAAAGAATGGAACATTAACAAAGAGCCAGTTGTTCTTGGTGTTGCAAAAATGTAAGAAGCTCATGCCCGGTAAATATACCGGGCATGATTTGCAAAAATTGGGGGAATAAAAAAGCGCAGCATTGCTGTGTGATTAAGGAGGAAACGCAATGATTGACAAGCAGTTTAAAAAAGAAGCTTTCAAAGAGAGCGTAAAGGAAAACGTTAAATTTCTTTATCGTAAAAAACTCGAAGAAGCTACACAGGAACAGATTTTCCAGGCTGTATGCTACACTGTAAAAGATGTTATCATTGATAACTGGCTGGAAACACAGAATGCATATAAAGAGCAGGATCCTAAGACAGTTTACTATATGTCCATGGAGTTCCTCATGGGACGTGCTCTTGGAAATAACCTGATCAACCTGACAGCATACAAAGAGGTAAAAGAAGCTCTGGATGAACTTGGTCTGGATCTTAACGTGATCGAGGATCAGGAACCGGACCCGGCACTTGGTAATGGTGGCCTGGGACGTCTTGCAGCATGCTTCCTGGATTCTCTTGCGACTCTGAATTACAGTGCGTATGGATGTGGTATCCGTTATCGTTATGGTATGTTCAAACAGCAGATCAAAGACGGATATCAGGTAGAAGTACCGGATAACTGGCTGAAAGATGGATATCCATTTGAACTTCGTCGTCCGGAATATGCAAAAGAAGTTCATTTCGGTGGATATGTTGATGTAGAATATGATCCGGCAACAGGATCCAACAAATTCGTACACAAGGGATATCAGGCAGTAAAAGCGGTTCCGTTTGATATGCCGATTGTAGGATATAATAACAAGATCGTAAACACCTTAAGAATCTGGGATGCAGAGCCAATCGTAGACTTCGAGCTTGACTCTTTCGATAAAGGTGATTATAAAAAAGCAGTTGAGCAGGAAAACCTTGCCCGCAATATCGTAGAAGTTCTTTATCCGAACGACAACCATATGGCTGGTAAAGAGCTGCGTCTGAAACAGCAGTATTTCTTTGTATCTGCAAGTCTTCAGGCTGCTATTGATAAATACAAAAAGAACCACAAAGATATCATGAAACTGCACGAAAAAGTTACTTTCCAGATGAATGATACTCATCCGACAGTAGCAGTAGCAGAACTTATGCGTATCCTTATGGACGAAGAAGGACTTGGATGGGATGATGCATGGTCTGTAACAACTAAATGTGTTGCTTACACAAACCATACAATCATGGCAGAGGCTCTTGAGAAATGGCCGGTTGAGCTGTTCTCCAGACTGCTTCCACGTGTATACCAGATCATCGAAGAGATCAACCGTCGTTTCATTCTTGACATTCAGGCTAAATATCCTGGAAATTATGACAAGATCAAGAAGATGGCAATCCTCTATGATGGACAGGTAAAAATGGCTCATCTTGCAATCGTTGCAGGTTACTCTGTAAACGGTGTTGCAAAACTTCATACAGAAATCCTTAAGAAACAGGAACTGAAAGATTTCTACGAAATGATGCCGGAGAAATTCAACAACAAGACAAACGGTATCACTCAGAGACGTTTCCTGCTCCACGCAAATCCACTCCTTGCAGACTGGATCACAGAGCACATCGGACCGGACTGGATTACAGACCTTCCGCAGTTAAAGAAACTTGCAGTTTACGCAGATGATGAAAAAGCACTCCAGGAATTCATGAACATTAAGTTCAAGAACAAAGAGCGTCTGGCTAAATACATCCTTGAGCACAATGGCGTAGAAGTAGACCCGCACTCCATCTTCGATGTACAGGTTAAGAGACTTCACGAGTACAAACGTCAGCTCCTGAACATCCTGCATGTTATCTATCTGTACAACCAGATCAAGATGCATCCGGAAATGGAATTCTATCCAAGAACATTCATCTTCGGTGCAAAAGCATCCGCAGGTTACGCAACAGCCAAGAAGATCATCAAACTCATCAACTCCGTAGCAGATGTAGTAAACAACGACGCTTCCATCAACGGCAAGATCAAAGTTGTATTCATCGAAAACTACAGAGTATCCAACGCTGAGTGGATCTTCGCAGCAGCAGACGTTTCCGAGCAGATCTCCACAGCAAGTAAAGAAGCATCCGGAACAGGTAACATGAAGTTCATGTTGAACGGTGCTTTAACACTGGGAACCATGGATGGTGCCAATGTGGAAATCGTAGAAGAAGTAGGTGCGGAAAATGCATTTATCTTTGGGCTTTCTTCTGATGAAGTTATTAACTACGAGCAGCATGGCGGTTATGATCCGATGGAAATCTTTAACAACAACATGGATGTGAGAAAAGTTCTCATGCAGTTAATCAACGGTACTTATGCACCGGATGATTCAGAAAGATTCCGTGAAATCTATGATTCCCTGCTTACCAATAAATACGGCAGACCGGATGTATACTTCATCCTGAAAGACTTCGTATCTTATGCAGAAGCACAGAAGAAAGTGGAAGAAGCATACAAGAACGAATCTGGCTGGGCAAAATCAGCACTTTTAAATATTGCAAATGTAGGAAAATTCTCTTCAGACAGAACGATTGAAGAATATGTAAGAGATATCTGGCATCTGGAAAAAGTAAAAGTAGACATGGATAATGTAGAAGAATAATAAAATACAGGAAAGAGGCAGCTGCTTAAAGCGGACTGCTTCTTTTTTTTCTGTAAGATATGGTATAATGGGCAGGTAATAAAAGTATGAAATAAATGCTGTTAATGATTTGAAAAATGCATGGAGATGGATTTTTACAAATATTAATAATAAGATTAATGTTGAAACTTTGAACAGCAGAGGGCAGCGGTTGAAACGCTGCCCTTTTTCCCACTTTAGAAAATGTTCCACAACAAAATCCTTCATAATTTGCTAATCATAAATTTAAAATTGCAAAAATCGTTAATAAGGTATATAATATGCTTATGATGATAATTAAGAAAGGAAATGTTGGAGAATGAATATGAGAGAAAAAGCAGAGAAGGGACAGCCGATGACGATACGGACGAGTATCAGACGGAGCAATATGGTAATCATGCTGATTGTAGGAGTGATGGTTATCTGCAACGCGATTAATTTATATCTGATTTACCACTATATGAACGAATTAAAGGCTGTTCTGGATGGAACGGCATCAGCAGCATTGACATCCGATGAAATACATTATTTTAATCTGTTAAAGACCAGAGTAGTGACGGCCATGTTTACGAATCTGATTCTGGCAGCTGTTGTATGGGTATTTATACGCAAATCGGCGGAGAAGCTTGCAGATAAGATAGCACATCCGGTTTCAGCGGTTGTAAACTGGGCTTCTGCACTGGCACTTGGTTCGGATCAGCTTGAGTTTGACGAGGAGCAGTCCGAGCTGGTGGAAACCAATGAGATGATAGATGCATTTAAGAAGATGGCGGCAAGTATCCAGGAGAATGTCCATGTTGTACAGAGAGTTGCCGAAGGTGATATGACAGCCTTTGTTAATATCAGATCTTCACAGGACAGCCTTGCAAAGAATCTGTATAAGATGGTGCAGACAAATGACCTTATGTTTAATGAGATCACACAGATTGCAAATGAAGTTGCCGAAGGTGCAACCGATATTGCAGAGGCGAGCGGAGCATTGGCAGAAAGCTGTACGGCACAGGCACATACGATTTCAGATTTTAAGGTGGCTGTGGAAAATACAGGTAATTTATTAAGAGAGAATACTTCACGTCTGTCCCATTCACAGGAGATCTCAGCAGAGATTAAGCATGAAGTGGCAGAAAGTAAGGAAAAGATGGAAGAACTTCTGTCATCCATGACCGATATCACAGAGGCATCCAGAAAGATATCCACTGTTATCCAGACGATTGAGGAAATTGCGGACCAGACAAACCTGCTTGCACTGAATGCATCGATTGAAGCTGCCAGGGCAGGAGAAGCCGGAAAAGGATTTGCGGTTGTTGCAGGAGAAGTAGGAACACTTGCGGCACAGAGTGCAGATGCAGCGGTACAGAGCCGCACCCTGATTGAAGATACGATTTCCAAAGCTGCAAGAGGAAATGAGATATCGAAGCAGACATCGCTTACATTTGACAAGATTGTGGACAGCATGGATGATATCTATCGTGTAACAGAGGAAATCAGCCGGACAGGTAAGGAACAGAGCAGACAGCTTGATGTCATTGAGAAGGATATCCGTGAGATCGCAGAAGCTGTGGATGGAAATGCTGCAGCGAGCGAAGAAACAGCGGCATCCAGCGATATGCTGACGAAGAGTGCGGATGAACTGAGAGAAGCTATGAGTAAGTTCAATCTTCGTAAGAGAGAGCCTGGAAAAGCTTATATTCCACCGGAAAAGATGCATGATGAAGAATTCATAAGAGAAGCACAGGCAAATTATGAGAAGGCAGTAAAAGAAGGACTTGTTAAATAAATATAAGATAATGGCACAAAACGGGCAGTGAAGGCCGCCTGCTTTGTGCCACTTTTTCTATAAGCAGGGAAGGTATTCCCTATGATGAAGCAACAGGTAATCAGGTACGTTATTGGAGGGAAACGGGTATCGATCATCTGATAAAATGTGGGAAAAGACCTGTTGACTTATCGTTGTACTATAATATATGCGTGGTTTGGTGGAAGGTGCGTTAATTTTCATCAAAATTCAGATAATCAAGCGGATCGGCAGGTTCTGCGTTGCAAGTCATTTTCAGATATAGGTTAG